>Ga0302325_10003535_pt1 | contig 36767 bp, 29 predicted proteins | sample Palsa_T0_2_FD_201948 | JGI IMG/M metagenome (GOLD analysis project Ga0302325, IMG submission 201948) | Peat permafrost microbial communities from Stordalen Mire near Abisko, Sweden - Palsa_T0_2 | ecosystem: Environmental > Terrestrial > Soil > Palsa > Peat permafrost | place: Sweden: Abisko...
TGCTCGGCGGCGCTTGAAGATCGCCGCGCAGCGCCGCCATTAAATCCACGGAATTTTCATCCAGCACCGGCAAGCTCGTGCCAATGAGCGGATCATCGCTGCCGTACACATAACGTCCAAACCACTCCGGCGTCTCGGCGGTGAGGCCGTGTTTTGCCGCGTACAGACGAAGAAAGCCGTACTGCAGGAGTTGATTGCCGAATCGGCCGTTCGACCCGAGGCTGCTCATCTGCACTCGCGCACTCGAGGAGGATGCCGGTGGGCGGGCGGGCTTCGCCCCGATCATTAGCGCGAGGTTAAGGCACAGCGCCCGGGAGAAAGGAGCCGAGTGACCCGGAATGAGTTCGCCTGCCTGCCCGTAGGCGGCGAGTGCTTCCTCGACTCTGCCCTGCTTCGCCAGTGAATCGCCGCGCGCCACCTCCGCCAAGAACTGCTGTGCGCGCGTCACCGGCTAGCTTGCGCGGGACAGCGCCGGCACGGAGAAGCTTTCCGGCGGCGTGCCGGATTCGGACCGCTGCCACATCGAGACATAGGCCGATTCCAAATGGCGGCAGAAGCGCTCACTGTCGAACAACGGCGATACGCGCCGGTTGCGCTCGAGCCGCGCGCGATAATCGGCCAACAACCCTGGGGTGGTCGCGAGACTTAAAGCAAGCGCCTCGTACTGGGCGAGATCCTGCGTGATGAGTTCGGGCAGGCCGGCCGAGGTCAGCAAGCTGCCGGCCATTCGCGCGGCCAGCGCCTCGCCCGCGCAGGTCACCACCGGAACTCCCGCCCATAGTGCATCGCTCGCGGTGGCTCCGCCGTTGAATGGCAGGGTGTCGAGAAACAGATCGGCGCAGCGTAAGCGCGCCAAATGGTCGTTATAGGCAATTCTCGGCGCAAATATCAGGCGCTTGGAATCCACATCGCTATTGGCGGCGGCCTTTTCCAGGTTCTCCCGAACCGCGCGCTCTTCGGCAACCAGCCACAATATGCTGCCCGGCACATGCCGTAGCAGGCGCATCCATATCGCGAAGCACTGAGGGTTGATCTTGTAATGGTTGTTGAAGCAGCAGTACACGAGTCCCAACTCCGGCAACCCAAACTGGCGCCGCGGCGGTGCACCGGTGACGGCCCTTTGATCATCATTGGCCTGGAAGCATTCGGGCAACCAGATGACCTTTTCCCGGTAATGGCGACGCTGAGCCGCTGGAATGAGAAACTCATCCGCCAGCAGATAATCCATGTAGGAAGCGCCCATGCTTCCCGGATACCCCAGGTAGTTCACCTGAATCGGCGCGGGCCGGTGCGCCAGTATTGCGGTCCTCGATCCCTGGGTGTAGCCCATCAAATCGACCGCGATGTCGATTTGCCGCTCGCGCACAAGCGAGGCCGCGTCCCGATCGCTCATCCGGCTCACATCGACGAATGAATCGAATGCGGCCCGGATCCTTTGGCCCATCGAGCTTTGTTCGGCGGGCCTGAGCGAAATCGCAATGATTTCGAAACGTCCTCGATCGTGCTTCTCGAACACTCCGGCCAGCAGTGCCGATACCGGGTGTTCGCGCAGATCGGCGGATACATACGCAACGCGAATCTTGGCGTGCCGATAGCGCTTGCCTCGCCATAGCGGCGAGGCGGCGGCCGGGAACTTATCCTCGGCAAAGCTTTGCGCGCAGCGAGCTTGAGACGCCGCCGAGTCCGTCACCGCCAAGAATGGAAATGGATAATCCGCACGGCTGCCGGCTTCCACCGCTGCGCGCAGCTCCAGAGCCTGAGCCTGGTAATCCTCCCAGTCGCAGACCAGCCCCTTCAGGTGCAGGCGTAGCCCGGCCGCATAATCGGTGCGCGGCGCCAGCGCGAGAAGCTGATTCAGGCACGCGATCGCTTCGGGGTAACGTTTGAGATCCACCAAGATCTCGGCGCGATCGAGCATGGCGGCAGGATCAGATCGTAGCGCGAGCGCGGAATCGATGCTGACGAGAGCCGCGTCGGCAAGACCCAACTTGCGTAGTGAGGCGCCCCGATTGCGCAGCGCTTCGAACGAGCTCGCATCGAGTGCAATTGCGGCATCGAAGCTCGCGACCGCCTCATTGAGCCGATGTAGCCGGTGCAGCGCACTGCCCCGGTTGTTGAGTATCTTAGGGGAGGCCGGCGCAAGACTGAGAGCCCGTTCGAAACTCTGCAGCGCATCCTCCAGGCGCCCGAGCTTGAGCAGCAGGACGCCGCGGTTGCTGAGCGCTTCAATGTGAGCAGGGGCATTCATCAAGCAGCGGTCGTAAGCCGATAGGGACTCCTGTGGCCGGGAGAGAGCTGCGAGCAGCACCGCGCGATTGAAGAGAGCGGGCACGAAATTGGGTTGCGATTTGACCGCCCGTTCGTAACAGTCGAGCGCTTCCCCCAGGCGCTGCAATTCCTGCAGCACGACCCCCCTATTGAAATGTGCCTCCATCAGATCCCGCTTCAACTCGAGCGCGCGGTCGTAGCTTGCCAGGGCACGATCGGTGCTGCCGGCGAGACGCAATGCATTCGCCAGATCCAAATGTGCCTCCGCCACCGTCGGATCGGCCTCGACCGATTTGCCGATCAGTTCGCAGGCCTGCTGCACGGCGCCCGCCTGCAGCGCCATCGAGCCCAACAGATGCAGGGACGGCGCGTGCCGGGGAGATTCGCCTAGAATCTGCAAGTACAGATTTTTAGCCTCGGCAATCTGGCCTCGGCGCTGGCAGATCAGCGCCTCCTTGAACAGGGCCTGAACCCGCTCCGCTGAACCCGGTTGCGAGTGTGCCGCTTCGCTCGATGAATTCATGGCGCCGATACGCTCACTGCACCGCCGCCACCAAGCTTAGATCGCGATATGGAGGACTTTGGACTGTCACCTGATCGCCGGGCTCCGCTTCCAGGCCGGCAGAGGTGAGATTCTTGCGCTCGTGCCCGTGAAGAGTCACGTCCAGCACCGATCGCAGGTGGGTCTTGGCGCTGACCGCCGTCACCCGCGCTTCCACATCGTCCATGGACATGTTCAGCACGATGACGCCGAGATGGGATTCCCCCGGCAGGTTGCGAAAAGCAAATCTCAACGGCGCATCCGTGTTGCGTGGGTCGGTGGCATTACCCGCGGATGGCGAGGCTGCCGGCGTCGGCGTCGGCGCCGCGTCTGGCGGACCAGTGTCTTGCGCGGCCGCGAAAGAGCTCCCTTGGGCCGGGTCTTGGCGCGGAGCCGGCGCGACCGGTTCGGATTGCGCGGCCGGAGGCGGCTCATCGGCGCGCTGTCGCCATAGCGTGATTGCGATGGTGAGCACGAAGGCAGTGGCGGGGATGCCAATGGCAAGTAATTTCGAGTTCATAAGCCGGTCGCGCACGGTGGGGCGCGTAGGTTAGGGGGACGATAAGAATCTTTCATGACAAATGCGACCGGCCGGCGACAAAATTGTTACGCAATATGTGAAAGCGGGACCGCGCCTTTACAAACGAAATGCGAAAGTCATACTGCGCGCCTCACTCAAACTGGTGGGGCAATGGTAGCGATGCATTCGATCACACGCGATAACGAAGTACACAATGCAAGGATCCGCTGGGGCCTGTGCACGCTGGCCACCTGCGCGCTCATGGGGTGCGCTCTCGGCGCCGCGAGGAGCGACAACTCGGACGAGGCCCCAAGTCAGGCAGCCGCCAGTCCTGCCAGTCCCGCTAGTCCTGCCGGGGCGCCGTCGCTATACGTCGTTGACGCGGCTAATACGCTGCAATCCTTCGATGCCGACGGCAATTCATTGCGCAAGTTTCAATTCAACCCGCAGGTCGGCACTCTGAGCGGCGGCTTGACGCTCTTCAGCGGGAACGTGTACGCGACCAGCGTCAAGGGGGAGGGCGCCGAGCTCACCAGCCGCGTATTCGCCTACGATGCGACCACGCTCAAGCAAGTGCGGCTGCACTTGGGCGCCTTCACGGTTCCGGCTGACTCGGGCGCCCCGGTCAGCGCTGGCGCCTATCACGCCATCGTCTATAACCCTGTTACCGACCGGTTCTACGTGGCTAGCGACCGATTGGGACTGCTGGTTTTCGACCGTTTGGGAGCCTACATTCCTAGTACCAGCGCATCCGCTGCGAAAGCGGCGCCGGTATCGGCCCTGGCCTACGATTCCACGCAGCATGCGCTCTGGGCAATCGTCGACCGCCATACCGTGAAATTCGGCGACGACGGTAGCGGGCCGCTTCCCGGCATTGCGCCTCTCGGTGCGCAGTACCGGCATGGCCGAGGCGCCGTGGCCCTGGCGTTTTGTCCCGCCGGCGGACTCGCGGTGGCATTTGGCGAGCCAAGGCTCGGCCCGCATAGCGACGGCAGCGGTCGGACCTACGACTCCGGCGGACAACCCATCGGAGCCTCGTACGCCGGAAAAATTGTCAACGCACACGCCATGTCCTGCTCCGCGCGCGGCGAGATCTTTATCGCCGCCGACAATGGCCTGTTGCAGTACACAGTGCAGGGCGCGCAAGTCGAGTCGCATGCCTACGCGCAGCAATTGACCGCGCCGATTTTGGGAGTGCTGGCCGCGAACTAAACAGCAAACGCGGGCGCTGCGGGAGCTAGTCGGGCAGTTACAATAATGTTACCGGCGCAGCGTTTTTCCCTCAGCAAGCGACTTACCAAAATGCCTGGTTTTTCAGCCAAGAAAGGCATTTGGAAGCAATAATTTCTGCGCCTCATAACGTATACTGTTATCGACACGTTGAGGTGTGAGTTTGGATACGGGCCATGTGCAAACCGTCATGTGGTTGCCATTCGCACGACACACGCCTCAGCTACGATTGCTGACGTTCGGTCCGATAATACAAACGTAACAGGGTGATACTGTGGTCGATCAGCGCAAACATGCAGTGTCCATGCGGCTCGGAGCGAGCGACATCCGAAACATCAAGCGCATTGCCAAGCGTCTCGGCGTACGGGATTCGGACATCATTCGATTTGCGATCAAATCAACGCTTCATCGCATCGCGCCGCTGTGCGACCCCAGCATCCGCGGACGCAATCTCGTCCCGGTGCTGGTGGAGTCGGGCGACGAACTGATTCGCCATTTTGAGTTGGATGCCTTTCGGCTGGAAAGCATCATCAACGAACAGGTCGATGAGGACAGGCAGGTGGACCGCGACGACATTGCGCTGCTCGCGATGAGTGGACTGCGCGAGGAATATCTGGCGCTGCGCCTCAAGGAAGGCAACGCCGCGGTCGGCGAAGCCACTTTGAATTCGCACTCTCTGCGCGCTTATTTGTACGACAAGTACGTGTACCGACAGGCGGAACATAGGTCTTCCAATGGCCATAAATACGCCGGAAACGGTAGTGACAGCGTGGTGCCGCCGGAAGGCGGCGCGCTCGCTCCGCTGCCTCAGTCGGCATGAACATTCAAATTAGACGGGGAAATGCCATGCGTTTGGGACAGCTATTTGCGGCGGTAGGCTTAGGTGTCGGAGCGTGGCTGTTGCCACTGGGCTCGGCATCCGCGGGCACGGTGATGTATGACAGCGCCGGCTTCATTCAAGGGCAGCAGTCGTTCGTCGAAGCGTTCAATATAACGTCGCCCGGCACCCTGACGATTTCGCTTTCCAGCGTATCTTGGCTGGATCCGGTGACCGACTTGAATGCGTTCGTGTCGACGTCCAGCGGCGTTATCGGCTCTACGATGGGCCCTGGAACCGAATCGACGAACGTCGCTCCCGGCACGATATATGTACACTGGTTTGGCGACGCGAGCGGAGCCTACGATCTTGGGGTGTATGGGTTGAAAGTGACCTTTCAGCCCACTGCATCACCGGTTCCGCTGCCCACGTCGGTCCTGCTTCTGCTGTCAGGATTCGCCTTTCTGCTGATTTGGATGCGGCGGCGGGAAGTGGCATCATGCCCCGCTTATGTCGCATCGCCTACAAATTAGTGACAGCCATCATTGAAACGTAGGGGCTGCAATGAAATTCTCACATGCAGCTTCTAAGCTCCGCGCCCGCAAGGCTGGTGAGGCGTGAAAAGTGATGGTATTGCCGATGAGGTTGATTGCTCTAGGATTTTGGCTCTTGGCTTGCTGCGGCACAGCATACGCGGCCGACCCAGCCGCGCCCGTGTTGCCGGATGGTTACAAGTTGCGGCCGGGCGACACCTTGGTGATATCGGTATGGAAGGAGACGGATCTCCAGGGTGATGTTCTCGTACGCCCCGATGGCGGCGTGACGTTCCCCTTGGTGGGTGAATTGCAGGCCGCCGGCCACACGGTAGCCGAGCTGACCTCGATGCTCGAGGAGCGGGTCCATAAGTTCATTCCAGACGCCGTGGTTACGGTGTCGGTGAAGGCCGCCGCCGGCAACCGGGTATACGTCATCGGCAAGGTGAACAAACCCGGGGATTTCCCGCTTATCGGTGATATGGACGTAATGCAGGCCTTGAGCCTTGCCGGCGGAGCGACTCCCTTTGCGAACACCAACTCCATACGCATCTTGCGGCGAGACGGCGACCATCAAACATCGATCCCGTTTCGCTACCGCGACATTGCGCACGGGCGCAAACTCGACCAGAACATACTCTTACAAAGCGGTGACACGGTTGTCGTCCCATGACTCGGCGCGGGTTGGCGCGGTTCTGCTCATTGGCGGCAGCCATGGCCATTACTAGCACCGCGCGCGCCGGCATTTGGGCTACCCAACCCGTCATTGGCGTCGCTGCCGATTATTCCTCCAACCCAGGGCTGCTCGATGTGCCAGATACCGCCGAAACTCGCGGGGCTGTGCTCTTGGACCTACCCACCAGCTACAACGGCGACGCATTCAAGTTATCGGTTCTGCCGAGCTTCCGGTTCAGCAATACCGCAGGCTATGCATCGCTGGATTCGGACTACGAGCATTTGACCGTCAGCAGCGAATTTGACACTCCGCGCGACACCTTTACCGTGAGCGGTGCGTTGGCGCGCGACTCGAGCCTGTATCACGATTATCTCTTGAACGGCTCGACCGGCGTGCGGCGCGACACGGCAACCGCCGATGTGAGCTGGGACAGTCATGTCACCGAGCGCTTCGAGATCGACACCGACCTAAACACTATGAATGTGAAATACGGAGATTCAGAATCGGCGGGAGTCGCGACCCTGGTCAATTACAAGTACACGAGTCTTACACCGAGCGTGGTATGGCTAGAGAGCGAGCGGACCAAACTCACGCTATCCGCCGCCGGCGGCCGTTACGATTCCTTGAATGGAGAGGCGCAAAGTACCAACGCCAATTTGCAGCTGGGGGCGGTGCGGCAGCTTTCCGAGATTTGGGCCCTGTCGGCGACCGCGGGATATTCGCGCGCCAATAATCAAATCGACGGCGATGAGGAGGTGCTCGAACTCACCCCGAACGGTGGCCTGGTCATAGTGCTTATCCCGGTGAGTCTCAAGACCAGCCAAAACGGCAGCATTTATTCGCTGAACCTGACCCGCCAGACCGAAGAGCTTCAGCTTTCCGCCAGCGCGTCGCGGCAACTGTTGCCGACGGGATTTGTCTTCCTTTCGCGGCAGGACAGTTACAAATTAGCCGCCACCTACAACGAATCTGACCGGTTGAGTATGACCGGCGACCTGCACCGCATAGATTACAAACAGCCTCAGGCCAACGGGGCGTTACTCGATCTCAATCTCACCATTCTGGAGATTTCCGCTGCATGGCAGTGGACGGAACACTGGACGGTTTCCCTGACAACCTCGCGTGTCGTTGAACATTACGGCTCGCCGAGCATTCCGATCTCCAACACCGAGGTGAGTGTGGAGCTATCCCGGCGCTTCGACTGGAAATCGCTTCAATGAGCAGCACCATGGCGATGGAGCTGGAAGGTTCCTCGGTCGATACGCGCGAGAAGCTCCTCTCCTACTGGCGCAGGCGCCCCACGTTTTTTGCCGTGTCCGGCGTTTCGGCGGTGATTGTCGTATTGCTCGCATTGCTGCTGCCGCCGACCTATCGGGCCACGGGCACGATTCTGATCGAGCAGCAGGAGATTCCGCAGGAGATGGTGCGCTCGGTGATCACCTCCTTTGCAGACCAGCGGGTGCAGGTGATCAGCCAGCGCGTGGTGACCACGCAGAATCTGTTGTCGCTGATCGACCGATACAATCTGTATCCTGATATCCGGCAGAAGGAACCGCGCGAAGTCTTGTTGCAGAAATTCAAGGATGACATCGCGATGCACATGATCAGCGCCGATGTTATCGACCCGCGCAGCGGCCGCCCGACGCAGGCCACCATCGCTTTCTCGGTCTCCTACCAGAACCGCTCGCCCGACCTTGCGCTAAAAGTCGCCAATGAGCTGACTACCTTGTATCTGAATGAGAATTTGACGTCCCGCACCCAGCTAACGCAGCAGACGGCGGCGTTCTTCAGCGAGGAGTCCGCGCGCGAGGCTGCGCATATTGCAGAACTCGACAAGAACCTTGCGGCGTTCAAGGAGAAACACCACGACGACTTGCCGGAACTCGCGCAGCTCAATATTCAAACGATGGAGCGAACTGAGCTTGACCTGCACGAAGCCGAGAACAAGATCGCAGCCTTGGACTCGCAAAAGGTACTGCTGGAGGCGCAACTCGCGCAGATCAGCCCCAATGCCCAAGTGTATTCGGATTCAGGACAACGGGTCTATGGACCCGAGGATCGCCTCAAGGCACTCAAATCGCAGCTGGCAAGCTATAAAGCACGCTACGCGCCGGGCCATCCGGATATCGTGAGCACGCAGCGCGAGGTCGATGGCCTGGAAAAGCTGGTGCAGGCCCAGGATCAAACCGCGGACCGCGAGCGGCAGCTCTCGGAGGCCAAGGCGCAGTTGGCGGCTGCGTTGCAAAAATATTCCCCCGATCATCCCGACGTGGTGCGGTTGAAGCACACCATCGAGAGCTTGGAAGCCGCGGTCGCGGACGAAGCCGCTACCGGCGCCCCGCGAGTGGATGCCAGGCACGCCGACAACCCGGTCTATATTCAGGTCAAGGGCGAACTCGATAGCGTGGCCGTGGACCGTGTCAGCGCGGTTCAAAAGCGCGATGAATTGCACGCCAAGGTGGACCAGTACGAGCGCCGCCTGGCCGAATCGCCGGAAGTGGAGCGGCAATACCACACGATGGCGCGCGAATTGGAAAGCGCGCAGTTCAAATACCAGGAGATTCTCTCCAAGCAGACCGAAGCGCAGGTGTCGCAAAATCTCGAAACCGAGCGCAAGGGCGAGAAATTTACGCTGATCGAACCGCCGCAGCCGCCCGAGAAACCGGTCAGTCCCAACCGCAAACTCATCTTGGCCGTCGGCTTGTTCCTGTCGCTCGCGTTGGGCGCTGCTGGAGTGTTTGCGCGGGACTCGCTGGACGCGACGGTGCGCGGAGCGAGCGATATCCGCGCGATGTTGCAGATCCCCGCCCTCGCGTCGATCCCGATCATCGTCACGGCAGAGGATCGCGCGCGCCACACGAAAATACTGCGCTATTCGTGGGGCTGGAGCGCGGCCGGGCTAGTATTGGTGGTGATCAGCGTCCACTTCTTCGTGAAACCGCTGGATGTAGTATGGTCGATCCTGATGCGGCGTCTCGGGATCTAACTCATGGACCGAATCCGAAGAGCGTTGGATTTGGCGCGTGTCGAGCGCGCGCAGGCTGCGATTCCGGCGCCTGAGGCGACCGATGCAGGCCCCGCGCCCGCGCCCGCGCCCGCGCCGGAGGTCAGGTCCCCTCCTGAGGGAAACCCGCCGGCAGTGATTTCATATGTGCGATCGCACGTATTTACGCCCTCGGCCGAGCTCTTGGAGCGCAATCGAATATTCGGCCCTGGATCCTCCGAGCCTGCCGCCGTCGCGTATCGCATGCTGCGAACGCAGGTGCTGCAGCGCATGGACGCAAACGGCTGGCTGACGCTAGGGATATTCAGCCCGGGCCCAGAGGACGGCAAGACGACGACGGCCATCAACCTCGCCGTGAGCCTGGCCGGCGATCAGCTCCATACCGTGCTGCTGGTGGAGTTTGATTTCAAGCGGCCGACGTTGGCATCGCGATTTGGCTTCTCCGCCGAAACCGGTTCCGACGACGCCCTCACCGGTGAAGCAGGCGTACAGGACTGCCTGTATCACCCGGAGGGGTTCGATCGGCTCATATTGATGCCGGCACGCAGTACGCTCAACAACTCCTCGGAACTGCTCTCCGGGCCCCGCTGCCGCAGCATGGTGAGCGAGATGCGTTCGCGCTACCCGGGCCGGATCATTCTCTTTGATCTGCCGCCGGTCCTGGCGGCAGACGACGCGCTGTCCTTCGCCCCCTTGGTCGAGTGCGGTTTGGTGGTTGCCGCTGAAGGGCGCACTCGCCGCACCGATTTACTGCGCACCGTCGAGGTGCTGAATAAAACGCCGCTGGTCGGCACGGTTCTAAACCGCGCTGCCGATGCACCGACGGGCTATTGAGGCTCGGCCGATGTACGAGCGCCATTTCGGATTGAAAACCAAGCCGTTTTCGCTGACGCCGGATCCCGCCTTCCTATATCCGTCGCGGCAGCACGCCAAGGCCATGACCATGCTCGAGTATGGCTTGGAGTCGCAGGCGGCATTCTCGCTATTGACGGGGGCCATTGGCTCGGGCAAGACCACGCTCGTGCAGCGCCTGGTACGGCAGTTGGGCGATCAAGTCGTGGTGGGCCTTATCAGCAACACGCACGCCCGCTTCGAGTCCATTCATCGATGGGTGCTGTCGGCCCTCAATATCGTGCCGGCGGATCATTCGGATATCGCGCAATACGAGGCATTGGTGCAGACGATGGTTCAAGCGTATGCCAAGGGGCGGCGCACTCTCTTGATCATCGACGAGGCGCAAAATTTATCGGTCGAGGTGTTGGAAGAATTGCGCTTGCTGTCGAACATCAATTCGGAGAAGGATCTGATTCTGCAAATTCTGCTGGTAGGCCAGCCTGAATTACGTAAGAAACTCTCGCGGCCGAAAATGCGGCAATTCGCCCAGCGAGTGTCGGTCGATTTTCACTTGAGGCCGCTCAGTCGCCGTGAAGCTCATGACTACGTGCGCCATCGGCTGCAAGTGGCGGGCAGAGATACGCCGCTGTTTACGCCCGAGGCCATCGATTTGTTGCACGCAACAACCAAGGGCGTGCCGCGCCTGATGAATCAACTGTGCGACTTCGCGCTGCTGTATGCATTTGCCGACGGGCTAACCAGCATCGATGCCGATTTGATCGGCCAAGTGATCCATGATCGCCGCGGCGGCGTTGCGCTGCCGGCCGCCGCGGAAACCGCCGACACGGAATGAGCATGCCGCGTGCCCGTGGGGGGGCGAGGCATGAGAGTCCGCGAATGCTGCGCTATCTTCTTCTGGCGGCGATAGCGCTGATTGCCTACGGCGAAGCGCAAGCGGAAGGGCTGACTGCCGAGCGTCTGGGCGTTATTTTTAACATCAACGACAGCGCCAGCGTCCGAGTTGCCCAGTACTACGCCCTCAAACGGCATATTCCGCCGGCAAATCTCATCGGCTTATCCGTTCCCGATCGCGAAGTGCTCGATCGCTACCAACTGGGACAAATACGCGCGGATTTGCTGGCCCGGTTGCCCTCGGACGTTCAGTCCCTACTGCTCGTATGGTCGAAGGCCTATGCGGTCGAGTGCATGTCCATCACCACCGCCGTGGCCGCAGGCTTCCACAGCGAATTTTGCACGCCGGGATGCTCGCGCACTACCTTGAGTCCGCTCTTCGATACCGCAGGCTGGCTACCGGCGGATACCACCGGCTGGCTCCCAGCTATGTTGCTGCCGAGCGGGGACGAGATGCTTGCCAAGGCAGTGATCGACCGAGGCGTCGCGGCCGACGGATCCCGGCCCCCGGGCACGGTCTACCTCGTCCGCACCCAGGATCAGGCGCGCAATGTCAGGGCGGTGGGTTACAGGGACGCCGAGAGCGTGGTATCGAGCCGCGCGGCGGTGCGCGAGCTGACCACGCCCATTGACCGGCCGCCCTCCGACATCATCGGCTTTTTCACAGGGGAGGCGCAGGTGCAGGTCTTGCCGAGGCTGAGTTTTCGTCCGGGCGCGGCGGCCGATCACTTGACCTCGTCCGGAGGAGTGCTCGAAGGCTCCAGCCAAATGTCGGCGCTGGCATGGTTGAGACAGGGCGCCACCGCCTCATATGGTTCGGTGTCGGAGCCCTGCAACCATCCGGGCAAATTTCCCAGTCCCGGAGTCTTGTTTGATCATTACCTTCGCGGCGATACGCTGCTCGAGGCGTATTGGAAGAGTGTGGCCATGCCGGGCCAGGGTTTGTTCATCGGAGAGCCGCTGGCGCGTCCTTTCGGATCCACGGAATGAATAATTCCCCGATGACAAGAACCGGCCCGTTGCGGCTGCGAGTGTTGGCGACCGGGGCTTGGTTCATCCTTGCCGGGCCGGCACTTCCGGCCAATCTGTTACTGAATTCCTCGTTCGAACTGAGTTCCAATCACGCCACGCCGGACTATTGGGATTTACACCACGCAGCGGCGGTCACGTTCCGCAACCTCCACGCACAATACAATCTAGTGGAGGCTGCGTCCGGGCCTGTCGCCGGCGCTCGTGTGCTCAAAATTGCCAATAGCGAGTCCGGATTTCCTTTTCTCTATCTTCTTTCCAAGGTTCCGGACCAAAAGCTCCCCGCGGGGACTTATACGTTCTCGGTCTATGCGAAAGCCGATCGGCCCAATAGTGTGCTGCAACTTGCACCGACGCTGGATCGCATGGACGACAGGGTCAGCAGGACCGTGACCACCGATTGGCAGCGCTATTCCGCGGAATTTCGCATTGATGACCCCGCCAAGGTGCAACTCAGCCCGCTGCTCATCCTCCCGAGCCGTGGAACGTATTGGATTTCCGCCCCACAGCTTGAGTCCGGCGGCAGCCTGACCTCCTACGCTCCGGCTGCAGCGGATGGCGGTCTCGGCACTCGGACTGCGGCGCAGCGCAGTGCCGCCGCCGCCGCGCGGGCGGCCATCGCATCCGCCGTGGCTGAATCGCCTGCGCGACTCTCGGCCCGCTTCGAGTTTACTTTCTACACCGACGAGCGTAAGGCTAGGCTGCAAGTCGCGAATCACCTGCGCACCGCCTTCAGCGGCAGCGTCGCGTGTGCCGGTTCTCCTGCGGCGCCAATTGACCTCCCCCAGGGAGAAGCAAGAATCATCGAGCTCGATATCGAGGGCCTTCCCCCTGGCAAGCGCGGCTGCTCGGTGACCGGCGTCAATGGGTCCGCATCGGCCGGTTTCGACCTGCTTCCCCCCGCTCCGACCGCCGTGCGCATCAATCAATTTCGGAATACCTTGGAAGTGAATAAGCACGGCTATCACATTCGCGGCGTGATGGTCGGAAGCTACGTGCCCGCCGATTGGTATTTTTCCGATATCGCCGACCATGGCATCAACACCGTGTTTTTCTACCCCCGACCGAGCACGGATGGCGGCCTGGTTGCCGAAGATTTGGATGCCATGATCGCAGCCGCGAATCGGCATAACCTCAAGCTCATGATCGGCCCCGCCATAATGGGTCAAAAGAACGGCACCTGGAAAGCATCGTTGGACCGGTTTGCCGATCTCATCCTCAAATACCGCAAAACCCCGGCGATCATTGGTTGGTTTGCCATTGACGAGCCGCAGGCGTGGACTTTGCGCGAGAACGAATTGGCCGAGATATACAAGGCAATTAAGGCCCTCGACCCCTATCGCCTCGTGTTCATCAATTGGGGCTCCGATGATGTGCCCGCGGCCATTGGGACAGAGCCACACGGATCGCTCGCCGCCACGGATCTTTATTCGATAGACTACTACCCGTTCGCGAACGACCGCACCGGCCTGGAGATCTATGCTCTGCGCACCATCCGTGCGCTTCGAACTGGCATGCTGGCGGGGCGCCCGGGACACTCGTGGCTGCAGCTCTACGGATACCTCGACGCCATTCGCGAGCCCACCGGCGATGAGCTGAACTTCATGGCCTACATCAATTTGCTGTTCGGCGGCAATTACAGCTACTGGCAGATAAAATCCAATGCCGCGCCGACCTGGGACCGGCTGCGCAAGATAAACGTGGAAATGGCGGCACTTACAACACTGTTGACCTTGAATCCGGAAGCGTCCAATCGGATAGCACCGACGCTTAGCGGACATTATCTGTATTCTGAATGGGAAACTGCGGCCGATGAGTATCTCATCGTGGTTCATATCGCCGATCAAACCGAGCCGTTCGAACTCGACCTAGGCCCAATCGTGAGTCCGACAATCTCGAGTGTTCGAAGCTACTTCGGCGATGCACCGGTTGCGATCGCCGGTTCCATCCTGAGAGATTCATTCGACCCTTACGCGACTCGGGTGTACAGGATCAGTAGTAAATGAAGGCGAATCCGAGAATTACGGTGGTCGTGCCTGTTTATAATCGACAGGCCGAATTGTTGCGCGCATTGGTCAGCTTGCGGGCACAGACCTTCTCCGAATTCGAATGCATAGTCATCGACGATTGCTCGGAAGTTGCGATCGAGCCCACGGTGACGCAACTGGCAGATCCGCGATTCCTCTACCTTCGAAATGCAAGAAATGGCGGACCGTACAACGCCAGGACCTTGGGGTATCGGCGCATGAACGGCGAGTTTCTGTTTCAGCTCGACAGCGATTGGGAGGCTTATCCCTGGGCATTGTCGCAGGCGGTCCGCTACCTGGACGAATATCCGCAGGTCGACGCGGTGTCGGGAATGCACGTGCGCCAGCACGACCTGGCCATGTTCGTCCGGGTCAACGGCGGAAAGAAAATTGTCAGTCCGGAGGATTATCTGAAGGCAGAACCGATCCCGGACTGCGTCGGCGCCGTCAGGCGTTGCGTCGTCGAGGAGTGGCTGGCCAAACGCACCGATTACTTTGCCATGGAAATTCACCAATGGTTCACATTCGGCCTGCAGCATAGCCAGCTTTACGTGGATGAACCCTGGACGCGATATCATGTGGATGCCGCTGATAGAGTGTCCGTCGGCAGCAGCAATCGGCGGCTCGATGACTATGTGAAATTCATCGACGAGCACGACCACATCCTCAGATCGGTCGATGCCCCGTTCCTGTCCGAACTTCTGTTCACCATGTGGTTGGATCTGCTGCGCGCCGGGCGCGGAACGGAGCGAAAGCGGGTGGAAGAAATTCTTAGGCTCAAGAAGGTGCCGATTGGGCGTAAATTGCTGGCAAAATTGGCCAGAAAGTTCAGCGCGCTGATAGGAATGAATTCGAACAACACCCGTGACGCCCATGCGCTCTGAGCCCGATACTTCCCCGAGTGATGGTCCGTTGATCAGCGTCATTACTCCGTCGTTCAATCAGGGGGTCTACATAGAGCGCACGATCCAATCGGTATTGCGGCAGGCCTACCAGCCGGTACAGCACATCGTGATCGACGGAGGTTCGACGGATAACACGGTGGAAGTACTGCGCCGGTATCCGCACTTGACCTGGGTTTCCGAGGCGGACCGCGGCCAGTCGGATGCGCTCAACAAGGGTCTCAATATGGCAACCGGAGAAATCATCGGTTGGATCAATTCCGACGATTATTATCACGATAATATTTTCGCTTCTGTCGCAGCACATTTTCGCGATGCCCGCACCTCCTGGGTGGTGGGCAACCTCGCCAACCTTTTCGAGGACGGGTCGGAGCCGGTCTTTCGGCGGAGTCCGACGATTACCTTCGAGGCTCTGGCGCGGGGGCCGGACATCGTGCGGCAGCAGTCCACGTTCTTTCGGCGGCAGGCTTTGATTTCGGTGGGTGCGTGGAACGTCGATCGCTACATGGCCATGGATTACGATCTGTGGATGAAGCTGGCGAGAGTCTCTCCACCCAGAATGGTCGACGAAAACTGGGCTTACTTTCGCAACCACACCGCGCAAAAGAGCGGGTATGCAAACATTATGCGGCAATCGGCGGAAATCGCCGCCGTCATGCGTCGCGAAAACGTCGCCTCTCGATTGATTGCGTCGCATCGCCTCAAGATTCGCTGGTATTGGCTTAAGGGTATGGTCAAGGAACGCCTGATCGCTCTTGGGATCGTTCCCCAGCGATACCGCAATCGGTCGATGCGCGAAGAATAGGCCGCGCGTTGAAAATCGTGCATCTGACGTGGGGCCTTGGCGTCGGTGGGGCGGAGACCATGCTGGGCGATATCGCCGGCGAGCAGGCTGCCGCGCAGCGGGTCTGGATCATCGTCTGCAATCGGGACATCGATGCATCGGTCGCCCAGGGCATTGCTCGGAATGTGCGGCTGGTGAGCCTAGGTCGCCCGCGGGGCAGTGCGAATCCCTGGTATCTGGTAAAGCTGTTGTTCCGGCTGTGGTGGATCCGTCCTGACGTCGTCCACGTCCACCAGGAGAGTTTCGGGCGCATTCGGCGGCTGATTCCGGCCCCGGCGGTACTCACGGTGCACAACACGCGCCTGCCCTTGGGTAAGGAGATCGCCGGCTTTGATTCGGTCTGCTGTATCAGTGAGGCGGTCAGGGACGACGTCGTGGCGCGCTTTCCAGGGTGCCGCCCGCGGGTCATTTACAACGGGATCGACTTCAAGGCGGTGAGGTTTAAGGCTCGATACGGCGGGAGTCCATTCCGCATCGTGCAAGTCAGTCGTCTTGCGCACGAACAAAAGGGCCAGGACCTGCTGATCCGATCGTTGCGGTTGGTACTCGATCGGCTGGGTGAAGGCAGCGTCCGCCTGGACTTCATCGGCGAAGGAGCCTCTCTCGACTACCTTAAACGCCTCACAGTCGAGTGCGGCGTCGAAGAACGGTGTCGTTTTTTGGGGGGATCTAACCGACAGTCCATCTACGGCAGCCTCCATGAATACGACCTTCTGGTGCAACCGTCGCGCTATGAAGGATTCGGCCTGACGGTCATTGAAGGCATGGCAGCCGGGCTACCGGTACTGGTCTCCGACATCGAGGGTCCGAAGGAGATTATCGCGGAAGGACAGCTCGGTTGGTGTTTTCGCTCCGAGGACACGCTGGACCTGTTGAGCAAGATAATCGAACTGATCTCATTATCCAGACAAGAGGGCTTTGCTTCCAGGATGCGAGAAACCGCCGACCAAGCAAGCGCCCGTTTTGACATTACGCTGACGGCACAAAGATACCTCGAGGAGTACGCGCGTCTCGCCGCACGGGGGCGAAACAGTGCGGCTCAGGACCTGGCATGAGCGAATCGAAACAAGGGCTGAGTGGCTCCAGGGTGATGGTGATCGACGCCTGCGATTTCGACCGCTTTCCGGTTGGAGGCCAATTGACCACCATCAAGCAATTGATCGCGGTCTTCGGCAGCCGCCTAGCGCTAGTGGGCGTTTCCACCGAGGACGGGCCGGTGGGTCAGTGGACCAAGAAGATGCTTGATGGCGTCGAATTCGATTTCTTCAGCTTCGGCAGGCTCGATCCGACAATTAGGAAGCCGTGGATACCGCGGCGTGTCAGCGCCTATCTGCGGCTTAAGCGTTACAAGAGGGAAATACTGTCCCTGGGTCTGGGTGCCGCCTTTGTGATTGCGCCAGAGGTCATGCTTGCGATCAAAGGGTGGGGTATCCGTATCGCCTATACCTTCCCGGGTGTGGAGAATCCGCTGACCATGCCTAGATACGCAATAGGCAAGTGGTTCGCAGGCCCCTTCGAGGCAGCATTATTTTCGGCATTGGCCAAGCACAGTGAGCTGATCATGGCCGCAGCCGACCAAAGGGCGATTCAGGCCATGAAGGACCGCAGTCAAGGCCTGTTGGCTCATAGACCAATCATTTCGTCACCGACACTGGTGGATACGAGGATTTTCAATCTAAATCGCATGCAGGAGTCAAATGACGGACCCGTGCTGGTGACATGCGGGCGCTTGAACTTGGTCAAAGGTTGGGATTTGGTATTCGATGCCTTTCTAAAGGTTAGGTCCGAAATACCATCGGCGCGGCTCTATTTCGTCGGCGATGGTGAGGATCGCGGCAAACTCGAAGCGCGGATCGGCGCAGCGGGCGCCGGCGATTCGGTCTTCATCACAGGATTCCTCGAGTCGAGAGAAGTTGCCCGACGGCTGAATTCTGCACATCTATTTCTGCTTGGCTCGCACAGGGAAGGTTGGCCGACGGCACTCGTGGAAGCGCTGGCGTGCGGCTTGCCAGCGGTTGTGACCGATGTCAGCGGCGCTTCCAGCCTCGTCGAAGAGGGGCGCAATGGCTTTATCGCCAAAGATCGCGACACGACCCAATTTGCCCGAAAAATCATTGCGGCGTTGAATTTGGCATGCCCCAATCCGACTTCGCTCCAGATTGGTAGCCGATATTCGCTGGAAGGCTGGAAGGCGAATCTGTCTGAACTGTGGGAGCCCTTGCGGTAAGCCGACCCACTGATTGTCATACGGAATTAACAGCCGCGTAGGACTCTAAGCTAGAATGAAAGCGCCCTGTATTTGCTTTTAACAGTGTCGCGGGAGCCAGTCTTGAGCGCGAATATGTCACCTGCTGCACCTTTCCCCAGCATGACCTCGGAGGCCGAATACTACGCGCGATACGGCTATGTGGTCGTCCGGGAGGTGGTGCCAAAATCACAAATTCAAGAACTGACTGCGCTGTACGCACAACAGGTGCAACCCTCGAAGTATCCCTTCTTCAGGCAAAGCTCCAATGCCTACGAATCCAGCAAGCTGACTAGTCACGGCTACGTTCGGCAGTCGTTTCTTGATATCCATGATTATGAGCGCTACCCCCAGTTCAGCCGGGTGGCACGAAATATATTCTGTGCCCCGGCATTGCTCGGCACCTTGCGGCGAATTACCGGCTTCCAGTCTTTCGCCCTGATGCAGACCATGCTTTTCGACCTCAACACTGCAACTCCGCCACACCAAGACTGGTATTACCTCGATTCGGTGCCCGGCGGAGAGCTCATTGCCGCGTGGATCGCGCTGGAGGATATCGACGAACGTGCAGGAAGATTTTATGTCCTGCCAGGGTCTCAGGAAAAGGATTTCGGCGCCAAGGTTCCTGGCCGTACGCACTCGGACTGGTTAGCGGTGATTCGTGACTATGTGGCAGAGCACCGCACCGAGATTTCTTCGCCTGCGCTCAAGGCGGGCGATGTGCTGTTTTGGAACTCACGGACAGTGCATGGATCACTGCCGACTCGGGACGAAGCATTTTCACGTAAGTCGCTTACAGCGCACTACCTGCCCAATGGATTTGAGTTTGGCAACCTGTTCGCCGAAAAGCCGAACTTGGCCTACAAGGAGCATGACGGCATACGCTTTTACCGAAACCAGCCTGACTTTTCCCATTGGAATCGGCTGAAGTGTGCCGTTAAAACGCGTGCTTACGAATACCCGTTGCTTCGGGAAACCTTGCGCAAGGTGCGAAGCGTCATCAGCTCGCGATAGTAACAAGCTCGTTGCCGTCTCGTACCGCAGCCCGCGAGAACCCTGGTGCATCCTCAAGGTTGGCGCGTGAATCGTTCGCGAAACACCAACCACAGAAACAATGGTGCGGATACCAAAGTTCGGCGCCACAAGCGTTTGGGCTCGCGGGGTAACCGGTAGAGCCACTCGAGGCCGAGGTCGCAAATCCACTGCGGAGCGCGTTTCGTTGCGCCGGCGTAGTAGTCGAACACGGCGCCAATCGAGCCAATGACGGGAACCTGAAGCCGGGCTGCATTGGCGGCGACCCATTTTTCTTGCTTGGGGGCTGTCATCCCCACCCAAAGAACATCCGGCTTGAATTGACTTATTGACCCTATCATCTGGTCATTTTCTTCCCCCGACCACTGCCTGAACGGCGGTGAGAGGGTTGCTATAGCGACGCGCGGGAACTGCTGCTTCACGCGCGCTACCAGTTTGGTCAGCACTTCGTCGCGAGAACCGAAAAAAAATGCACCGCCTCCGGTGCGATTGAGTGCCGTCATGAGCGCTACAAAGTAATCCGAGCCGGTTATCCGTGGACCAACAGCAACTCCGGCCAGCGCAGCGGCCAACTTGCAGCCCACGCCGTCGGCAACGATCGCACTGGCTGTTTCGAGCGCATTGCGAAACTCGGAGTCGGCGCGCGCGACGACCAGCGAGTGGGGATTGGCACAAGCGAATATAAAGGACTCGCGACGGTCCCGGATTGCCGTCTCCGATGCCAATATAAGTTCCGGCAATGAGCGGGTGCCAATGCGCACGCCCAACATTCGACCCTCAGGCACGAGTATCACCCTTGAATCTGCAATAACAATCTTGTATACCGTTTGCAGCCGGTAATCACGCGAAACCACTTTCCGCTGCATTATATCGGTCGAACTCAAGACGCGCTGCTGCGCGCAGCGACGATCGACGTATGAAAGTGCTTCTCGTACATAATAAATATCGTACGTCCGCTCCGAGCGGCGAAGATATCGCCGTCGACAATGAGCGGCGCATGCTGGAAAGCCAGGGCGTTGAGGTTGTCTCCTTCGAGCGGTGCAACGACGACCTCGACGATTCTTCGTTGGTCTCCAAAGCGGCGATGGCGGTCAACACAATTTGGTCACAGCGTTCGCGATCTGCGCTACGGCAGGTCCTGCGCAGCGTGCGTCCTGATATTGCTCACGTACACAATACATTTTCGATCCTGTCGCCCAGCATCTACGGCGCGTGCAAGGCAGAGCGTGTGCCCGTGGTGCAGACCTTGCACAATTTTCGATTCTTCTGTCCGTCAGCATTATTCTTGCGCGACGGTAAACCATGTGAGGATTGTGTAGACAGAAGTCTGCTGCAGTCGATACGGTATCGGTGTTATCGCGGCTCGGCTGGGGCGACGGCTACCATAGCTGCCATGCTGGCGCTTCACCGCGCCATGGGCACCTACTCGCGCGATATCGATCGTTACATCACGCTTACGGAGTTTGGACGTAGCAAAGCGATAAAGGGTGGCGTTGCAGAACGCAAGCTTGCGGTGAAGCCCAATTTCGTGCCAGATCCTCCGGCGCCCGGTCGAGGCGGCGGTGGATATGTCGTTTACGTTGGCAGATTACTCGACGGCAAAGGCGCGGATACTCTGGTGGCGGCCTGGCGTCATTTGCCGTCCGTAAAGCTGAAGATTCTCGGCGACGGTGCGTTGCGCCCGGCACTCGAAGCAATTGCACGATCCGAAAATCTCAATATCGAGTTCCTGGGTACGCAGAACCGGACTGCGGTACGGGACGCGATGGCAAATGCTGAATTCCTCATCATGCCGTCCACATGGTACGAGACTTTCGGGCTAGTCGTCGCAGAGGCGTTCGCATGCGGCACCCCGGTCCTAGTGTCCCGCATCGGCAGTCTCGATGAACTGGTCGAAGACGGCGTCACTGGCCGAAAGTTCACGGCAGGAGATCCGCAGGATCTGGCTAATGCGGTGCGCTTAATGCTGGCTGACCAAGCTGGGCTACGCAGCATGCGCGCCAACGCACGCGCCTATTTTGATGCGCATTTGACCGAGCAGCAGAACTACGTGGAATTGATGAATATATATTCCGACGTAATCACTGAGGCGCATACAGAGTCGCAAGTAAGGCCCGAATGAATGAAACCGGCGCGCCATTGATTCGCAAGCTGTGAAAACAACCGTCCCCGTTACATGAGCGAGCCGAAAACATTTCGCGCGAGAACCCTGCGCAACGCCGGATCCTCCCTGGCGCAATTGATCGTTGCCACGATTTCGCTGTTTGTACTCTACCGCGTCGTGCTGGATATCCTCGGTCCCAGGGAATTCGGCATTTGGTCGCTGGTAATGGCCGCAACGTCCATGGTTGGGCTGGCAAACATGGGGCTCACCGGCAGCATGGTTAAGCACGTTGCGGAGATGCGTGGCGCGGGCGAATTTGAGCGGCTTTCCGGCATGGTGGAAACAATTGTCATTTCGGTGGCTCTGTTGTCGGCGCTGCTGTCGGTCGCGGGCTACCCACTCATTAAGGCCTATTTTGCGGTGACCCTGCCGGCGGATGCCTATCGTTCCGCCGTTCTCATAATGCCGATCGCGCTGGTGGCGTTTTGTCTATCCATGATTACTGGCATCTATCAGTCGGTGCTATACGGATGCCACTTGATCGTGCAACGCAATGCCATACTCATGTTCGAATCGGTCTCCTTCCTTGGTCTGTCGTTGGTACTCGCTCCGCGCTATGGATTGTTTGGTCTGGTGTATGCGCGAGCCGCGCAAAACCTCATCACGCTGCTGCTTTCGATCTTCATTCTCAAGCGGCACCTTCCGTTCCTGCCGTTAATTCCTTTGCGCTGGAAGAAAAACCTGTTCAAGGAATTGATGGGCTATGCATTGAGCTTTCAATTCGTCAGCATTCTGACCTTGGTTATGGACCCGTTGACCAAGGGACTGATCAGCCGTTTCGGATCGCTGGAGATGGTGACCTACTTCGAAATGAGCACACGCCTGATCGGTCAGGTCCGGGGCATTGTGGTAAGTGCAAATCAGGTGCTGGTGCCGACGTTTGCGCAAGTCCACCGTACTGAGGCCGGCCAGGTCGAGGCGCTGTTCAGAAGGTCCTACGAGATCATCTTCTATGTCACCGTGTGCCTGTTCGGCCTGCTCGCGGCGGCGTTGCCCTTCGTGGGCCTTCTATGGTTGGGCGCCGACCAGCCGATGTTCGTCAACATCGCCACCGTCCTATGCCTCGGATGGTTGATCAATACATTGTCGGTCCCAGCCTACTTCGCCAGCCTCGGGACCGGCGCGATGGGCATCGTAGTGGGTTCGCATGTGACGATGGCGTTGCTGAATATGGTGCTGGGATTTGGCTTCGGCCGGATGTGGGGGGGATACGGCGTAGTCTGGGCCTGGGCTGTTGCGCTCGCCGCAGGCGGCTTGGTGATGCATACAGCGTATTGCCGGCGCATCGGTTCCGGGTGGCGAGCCATGCTGCCAGCGCATGGAGCCGGACTGGCGGCATTCTGCGCTATTGGTCTGTTGGTAGGACACGTTGCCTTGCGTCAGGCGAGTGCGCTTGCCTGGACGGGAATACCCAGGGTCGACCGATTGCTGTCATCCGGATCCGCGCTGCTGTGCTTCGTGGCCGTGTTTTTGCTGCCTGCAATGCTGCATCCGGTACGCGCCGACCTGGTCCGCTGGCTTTTCCCGCGGCGCGTCGCGAAAGCATAGGTCATGAGTTCCGCAATCATCGGCTTGGCCATCGCGGGCTTTGTTCTCTTTCTGGTGCTCAAGCCGAAAGTGAAGGCGCTGATAGCGTTCTTTTTAATGATGCAGTTCATGGATATTGCGCCCAACATCCTGTTCGGAATGTATGTATGGGACTACGGTGCCATGCTGATGCTGGTTATCGGCGTCGAGGTCTTCTTGCGAAGGCCGGTGGTACCACCGGCGAAGCACGCCTATATGACCGTGCTCTGGGTGTTTCTGGCGTGGTTGACCATTTGTTTCTTTTGGTCCCTGCTGGTTTACCGCTATCCGATTGGACATACCATCAAGAGCGCGCGCTACATGGTGCTGGGCTACTTCATGACCCCGATATTCGTGCGCCTCTTTTCCGTGGATCCTAGTGCCTTTGAATTTCTGATGAAATGGATCTACCGCATGACGCTGGTGCTGATGCCGGTGATAGTGCTTCAATACGTGCTGCAGCGCCCGCTGCTCTTCGGCCTGGTCCGCGAATACGAAGGCACTCTGCGGGTGGTTCCGATATTCCTGCCGTTCTGCATTCTCAATTTCTGGATCATTGCAGCGAAATCACTATCCTCCGAGAAGCTGGCGGTGCATGAATCTATTTATCTGCTGCTGGCCCTGACGACGATCGCATTGAGCTTCACCCGCGGGATCTACTTCGCGGTATTTCTCACGGGCGGCCTGCTGGTCCTGCTCATGTCTCGGGATGGCCGGCTCAAGGCGTCGGCGTTTCTGAAGCTGTCGGCGGCATTGATCCTCCTTATCGGGTTGCTGTTCGCCACCGGCGTGGCGCAGAAGGTGGGCGAGCGGGCTCTGAGTGGGCTTCACTTGATCAGCTCGGACGATTCTGAGGGCCGCCATCAAAAGGACGACACCTTCAGTGGGCGACTTGGATTGGCGGGGGAGCGATTCTCGATGGCGTGGGCACAGAATCCGCTGCTCGGGTACGGGTTCATCCACGAGGACGATGTACCTTCGAGTGTTCGCAGCGGATTGAAGTATGGCACTGTGCTCGGCGGCACGGCCGCCGATCCGGAGGCGTATTCCAGAACCTATGAGTTCACGAGTCAGTTCGTACTAGGCTTTTATACCTCCGACATTGCCTGGGCGGATATCGTGATCACGACCGGTTGGGTCGGCGTGCTACTGGTCATCGCGCTCGTGGTGACCTTCGCGCTCGAGCACTTGCTGACCCGCGACGCTGAGCACCCCATGGGGTATGCGGTCAGAACCGGGCTATTTCTCCAGGTGCTGATGATGTTTGTGTTGACCTTCGACGGCAATAACTTCTACGGTGCCGTGCATATTTTGGCATTCCTGTTCGCAGGGTATTCTTTGACGCGGCCGCGCGGGGTGCGCATCCCTGCGGCGCCGGCGCGGGCACGCCCGGCGAATGTGTTGACCTAGCGACCTGAATGTCACCTGGACGACCACTAGGGACGGTAAGACATGGGGCCGTAACATACTTTGGTAAAATGCTGGGTCAACCCGTCTCAGGACCCCGCAGCGATGTCCACTCAATCGATTGACGTTTCGGCAGCAGCCGCGCCCGTTTGGCGCATGCCCTGGAGTTTGCTGCTGGTCGCACTGATCATCGGCTTGCTCAGTCTGTGGCCTTTCTGGGATGGATTGACGCGGATGTGGGGTTGGTGGATCGACCAGCCTGAATACAGCCACGCGCTGCTGATTCCGCCGATCGCCCTATTCCTGATCTGGCAGCAGAAGGACCGGCTGGAGCGCATTCCCTTCAAGGCCAACTGGTGGGGAGTTGCGCTGGTCTTGCTCGGTGGCGCTCTTTTGGTCGTGGGTCAGCTCGGCACGGTCTATACCGCCATTCAATACGCCTACTTGATCACCTTGTACGGCCTGATCCTGTCGTTCGTGGGTTGGCCGGCTCTTAGGATCATCGCGGTGCCGCTGCTGATTCTGCTGTTCATGATTCCACTGCCGGAATTCGTGCTCAACAATCTATCTGGGCAGCTCCAGCTGCTCTCCTCGCAGATCGGCGTTTCTCTCATGCGCTTGTTGGATATCAGCGTCTACCTCGAGGGCAACGTCATCGACCTCGGAGGCTACAAGCTGCAGGTGGCGGAGGCCTGCAGCGGGATGCGTTACCTGTTCCCGCTGATGACGCTTGGGTTCTTGATGGCCTATTTCTACAAGGGCAGGTTCTGGAAGAGAATCGTGCTGTTCCTGTCCAGCATCCCGATCACCGTGTTCATGAATAGCTTCCGGGTCGGCACCATCGGTTTCATGGTGGAGCACTGGGGCATCGGCATGGCGGAGGGCTTCTTGCATGAATTCCAGGGATGGATGGTGTTCATGCTCAGCGCCGCGCTGATGCTCGGCGAGATCGCGCTGCTGAATCGCATCGGAACTGAACGCGGCACTTGGCGCCAGCTATTCGGGATCGAACTGCCGGCGCCCACCCCGCGCGGACTGGCGCTGCGGCAACGAATTTTGCCCGCGAGCTTTATAGCCGCGAGCGCCTTGCTCGTTGCATTCGTAGTCGTTGACACCGCCATTCCGCGGCCCGCGGAGATTTTTCCAGCGCGAGCCGCATTTGTGCAATTTCCCATGGAGATGGGTGGATGGCGCGGCCACCGTAGCGCGCTCGAGGGAGTATTCACCGATCAGTTGAAACTGGACGATTACTTGCTCGCGGATTACGTCGACGGCGCGGGCGACGTCGCGAATGTCTACGTTGCCTATTACAACTCGCAGCGCAAGGGCGAGGCGGTGCATTCGCCGCGATCGTGCCTTCCCGGAGGCGGATGGCAAATGCGGGATTTTGGCCAGCGCACGTTGGGCAACATCTCGGTCAATGGCCAGCCGTTGCGCGTCAATCGGGTGCTGATCGAGATGGGCAATGAACGACAGTTGGTTTACTACTGGTTTCAGCAGCGCGGACGCATCATCACCAACGAATTCGCGGTGAAGTGGTATCTGTTCTCGGATGCGTTGACTCTGCACCGCACCGATGGCGCCATGGTGCGGATCATCACGCCGCTGCCGCCGGCGAAAAGCGAAGCGGAGGCGGACGCCTTGCTGACCGAGCTCGCATCGCGCATGGAGACGGACTTGAGTCGCTACGTTCCAAACTAGCCATGCACTATGTACTGCCGTTCATTCTGGCCATGGCCGTCACGATGGCCTGCCTGCCGATGCTCGCGAGACTGGCGCAAAAATGGCTGATCGTCGACCAGCCGGGTAGCCGCAAGGTGCACTCGACGCCCATCCCACGGGTGGGTGGACTCGCGATGCTGCTCGGCGTGCTGATCGCAGCGCTGGCCGCAATCCAGTTGCAGCCTCAAGACCTCTGGTTCCTGGCGGCGGCCTGCGTATTGGTGGTATTCGGCGCCTTGGATGACCGGTTCGATCTGGATTATCGGGTCAAGTTCATCGGGCAGTTGTTGGCCGTCGGCATCGTCGTTCTCCTAGGCGACGTGCAGATCCACACCATCACATTGGCCGATCGCGTCATGCTGCCCGGTTGGGTCTCGCTGCCGCTCACGGTCTTTTTTCTGGTTGGTGTCACCAATGCCATCAATCTGGCAGACGGGCTGGACGGCTTGGCGGGCGGCACGAGCCTTCTGTGCCTGTGCGCGGTGGCGCTGTTCTCGGGCATCGGAGACCAAGGAGCTGTCACCGCCTTGGCCCTGGCGTTTGCCGGCGCCGTGCTAGGGTTTCTGCGTTTCAATACCTACCCGGCCAGCGTGTTCATGGGCGACGCTGGTAGCCAGCTACTGGGGTTTTCCACCGGGGTCTTGAGCGTTCGGGCGACCCAGAGCGCCGGCAGCGACGTGAGCGCCGCGATCCCCGTGCTGCTGCTAGCCCTGCCGATCCTCGACACGCTCAGTGTGATGGTGCAACGCATCGGCGAAGGCCGCTCGCCCTTCAGTGCGGACAAGAACCATATTCACCACAAGCTGCTGGCCCTCGGGTTCGTGCATCACGAGGCAGTGATGGTGATTTATACAGTGCAGGCGGCGCTGTTCGTGCTGGCATATTTCCTGAGGTACGAGTCCGATCTGGTCATCCTGTGCGCGGTCACCGCATTTTTCATAATGTCGATCGCCGCGCTGCAGGCTGGTGCCCGCCTGGGGTGGCGCGTTCGCGGCCCCGCTGCCGCTTCCGCCGCTGCCGCCGATTCCGCCTTGACCCGATTTCTGACCCGCATCCGGCAGCCGGCCTTGCTGCCTCGATATTCGTACCTGGCACTTGCCTCGGCGCTCGTCGCCTACGCCACGCTCATCGTATTGGAGGCCACTGCATTCGGCAGCGATATTCGCTGGCTGGTCGTCGCATTGTTCGCAGTCAGTGTCTGTCTCTTGCTGTTCCTGCGCTCAGCCCCCTTGAGCCTCGTGGAAAAGGCCGCCTTGTACGTCACCGTGACGGTACTGGTATATCTCGATGCGATGGTGCTGCCGCCTGACCGGCTCATCTCGGTGCTGACCTGGACTGCGGTGGTGGTCGCTGCGTTAGCAGCCGCAGTGCGATTGCGCTTGCAGAGCGATCGCCGATTCCAAACCACGCCCCTGGATTTGATCGTGCTGTTCATGGCCCTGGTCGTTCCGAGCCTTCCGGGGTCCCTCCATTTAACTCATAGCGGCGCGCTCACGATAGCCAAACTACTCCTTCTGCTATACTCGATTGAGCTTCTAATCAGCCGATCGGACGGGCGCGCGGTGTGGTTGCGGGTTGCCGTTGTGTCCGTTCTCGCCGGTCTTGCTGTAAGACCGCTGGTGCCGTTTTAGCCCATGTCACCGGAACGTCATTAGAGGTTCTTAGACTCGCGTTCCCCCTGATAACCGCCGGAATTTGTCTATGCCCGCCCCTGCTAATAGCCGCATGCTCATGCCGATGGTGCTTCTAGGCGCCTTGGTGCTGTGCGGTTGCGGTGGCGCTGAGGCACGCAAGGCGCGGCATCTTGAAAAGGGCGAAGCGTTTTTCGCTCAAAAGAATTACGAGAAGGCGCGCATCGAGTTTCGCAATGCGCTGCAAATCGCTCCGAACGACAGCGAAGCGCGCTTCGATAATGGCCGTGTCGACGAGAAACTGGGCAACCCGCGCGAGGCTGTGCAGTACTACCAGGGCGCCATCGATTCCAATGCCGACAATGTGGCGGCACGCGCCGCGTTAGGCCGGCTGTTCCTGTTCGGCGGCGCGCCGGAACGCGCCCTGGAAACCATCAAGCCGTCCATTGCCAAGCATCCCGACGATGCCTCGCTGCTGACGGTGCGCGCGGCCGCGCGGCTGCAACTCAAGGATCCCGACGCAGCACTCGCCGATGCCGAACGCGCCGTGCAACTGGCGCCGACCAGCGAAGATGCGGTCGCGGTGCTCGCCGGAATCTACCGGTCGCGCAACGAGCCCGACAAGGCGCGCAGCCTGTTGGAGAATTCGATCAAGCAGATACCGGCCACCGTGGACTTGCGCCTGGCCTTGGCGCAGCTCTATGCCAGTCAGGGCCAGGATCAAATTCCGAAGGTCGAGGCATTGCTGGTCGAGCTGGTGCGCCAGAATCCCAATGAGCGGACGCATCGGATCCGGCTGGCGCAGTTCTACACTCACCTCAACCATCCGGACGATGCGGAGCGCGTGCTGCGCGAAGGAATCCGCGCGATGCCGGATGACCGGGACTTCAAAATCAATTTGATCCAGTTTCTGGCCGCGCAACGCAGCCGCGACGCCGCCGCCAAGGAGCTGAGCGGCATGATTGCCGCCAACCCGAAGGACTACGACCTCCGGCTGGCGCAGGCCCAGTTCTATGAGCAGGGCAAGGAATTCCCGCAGGCCATCGCGGCCTATCGGGACATCATCTCCGCGGCCAAACTCGATTCCCCGGGGTTAACCGCGCGCGATCGGCTTGCGGCGCTGAAACTGCAACAGGGCGATCCGCAGGGAGCGCAGCAACTGCTGGCCGAAGTGTTGGCGAAAAGCCCGCGCGACAACGACGCGCTGATATTGCGCGGCACTTTGGAGCTGTCGCAGAAGGATCCGAAGTCCGCGATCTCCGATTTACGCTCGGTGCTGCGCGACCAGCCGAATTCGGTCGGCGTCATGCGTACCTTGGCGCGTGCGCACTTGGCGAACGGCGAGCCGGCGTTGGCGGAGGAGACCATGCGGCGCGCGGTGGATGCCAATCCGAAGGACCCCCAAGTGCGGCTGGATCTTGCGCAATTGCTGGCCGAGCTCGGAAAACCGGAAGAGGCCAAGCCCGTCATCGACGAACTGGTCAAGCAGCAGCCCGACAATGTGGCCGCACTGGAAACGCAATTCAAGGTGGCCGCCGCGACCGGCGATGTGCCTGAGGCGCAGTCGGCCGCCGATGCCTTGGTCGCCGCGCGTCCGAAAGAGGCATTGGGGTATCTCGAGCAGGGGGTGCTGGCCGAGAAGCAGAAGAAACCCGAGGACGCCCTGCGCCTGTATTCCAAGGCGCTCGAATTGCAGCCGGAGGCAGCCGAGCCGCTCGAGGCCATCGCGGGTGTATTGGTAAAGATGAATCGACTGCCGGAGGCGCTCAAGCGCCTAGATGCGGTCGCGGCCCAGTACCCCACCGTGCCCATCGCCCTGAACGCCAAGGGCGGGGTGCTACTGGGCGCGCAGCGTCCGGCCGATGCGCAGATCGCCTTCAAAGCCGCCATCGATCGCCAGCCCAAGTGGTGGGTACCCTACCGCGGGCTTGCCGTGGCGCAGGCCATGAGCCATGACAACGATGGCGCCATCGCGACTCTCAAGGCCGCCATCGATAAGGTGCAGCAGCCGCAGCCTTTGCAGACGGAACTGGCAGGGCTGTTCGAACGCCTCGGCAAGCCGGATGAGTCGATCCAGGTGTACGAAGTCGCCCTGCGCAGGGATCCGCAGGATGACGTGGCAGCGAATAATCTGTCCATGCTGCTGGTGTCCTACAGAAAGGACGCGCCGAGCCTGGATCGCGCTAAGACATTGGCGGCTCGGTTCGCCAGTTCCACCAATCCGTCGTATCTCGACACCTACGGATGGGTGCTGTACAAGCGCGGCGAATCGGCGGCCGCGGTCACGGCCCTGCAAAACGCGCTCGCCAAGGAACCAAATTCTCCGGTCTCGCTCTATCACTTAGGGATGGCGCAGGAGTCCACCGGGCAGCATGAAGCGGCTCGCCAGAGTCTGGCGCGCTCGCTGGAGTCAGGGAAGAACTTCCCCGGCATGGACGAAGCCAAAGCCACGCTCGATAAACTTGCCACGGCCGCAGCTTCGGCTGCCGGGCCGCCGAAGACCTAACCCTATGCTCAAACGCGCCGCTCTTTTCCTTAATGTTGTTGTGCTCGCCATGCTGGCCGCGGCACCCTCGCAGGCCGACGTGCTGCTCGATCAGACCAACATCATCGGCATACCGAGCGTCGCACCGCCGGCGGAATATTCCTTCACGGCCGCCACCGCACAGGCGCTGACTCTGACCTTGACCGATTTGCAGACGCCGGCCGCCTTCACCTCGCTGCAGGTCGCCGTGACACTGGGCAATGCGCTGGTCGGGTCCGCGACCGTGGACCCCAGCACCCACAAGGCCACCCTGTCCATACCGGCCGCGTCGGGCAGCTACTCCCTGGATGTGATCGGCACGCCAAACTCAGCGCAGGGCCTCGGCAGCTTCGGAGTGTGCGTGGCGCCGGCAACGTCGCCGAGCAGCTGCGTATCAGCGTATTCGTTCTCCGGCAATATTCAGACGCCGTCCACCACCTCAACCACCGGCACCTCGACTCTGAATACCAATTTCACCTCGACCGTCGCCGGTACCTATACCGTGACGCTGACTGATGACGCTTTTCCGCTGGCGCTGCAGTCCGCATCCGCCGGCATCTTTCAGGGCAGCACCCCGATCGATGTGGGCATTCCGGCCGGCACGCCGACCCAGGTGACCCTGGCCGCGGACACGAACTATCAATTGCTCATTGCAGCGGTGGCGAATGCGACCCTGCAAGCGGGCCTCTACGGCATTCAAATCACCGATCCGAGCGGCGCCGCGGTGTTCGTACGCACAATTCCCGTCGGCACCCTGCAGGCCGCCACCATCGTGAACAATACCGTGGCGCAGGCCTTGACCCTGAGCCTCACCGACTACGGCTATCCCGCACCGCTTAACCTAGCAGAAGTCGCCGTGACCTCCGGAGCCACCGAGCGCGCAGTGCTCGCGGCGCCGGGAACGGTGGCGAATTTCACGGCGCCTTCGGGCAGCCTCGATGTCTGGCAGTACGATGTGGCCGGCGCGCAGCCGGGGGTTTATGGGCTGAACCTTTCGGTGTACAAGGCCGGCGGCACGGGCGCCAGCCTTTACTCGATCACCCAGGTGGTCAATCCCGTGAGCGTCACGGCGACCAGCTATGCCTTTATCGCGACCATTCCCTCGGCCGGCACCTACACGTTGATCGTGAATGACTTTGAATTTCCGGACGAGCTAACCCCGACTGCCACCGTGGCCCAGAATGGCACCGTGCTCACGCAGGCGCCGAGCACACCCGCCACCGGCGTCCAGGGCACCGTGACGACCTTCACCGCCGTTCAAGGATCTGTGGTGGTGGTGGTCAATGTCACGCCGCCGGCGTCCGGCAGCGGCATCTTCGGCGTCACTGTGGAAACCAGCGGCGCCTCCCCACAGATCGTGTTGGATCAGACTCAGGCAGTAGGCGGGGTATTCAGCGCGCAAACGATCAACCTCGGAACCTCCGGCGGGTACACCGCGAGCCTGACCGATCTGGGATTCCCCACGACCTTTACCGACCTAGCCCTGGTCGTGTCGCGCGGCAGCCAGGTGCAGGGAAAGATCTTTGCCGGCGGCACTTTTCAGTTCACCGGCGTTCCCGGCAGCCAGTATGTCGTGACCATCATCGCCAACCCTGGCGCCGACAACTACGGTCTGTATAGCGCGCAAATAGCTTCCGCAGCGCCCACGGTGACCTTTACTTCGAGCGCCACATCGGTGACCGCGGGCGCCGCCGTGACCCTGACCTGGAGCAGCACCAACGCTACTTCGTGCACCGCCAGCGGCGGCACGGGCTGGGTTGGCACCGAAGCCACCAGCGGCACTCTGGCGGTGGCTGTGAGCGCCACCGAAACCTTAGGCCTGACCTGCACGGGACCCGGCGGCTCCGCTACGCAATCGGTGACTGTGACGGCAACCGCCGTGTCCTCCGGTTCCGGTGGGGGCGGCGGCAGCCTGGATTGGAGCTTGCTCGCCCTGCTCGGGGCCTTGGTGATCGTCGGTCCCAGGGGTCTGGGCAGCCGCCGCTCCTGAGGCGCCATCGCCTCAGGGTTATGCGACTGCCATCAAGCCTTTGAGCTTGTTGATGGCGTTGGTTTCCACCTGACGCACTCGCTCCGCGGAAATCCCGTATTCGTCCGCCAGCTCATGCAGGGTGGCCTTGTTGTCCGTCATCCAGCGCCGCTTCACGATACTGCGGCTGCGCTCATCGAGTCTTTCGAGCGCCAGCTCCAGTCGGTCGCTGGAATTCTCGTCCCACTCTTCGCGCTCGACCTCGAGGGCCGGATCGGCGTTGCTCGCCGGTAGATACATGGCCGGGGAATAATTCTCGTCCTCGTCGGCTTCCGGCGCGGGGTCGAAGGACATGTCGCGCGCCGACAGTCTCTGTTCCATTTCGCGTACGTCGCTAACCTCGACACCGAGGTCACGGGCAACCGCCTGCGTCTCAGCTTCGGACAGCCACGCGAGATTCTTCTTCATCTTGCGCAGGTTGAAGAACAACTTGCGCTGCGACTTGGTGGTAGCCACTTTCACCAGCCGCCAGTTGCGCAGCACGTACTCGTGAATCTCCGCGCGGATCCAATGCACGGCGAAGGACACGAGCCGCACGCCGACGGTGGGGTCGAAGCGCTTCACCGCCTTCATGAGGCCGACATTGCCCTCCTGCACCAGGTCGCCCATCGGCAGGCCATAGCCCAGGTATCCGCGGGCGATGTGCACGACGAAGCGCAGGTGCGAGAGCACCAGATGGCGAGCAGCCTCCAGATCGTTCTCGGAGCGGAATCGCGTGGCGAGGGCAATCTCCTCGTCCTTCGTCAGCACCGGGATCTGCGAGATGCGCTCAATATAAGAGTCCAAGCTCCCCACGGGGCCTGCGAATATCAACGCATTTTGCTTGGCGACCAATGCAGTCATTGAGTGAAAACCTCCACGAGTTTCTGAGCGCTATAATAGCACTCTTGAGGTCGGAGTGCTAAGCCCGGCCCGGGGTTCCTGGCAACTATAAATCTATAAAATACAATCACTTAAGTGGGCTCCAGAGCGCCGCTTTATTGCGCCGCAACAGGCCGGGAACCTGATGCTGCGCGCCCTCGGCTAGCTCTCAAATTAGACGCGGTCTTCCCTCTAAGGTTCATCTCCAATCACTGCTGTAGTTGATTTCGAATCTGTCATAAGGGCTTCAATGAATCATGGTTAATTGCTGGACCGGCACCGTAAGCTATGGTTGCAAAGCCTTGATGAATACACGTCAACGGCGCGCTGCTTAGCCGGACGGAGTTGAAGCGATGTGCATGCAGAAAGAGCTAAGCCCGGGAATTGTGGCTGGACCTCGGCGCAGAAGCATCGACCATGCGCGTCATGGTCTTGCAAATCTGTTGGCCACCAAAACTTGGGATGAATTCCATCACTTCCTCATTCGGGACGCGATAGATCGCCTGTTCGCTGACTTTGTCGAACTCAAGGCGAGACGGCCATCGATCCTGGCGCTTTGTGCAGATTACAAGGAAGCGGCGACACTTCGGCAGTTCCCGTTCGAGACCATAACATTGACGGGACTCATGCCTGCAGATGAAAAAATGCGCGAGTTCCTCCAACAAGACTCGCGCATCCGCTACCAGCAGCAAAATGCTGAGAGCCTGAGTTTTGATTCACAGTCGTTTGATGTCGTTTTTTGCAAGGAGGGACTCCATCATCTGGCCCGTCCTGTGCTCGGACTGTACGAGATGCTGCGCACATGCCGCACGGCTGTGGTTTTTATCGAGGGATATGATGGATGGCTCAATCGTCGCCTGGAGCGCGCGGGACTCTCTTCCAAGTACGAAACAGATCAGTTAGGCAACATCGCCCAACGCCGAAACTATGTGTTTCGTTGGGGTCACCGAATATTGGAGGAGTTGCTCGACAGCTATTACCTCGATTCCGGATGGTCAGTGCGCTTGGTTTCAGCTTGGATGGGCGCGAGAGTTCAATTTGGGAAGCAACTCTGGTTGCGGCGATTCGGAGTCACCGCGGGATGGCTGCTGAGTTTTCTGCCAGGTTTCGAAGGAAATTATCTGACCGTGATAATCCGCCCAGGCATTGATTTGCCGCTGGATCCGCGGCCAATCGCTCCGATGCAGGCTTAGCTAGGCTCGATGGCGCGGATATGCCGCGTCGCCGCCAGCCACGACCCCAGCCAGCCTAAGGCCGCCGCGGCCGCTACGACCACCACCGCAGGAGCCCATTGCAGGCCCTGCAGGCGAAACTCGCTGCCGTACAGCAGGGCAAGGCGCTCGACCGGCGCCGCCAGCACCGCGGCCGCGACCGCCACCAAGATCAGCGCCATGAGCCCACCGCCCACCCCATACCAAATGCCGCTATACAGGAAGGGCCGCCGCGCGAAGCCGTCGCTCGCGCCCACCAATTTCATCACCTCGATCTCCGCGCGCCGATTCAGGATGTCCAGCCTGATGGTGTTGCCGACGATGAGCACCACTCCGAGTCCCAACAAGCCGCCGGTGAGCAGCACCACGCGCCGTAGGATCACCAGCATCGCATGCAGGCGCTTTACCCATTCGGAATCGAGCTGCACCGCTTGCACGTCGGTGATCCCCGCGATGGCCGCCTTTAACGCGTCGGTACCCTCCGGAGTGCTGGCGACAATGCTGGGCGTGACAATCAGCGCATTCGGCAGGGGATTATCGGTGAGCGCATCCAATGCTTTTCCGAACCCCGAGTATTCGCGAAACTCCGCCAAGGCCTGCTCGGCGCTGATCGTGCGCACCGTGGCCACATCGTCGCGGGCACGCAGCTGCTTGGCGATCGCCTGCAACCGGGACTCGCTGGCCTGCTTGTCGATATAGACCGAGATGTCGAAGGCCTCGTTCCAATTACCGGTGGCCGCGCGCGCATTCTGCAGGAATAGATTCAAGAACAGCGGCAGCGCGAGGGCGACGGCGATCACCGCCATGGTCATCAAGGCCGCCAGCGGCTCCTGCAGGATGCGACCCAGCGAGCCGATCAAGGTCTGCGCATGCCGCGCGAAATAGGCATTCAGGCTCATGTTGCGGCAACCCGGCCCGCGTCGATCACGATGCGCCGCGCGCCCACCTCGTCGATGAGATGCACATCGTGGCTGGCGATGACCACCGTCACGCCGACATCGTTGAAGCGCTTGAACAGTCTCATGGTCTCGAGCGCGAGATCAGGGTCCAGATTTCCGGTCGGCTCATCGGCGATCAGCAGCGCGGGCTTCGCGACCACGGCGCGCGCGATCCCGACTCTTTGCTGCTCCCCGGTCGACAGTTCGAGCGGGCGATTTTTTTCCTTGCCCAGCAGGCCGACCTGATCGAGCGCCGCACGCACGCGCTTGTCGATTTCGCTGCGGCCGACTCCGGCCACGATCAGCGGCAGCGCCACATTGTCCGACACCGGCCGGTCGTGCAACAGCTTGTGATCTTGAAACACCACGCCGATGCCTCTGCGGAACTGTGAGATGCCGCGGCGCTTGATGCCGGACACATTTTGATTGTTGACGAATACCTGGCCGCGGCTGGGACGCTCGATCAGCGCGATCAATTTCAGGATGCTGCTCTTGCCGGCGCCGGAATGTCCCGTCAGGAAGCACATCTCGCCGCTGTCCACCGCGAACGACACGCCGCACAGCGCCTCGCGGCCGTTGGGGTAGCGCTTGTGCACCCCATCGAAGCGGATCATGCGGCCTTCTCGCTGGAATCCGTTTTCAACAGCGCCTGCACGAAGTCCGCGGCGTTGAATACGCCGAAATCCTCCAGCTCCTCGCCGATGCCCACGAAGCGGATGGGAATATTCAATTTCTGCGCGATGGCGAGCACCACGCCGCCCTTGGCCGTGCCGTCGAGCTTGGTGACGACCAGGCCCGTGACCCCTAAGCCCTGATGAAATTGTTGCGCCTGTGCGATGGCGTTCTGGCCGATGGTGCCGTCCAGCACCAGCAGCACTTCATGCGGCGCGCCGGGATCGAGGCGGGCGAGCACGCGCTTGATCTTCTTCAGTTCCTCCATCAAGTGGGTCTGGGTGTGCAGGCGTCCCGCGGTGTCGGCGATCAGCACATCGATATTGCGCGCGCGCGCGGCCTGCATGGCATCGAATATCACCGCGGCGGGTTCGGCTCCGGCCTGCTGGGCTATGATGGGCACGCGGTTGCGTTCCGCCCACACCTCGAGCTGCTCGCGCGCCGCGGCGCGAAAAGTGTCCCCCGCGGCCAGGATGACGCTGCGCCCTTCGGCCATCAAGCGGCGCGCCAGCTTGCCGATGGTGGTGGTCTTGCCCGCGCCGTTGATGCCGACCACGAGAATGACGTAGGGCTTGATGCGCGTGTCGATCACGAGCGGTTGCTCCACCGGCTTCAAGATATCCAACAT
>Ga0302325_10003536_pt1 | contig 36759 bp, 29 predicted proteins | sample Palsa_T0_2_FD_201948 | JGI IMG/M metagenome (GOLD analysis project Ga0302325, IMG submission 201948) | Peat permafrost microbial communities from Stordalen Mire near Abisko, Sweden - Palsa_T0_2 | ecosystem: Environmental > Terrestrial > Soil > Palsa > Peat permafrost | place: Sweden: Abisko...
TGAAAGTCGAGGTGGTCGTGGCTCAGGTTGGTGAAGATGGCCACGTCGAAGGTGATTCCCTCGACCCGGGACTGGGCGAGCGCGTGCGAGGAGACCTCCATCGACACCGCATGGGTGGTGCGGTCGGCCATCCCGAGGTCGCGCTCGTGGGCCAACAGCGCCTGCAGCTCGGGCGACTCGGGGGTGGTCCTGGTGCCGGTGAGCGTGCCGATGACCATCGTGGGGATGGCGGCCTGCTCGAGGATCGATCCGAGCAGGTGCGACACGGTCGTCTTGCCGTTGGTCCCGGTGACCCCGGCCGTCAGCAGCTGGCGTGACGGATGCCCGAAGAACGCCGACGCCAGCCGACCCATCGACGGCCGGGCCGACCCCGGGGCCACCCTCACCTGGACGACCTGGGTCTCGTCGGGCACCTCGATGGCGTGTTCACACAGCAGGCCCACCGCGCCTCGTTCGACCGCCTCGGTCGCATGCTCGTGACCGTCGGACACCTGGCCGGGCAGGCAGCAGAACAGCGCCCCGGGCTGGGTGCGTCGGCTGTCGTACTCGATAGAGGTGATCTCCACGCCGGCGGGATCGCCCGAGACGTGGAGGACGTCGATCTCGTTGAGCAGCCGGAGCATGTTCACGGGGCGGAGGGATCGGTGCTTAGGCGCCCAACACTGACGTTCGGCGTCCGGGCTCACCGAACGACCGATGGTACCCGGCACCCGGCCTCAGGTGACGTCCTGAGCCTGGTCGGCCGCGGCGGAGGCCGGGGCGGGGACCTGGCTCGGGGCGCCGGGGCTGGTCGGGATCCCGTAGCGATGCAAGGCGTAGCTCATGATCTTGGAGAACACCGGGGCGGCCACCGTCCCGCCGTAGATGGGCGTCGGGCGGTCCAGCACCACGATCGTGCTGAGGACGGGGTTCCCGGCCGGTGCCGAGCCGACGAAGCTGGCCATATAGGCACCGGTGACATAGGCGTCCTCGCCCTGTTCGGGGATCTGGGCGGTGCCGGTCTTGCCCATCACGGTGTATCCCGGGATGGCGGCACTGACCCCGGTGCCGACGCCGACGACCGCCTCGAGCATGCCGGTCAGCTCGGCGTCGACGGCCGGCGAGAACACCCGATGCGAGGCCGACGCCTTGGTCGGCCGCGCCTGGTTGTTGGCGCCGATGGTGGCCTGGACGAGGCGGGGCTCCACCAACACCCCCCCGTTGGCGACTGCGTTGTACGCGTCGAGGATCTGCATCGCCGTGACCGCGTCCACCTGGCCGATCGGCAGCGAGACGATGTTGGTCGGCTCCCACTCGGAGGCGCCGGCGAGCACGCCGGCGGTCTCGCCGGGGAAGTCGAGGTCGGTGGCCTGGCCGAACCCGAGCGCGTTCACCTGGGCCAGCAGGCGGGCCTCGCCGAGGTCGTTGGCGATCTCGCCGGTGCCGATGTTGGACGACTGGGCCAGGATCTCGGTGGCGGTCAGCTGTTCGGTCGGGTGCTGCTCGGCGTCGTGGAAGGTCGACCCGTCGATCTCGGTCTCGTCGGGCACCGAGAACACCGAGTTGGGGCTGATGATCCCGTCTTGGAGCGCCGCCGAGAAGGTGACCAGCTTGAAGACCGATCCGGGCTCGTAGGGCTGGGTGACGGCCAGGTTGGACGGCGCCTCGCTCACCTGTGACGACGTTCCGGCGACCAGTCCGAGGCCGTTGTTGCCCTTGACCAGGTTGGCCATGGCCAGGATGTCGCCCGTCCTCGTGTCCATCACCACGGCCATGCCGCTCTGCGCGCCGGAGGCGGCGATCTCGTCGCCGAGCGCCGATTCGGTCACGTACTGCAGCGGTTGGTCGATGGTGAGCTCGATCCCGGTGCCGTTCTCCCCGGCCGCCTTGGTGAGCGCGGTCCCCTGGGGCAGGTCCAATCCGGCCGGCGACTCGAGCAACGTCTGGGTGCCGGCCTTGCCCGAGAGCAGCCGGTTGAACTGGTACTCGAGGCCGGACGCGCCGGCGCCCGACGAGTGCACCTGTCCGAGCAGCGGCTGGGCCAGCGCGCCGTCGGGGTCGTCCCGTTGGGAGGTATCGAGGAGCGTGATGCCCGGCAGCTTGTCGGCGGCCAGCTTGTTGCCGGCGCTGGCCGGGACCTGGGTGGCCAGGGGCACGTACCCCGAGCGCTGGCGCAACTGGTTGACCAGGGTCGCCGCCGGGACGCCGACGAGGGGCGAGAGCACCCGGGCCTCCTGGACCGGATGCGTGATCTGGAAGTCGTCGGCCACCACCATCTTGGTGGGCACCGAGATCGCGAGAACCGCACCGTTGCGGTCATAGATGGCCCCGCGCAGCCCCGGGTCGGCGACGGTCACCGACAGCTCGGCCGCCGCGAGCTTGGTGTAGTGGGCCGAATCGAGAACCTGGATGGCGACGAGCCGCGCCACGACTGCCAGGAGCAACATGACGAGCAACACTCGGAACACCCTGAGCCGGCCGTCCAGCCGCGCGTGCGGCTTGGGTGCGACCCGCCGGCGCGAGCGGGGCGGAGACGCCGGGTGATGGACGCGCGGAGGCCGGCGGACCGGCGGGTGACGGACGGGCCGTGCCCGGACCCGGTCCCCGCTGGACCGGCGGGTGGAGGGAGCGAGTGTACCGACGGGGCTCATTGACCGGCCGTCGCCGATGGCCCGGCGGCGGCGGTCGAATGGGTGCTGGCTGAGCCTGTCGAGCTGGTGCCCGACGAGGCAGTGCCCGACGGAGTGGTGCCCGACGAGGCAGTGCCCGTCGGTGTGGTGGTGGGCGTCGTGGTTGCCTGACCGATCGGGGTGGTGAGGGGCACCGCCGGGAGCTGGGTCACCGAGCTCGGGGTGACCAGGTTCAGCTTCTTCGCCTCGGCGATGATCTGTGCCGGGTTCTCAGCCGCGGCCACCGTCGCCAACAGCTGGCGATGGATGGCCTGTTCGCTCAAGACCTGGTTCTGGGCCGACGTCAGGCGGACCTGGCTCTGGGCGAGTATCGAGTGCCCGACGACCACCGCCAGCAGCGACCCGACCACCAGCGCGGCCGAGACAGCCCGGAGCAACCGCCCACGTCGGGGCGGTCGCGCGTCGAGGACCCGAAGTGAGGGCCGCTTGGCCGGGACCCGGGGGCTGGGGGCCCGGGTCGTCCGCACCGAGGCGGCCCGCTGGGCGGCCGCCGGTGGCGGGGTCACGGATCAACTTCTCCCCGGCCTCCAAGGCGCTCGACCGCCCACAGGCGGGCGCTCGACGCCCTGGGGTTGACCGACACTTCGGCAGCCGTCGCGCCGCGTGACCCCCGAAAGACCCACCGGAACTCAGACGCAGCACCGCACACGCACGGGAGCCCGGGCGGGCAGACACAACCCCCCGACACCGCGTCGGCGAAGACCTGCTTCACGAAGCGGCTCTCGCCGGAGTGGTACGCGATCACGACGCAACGCCCACCCGCGGCCAACAGGCCGAGCGCACCCGGCAGCCCCTGCGCCAGCTCGTCTGACTCTTCGTTCACCGCGATCCGGATCGCCTGGAAGACCCGGCCGGCCGGATGTCCCCGGCGCCGCGCGGCCGCGGGAACGGCCGATTCGACGACGCGGGCCAGCTCGGCCGTGGTCGCGATCGGACGGGCGGCGGCGATCGCACCGGCGATCCGTCGGGCCAACCGGCCCTCGCCGCTGGCCCGGAACCACTGCGCCAGCTCTTCGGGGTCGGTGTCGTTGACGACGACCAGTGCGCTCGAGGCCTCTCCCTGGTCCATGCGCATGTCGAGTGGGGCGTCATGTCGGTAGGAGAACCCGCGCTCGGCCCGGTCGAGCTGCAACGAGCTCACCCCGAGGTCGAAGAGGGCCCCCGAGATGGCCTCGGGGGCCCCGGACGCCTCGCCGGACGAAGGCCAATGCCCTCGGCCGGCGGCCCAAGCCTCGCCGACCACGTTGTCGAGGTGGGCGAAGCGGGCGTGCTGGAGGACCGCCCTCGAGCCGAACGGCACCAAACGCGCCGTCGCGATCTCGAGGACCTGGGGGTCTCGATCGAGTCCCAACACCCCGAGGCCGGGGTGGGCGGAAAGCAGTGCGGCGGCGTGGCCGCCGGCACCGACGGTGGCGTCGAGGATCACGCCCGCCGGGACGGCGGCGAAGAGTGCTACTACCTCGGTCGCCATGACCGGCTCGTGTACGGGATCCCGGTCCATCCGCAGCCCCCCGACAGGCGAGGTGCTGTCAGGGTATTTCCCTTGGAGACCGTGGGGGAAGAGGGCGGAGGAGGAGTCTTCCACCGTGCCGGTCGAGGGGCTGCGCATGTACCGGGCGCATGTCGTGTGCTCTAGGCGTGTGTCGAGTGTGCTGTCTTGTCCTTGTCGTTCTCCTTCTCTCAGTCCTCTTCGTCCTCGAGGAACCACTGTTCGGCCGGCTGCACCCGCTCTTCCCAGACCGCCGGATTCCACAACTCGATCCGGTCGATCGCCCCGATCACGAGCACGTCGCTCTCGAGCCGGGCGAACTCCCGCAAACGGGCCATGATCGCCATGCGTCCCTGCCTGTCGACCTCTACCTCCTGCGCGTTGGATGCCCAGAGCCGGGCTCGGTTCCGATCCATCCGACCGGCGGCCGCCCGTTCCTGCATCCCTGACATCTGTCGCTCGAACTCCCCGAGGGTCCACAAGGCGAGACAGCCCTCGCGATTCTCGGCGAGGTACCCGCCCCGCTCGAAGGCGGCACGGAACTTCGCCGGCAGGATCACCCTGCCCTTCGCATCGAGCGAGTGCTCGTACCTGCCCACGAACCCTGACACCAGATCGAGCTCCCACCAACACGTCCCCGGATCGCTATTCGCTCCCCTTCAAACCACTTCGCGCCACTCTACGCCCTATCTCACCCTCGGTCAACACACTCCGCCACAAGTTCCCCCATTGGCTCCCACCGGAACCCAATAGGCCACTCGCGCGCGACGCGGCGGGTCGAGTGGTGGGCCCGAAACGGGGCCGACGAGCGCGCTCGATCGTCGGGTCGGAGGGGGACGGGCGCAGGGCCCGGGATGTTTGGTGGCGCGCTGCGGCTCGTCCGCCGGTACGCGGCGGACGGTGGCTCAGCGAGGCTTGAGGAAGCGCTCCGCGGCCTGGGCGAACTCGGGGCCGGTGAGCATCTGGGCGAACACCTTGATCTCCGCCCGGACGCGACCGACCAGGTCATCGGTGTCACCCCGCAAAAGGGCCTTGGTCGCCCGGAGCGCGTCGGGCGGTTTCGCGGCGAGCGCGTGCGCCGCCTCGATCGCCCGAGCCCGAAGGCGGTCGGAGTGCAGGACCTCGTTGGCGATGCCCCACTCGACCGCCTTCGCCGCGTCGATCGAACTGGCCAACAACATCGCCTCGGCCGCCCGGGCGCGGCCGACGAGACGCGGCAGGAGCAGGGTGCTGCCGGCCTCGGGGACCAGGCCGATGTCGACGAACATGAAGCGCAGGTCCAGATCCTCGGCCACGTACACCAGGTCGCAATGGAGCAGCACCGTGGCGCCGATGCCGACCGCCTTGCCCTGCACCGCCGCCACCAACGGCTTGGTGAGCGTCGGCAGCACCTCGAGCAGAGACGTCGCGGCGATCGGACCGTCGGCGGAGACGAAATCGCCGATGTCGTTGCCGGCACAGAAGTTGTCGCCCTCGGCGCTGAGCACCGCCGCGCGGAGCGTGTCGTCCTCCTCGAGGGTCTGGAGGGCGTCGACGATCACCGTGTACATCGCGTTGGTGACCGCGTTGCGCTTGGCCGGACGGTTGAATCTGATCTCGAGGACCGGTCCGTCCCGCTCGATCTCGACGTCAGCCACTCGCCCGCCTCCCGATCCGTCCGTCACCGACCGGACCCGATCTTGGCCGACCCCACCCTCGGGGGCAACGGGACCGCTCAGCCGGGTCCCGGCCGCACCTCCCATGACGAGTGATCCGGAAGGCGCGCCAACAGAGCCGAGGTGAGGCGGCCGGCGTCGGTCGCCACGAGCTCGGGCACGGTGATCGTCGACGCGGTGAGCTCGACAGCGGCCAGGGCCCGGTCAGATCCCAGATCGAGGAGCTCGGTGAGCCGCTCCCACTCGATCTCGAGATAGGCCAGCGAGTGGATGAGCGCTCCGGCGCTGCTCCGCCACTGGGCGACCCCGACCACCTTGCGATCTCGGTGCACCACCTCGCCGGCTCCCAGGCCGGCGAAGCAGATGCGGTCGGACCACCGCGACTCGATCGGTCGCCCATCGTGGACCTGGAGGCCGGGGACCCCAAGGGACTCGGCCCACCAGGCGCCGATCCAGGCACCCGAGCGGGCCACGTCGTCGCGCCACAGTGGATCGCCCCTCGGCACCCAGGTGTCGACCCACACCGCCCGGTCGGGTTCGAGCAGGACCGCCCCGCCGCCGCTCCGTCGACGGACCAGCTCGACCCCGCGGCGGGCCAGCGCCTGGGTGTCCACGATGCCGACGTCCTGGGTGCTCCCGAGCACCAGGGTGGGCCGTTCGACCGTCCGAACGAACGCGGTCCGGCGGGCGAGGGCACGGATCACGTCGGCGTCGAACAGCGCGCGCTCGGTCACGTGGGACCGCTGGACCGGTATCGACCGAGGTGTACGTTCAGGACGCCGAGGCGAGGTACGGCGCCCACAGCGGGTCGACCTCGGAGAGATGCCTGAGGCGCCACAGGTGGCCCTCGGGAGCGTGGGGTTGGAACGGCAACGCCCACCCGAGCTCGTCGAGCAGGTGGTCTCCCTTGGCCAGGTTGTCCTGCTGACATGCCGCGACCACGTTGGCCCAGTCGTGGCGTCCGCCCCGGCTGCGCGGGATCACATGGTCGACGGTGTCGGCGGGGGCCGAGCAGTACGCGCACCGTCCTCCGTCTCGGCGGAGCACCGCCCGGCGGGTCAGCGGCGGGGTACGGGCCCACCGTGGGATCCGCACCATGTGGAAGAGCCGGACGATGGCCGGCACCTCGACGTCGACCCGGGCCGAGTGGAACACCGCAGCATCGGGCCGGAACGCCACCGGTTCGGCCCGGCCGGCCAACACCAGGACGACGGCCCGACGGTCCGAGACAAGCGCGAGCGGCTCGTAGGTCGCATTGAGCAGCAGGACGCGGCCTGTCACGAGAGCAGGCTACCGGCGCCGCGGGCGGGCCCGCTGGCACCATCGGAGGTAATCGACGACATCGGCCGGAGTGGGCCGATCACTCTGGTCCTTCCCGTAGGCGGCCTCCATCCGGAAGTGCCAGTAGGCGGCGTCGGGCACCGGCGCGAACGGGTACCGGTGCCACCAGCCCGGTCGGGCCAACCGCCTGATCGCGCTCAGCGACGCGCCCCACAACGAGGGGCGCAGTGCCACCGCCCGCGCTGCGGCGACGGCGGCTCTCCCCCAGCCCGGCTCGACTCGGTCGCTCACCGGGCCCGACCGAAGATCGCGCCGTCGTCGACCAGCCTCCACCCGACGGCACCGGCGCCGACGAGCGGACCCAGCGGCCCGAGCCCCGCCGGCTCGATCCGGGTCCCCACCGAGAACGCCATCCGGGCCCGGCGCGCGATCTCGACGCGCGCGGCGCCGAAGAAGGGTTCCCCGAAGCCGAGCGCCACCGACCCCGCGACCACCGCCAGGTTCAGGTCGAGCAAATTGGCGACCGACGCGACGGCCCGGCCGACCAGGGTGCCGGTCCGCTCGATCACCTCCGGGGTCGCCTCGGCGGCCGGACGGCCGGTCATTGCTGCGATGGCGGTCCCCGACGCCTCGGCCTCGAGGCACCCGAACGATCCGCACGAGCACTCCCGCCCGTCGGGCTCGACGATCACATGACCGATGTGGCCGGCGTTCCCGAGGCGGCCGTCGAGGAGACGACCGTCGAGCACGATCCCCCCTCCGACACCGGTGGACACGACCATGGCGATGAAGTTGTCACAGCCGATCGCCGCGCCTCGCCACCCCTCGCCCAGCGCGAGCGCCTTGGCGTCGTTGTCCACCGCGGTCGGCACGCCGACCAGGTCGGTCACGCGAGCCCGGAGTGGGAACCGCCGCCACCCCTCGATGTTGAGCGGGGAGACCGTCTCGCCGCCCCGTTCCATCGGTCCGCCACAGCCGACCCCGCAGACGCTGAGCGCACCCTTGGGCGCGTGAACCAGGACCCCGCGAATCAGTTCCTCGAGTTGCGCCCAGACCACCTCGGGGTCCGGCGAGTGTGGCGTCGGGACGTGGTCGGCGTCACGAGGCACGCCGTCCCGATCGACCAGGGACGCCGCCATCTTTGTCCCGCCGATATCGACGGCGAGGCAGACCGGTTCCACCTGACGGTGGGTTCAGCGATCGCGGCGGAACCGAGTACGAAGCCAGGTCCGGGCGTTGTCCACCGCGCCCTCGATCCCGGGTTGTGGTTCGGAACCTTGGGGGTGGTCCTTCTGGAGCGAGCGGGTGAGGTCGTGCCAGCCGGCCTTGCCCATACGACGCAGGTTGCGCTCGAACACCACGGCGCAGGCGAACATGAGCGCCACGCCGACGAAGCCGAGGGCGACCGAGTGAGCGTAGAAGACGACCAGGATGGCCACCCCGCCGAAGAACCCCAGGGCCGACCACTTGCAGTAACGGCCGGCGTGGCGGTAGACGGTCTCGGAGCGAACGCGCTCGGCGAACTGGGGGTCCTGGCGGACCAGAGATTCCTCCAGCTCAGCCAGGATCCGCTGTTCGTGATCAGAGAGCGGCACTGTCCCCCCTCCTCGGACCTCGGTCACTCCGCCGCGCCACGGTGTGCGTGCCTCCTCGCACCGGATTCATCGTCGCTCCCTCAAGCGACCCCACCGCCACAAGTCTATGGAGAGTTTCGCCGCTTCGCCGCACAGGGCGGTCGAAGTTCGCCCTGGTCGGGCACCGGGCCGGCTACGACGACCGGTGGAACCGGCGGCCCACCAGCACCCCGATCCCCAGGCCGAACACGGCCGCGATCCCCAACGCAACCACGATCGGGGTCCGGGTGTCGAAGACCCAGAAGCGGATCCGCACATCCTGGGAGTTGGCGAAGAAGAACCAGACCCCGAGGGCCAGAAGGACCCCGCTGACCACCAACCGAAGATCCCGGCGACGCCGGGGCGCCGAGTCGGACGTCTGGTCTTCATCGGGGTCGGGTTGAACCGCCATGGTGCCCCCTCTCAGGGTCGATCCCCTCGACACGATCGTGCCACTACTCGGGGCCAGCCGGGGGGTCTGCCCCGGCGCCCTCGGCCGGTCGGCGGCCCATGGCCGACGGCCACCAGTTGAGCCGCCCGAACAAGGTGACGGTGGCCGGCACCAGCACCGTGCGAACGACGAAGGTGTCGAGCAGGATGCCGACCGCCAGCCCGAAGCCGACCGCTTCGATGGAGCTCCCCCCGGGTTGGCGCGCCGAGATCACCGCGAACACCGCAAAGGTCCCGGCGAGCACCAGGCCGGCCGAGGTCACCGTCGAACCGGTGGCACCGATCGCCTTGACCACCGCCTGGCGCAGCGGCAACTGGCGGGCCTCTTCTCGGATCCGCGACATCACGAGGATGTTGTAGTCCTCGCCCAGGGCCAACAAGAAGATGAACATCAAGAACGGGAGGATGAAGGTGATGCCCCCCTGGTGGGCGAAGTAGACAAACACGATCACCGCCAACCCGAGCGAGGCCAGGTAGGACAAGACGACGCTGGCCAAGAGGTACAGCGGTGCAACCAGGCTCCGCAGCACCAGGGCCAAGATGATGCCGATCACCACCACCGCGATCGGCACGATGCGTTTGAGGTCTTGATCCGAGATCGTGCTGACGTCACTGAGCGCCGGCGCCTCTCCGGCCACGCCACTCGAGGACACACCGACGGCATGGGCCACACCCGCGAACGACGCTCGCACGGCCGGGATCGCGTTGATGGCGGCGCTGGACGTGGGGTCACCGGCGGTCAGCCCGGCCTCCCACTGCACGGTCTGCCCGTTGGTACTGATGTAGCGCGCGGTGGCGCGGTAGCTGTTGTAGAGGCTCGCCGACAGGTCGGTCCCGGCCGGTTCGGCCGTCGGCAGCGATTGCGCCGACCCCAACTGGTTGTGCAGCGACACGAGCTGGGCCGGGGTCAGCGCGGTGCCGTTCGGGTCGAGCGGGCCGGTCAACTGGGTGAACTCCTTGGTCGCCCTGAGCAGTTGGGTCGCCTTGGCGAGACGACCCGGATCGGACCATGCCGACTGGGGCAACTTCATGATCAGGTTGGTCGGATTGGCGCTGGCCTCGGGGAAATGCTTCTGAAAGGCCGCGTTGCCGGCCGCGGCACTGCTCCCAGCGGGCGCGGTCAGCGTCCCGCCGAAGCCCCCCGGCTTGTAGCCGATGACGGCCACCGCCAGCGCACCGAACACGACGAGGCCGACCATGAGGGCCAGCCGCGGTCGCTGCACGAGACGAGACGCGATGCGACCCCACAGCCCGCCACGGAGGTCGCGGTGCTCCAGGCTGAACGGCCAGAAGGCGGCCCTCCCGAAGATGGCCAGCACCGCCGGCAACAGGGTCAGGCCGGCCAGCAACATCACCGCGATGCCGATGGCGAGCGGCGGGCCCAGGTCTTTGTACAGGCCAAAGTTGGCCAAGGAGAGGCTGAGCAGGGCCAGGATCACGGTCGACGCGGACCCCGTGATCGACTCCCCCACCCTCGACAGCGCGACCTCCACCGCCTCGTGCGGCGAGCGACCCGACTGCAGCTCCTCACGCACCCGGAACACGAGGAACAGGCCGTAGTCGGTCCCCGCACCAAGAATGAGCACGATGAGCAGCAGCTGAGTGATCTGAGACACCTTGAGCCCGACCGAGCCGAGCCCCCCGATCAGGGCCCCCGAGAGCTGGAGGACGATCGCAGCGGGGAACAGCGTGAGCAGCGGGGCGAGCAGCGAGCGGAAGATAACCAAGAGCAAGACGATGATCAGCACGAGGGAGAAGAGCTGGGTCTGCTTTCCCTGCTTTTCCGACTGGGCCTGGTTCGCCACCGCCGTGGCGATCTGACCGGCGAAGTGGATCTGCAGGCCACCCGGAGTCGGTACCGCGTTGACCACGCTCTGCATCCGGTCGACGAGGGTCTTGAGCGACGGGATGTCGTTGGGCGAGTCGCTGGAGAGCACCAAGACCTGCGCGGCCTGACGGTCCGGGGACACGCCGGCGAACTGGACCGAGTCGACTGTCGACACCCTGCGCAGGGCCGATGCGACCGACTGGGCAACCGAGAGGTCCGAGCTGCTGAGCGTCCCGTGCGAGGCCACGAACACGACCTGGACCAGCGTCTGGTCGGCCGGACCGACCAGGGGCTCGGCCAGATCCGCCGCCTGGTTGCTGGGCGCGTCGGCCGGCAGGAACGCGCTGTTGTTGTTGTTGACCTCGCTGGCCAGGCTGGGCAGCGAGTGCACGGCGGCCCCGGTGCCGATGAGCCAGAGCACGAGGATGATCCAGCGGTAGCGGACCACGCCACGTCCAAGCGCTCGAAAGATGGCGTCTACCAAACCGCGTCTCCTCGGAAGCCGGCCGAGCTAGGGAAGCCGGGCGTCGGCCAGGGCTGCAGCTTGGCGCCCACCGCGCTCCGCCCACAATTCCGCGAAGCTGGCCGGATCGAGCAACCGAAGAAGCAACAGAAGATGCAGTATGACGGACCCAGGGAGCGCCGATGCGGACCCGATTGACCGAACTCTTGGACATCGAGCACCCGGTGATGTTGGCCGGGATGGGCGGGGTCTCCTACGCGGCCCTGGCCGCAGCCGTCTCGGCGGCGGGCGGCTTCGGGTGTCTGGGCGCCTCCACCATGGGGGCTGACCAGCTGGTTTCCGAGATGGCGGCCGTCCGGGCGGCCACCGACCAGCCCTTCGGGGTGGACCTGCTCGCCGTCATGGGCGACGAGCTCCTCCAACGGGTGCAGGCGCTGATCGACGGCGGGGCCAGCCTGTTCGTGGCCGGTTTGGGCGTCCCGATCGACGCGGTGGATCTGTGCCACCGAAACGGCGTCTTGGTGGCCAGCATGTGCGGCAAGGTCAGCCACGCCGAGCGGGCGGTGGCGTCGGGCTGCGACCTGGTGGTGGCGCAGGGCACCGAGGCCGGCGGGCACACCGGGCAGGTGGCGACGATGCCGCTCGTGCCCCAGGTGGTCGATGCGGTGGGCGACCGGGTCCCGGTCGTCGCCGCCGGCGGGATCTTTGACGGCCGCGGTCTGGCCGCGGCGCTGGCGCTCGGCGCCGACGGCGTTTGGGTGGGCACCCGATTCATCGCCACCCCCGAGGCCCGCGGCGTGGCCGGCTACAAAGAGGCGCTCCTCGCAGCGGGCGAGGACGCCACGCTCATCAGCCGGGCGTACTCGGGCAAGCCGATGCGGGTGCTGCGTAATGAGTACACCGACCACTTCGTCGAGCACCCCGACGAGCTCAAGCCGTTCCCGGCCCAGCTGGGCCGAGCGATGAGCTCCGGCGCCTGGCATCTCGGCGGGGACGAGCGGACCACCGACATCGATCCGTCAAAGGAGGGTTTCCCGGCCGGCCAGGGGGTGGGGGGAATCGACCAGCTGGTCCCGACCGCCGAGCTGATGGCGCGATTCATCGCCGAGGCCGACCAGGCCTTGGAAAGGCTCCAGGCGATCGCGGCCGATCGCGCCGGAACGGCCCTCTAGGCCGAGTCGGCCGATCCGCCTAGGACCCCGATCGGACAGGACACGCCGGTCCCGCCCAGCCCGCAGTAGCCGTTGGGGTTGGCCGCCAGATACTGCTGGTGGTAGTCCTCAGCGTAAAAGAACGGTCCCGCCGGTGCGACCTCGGTGGTGACCTGACCGAAGCCCGCGTCGCTCAGCCGCGCCTGGAATTGGGCCGTCACCTCGGCGGCTGCGGCGGCCTGGTCGTCGGACTGGGTGTAGATGGCCGACCGATACTGGGTCCCCACGTCGTTGCCCTGCCGCATCCCCTGGGTGGGGTCGTGGCTCTCGAAGAACTCGCCGAGAAGCCTGCGGTAGGTGATCCGGCTCGGGTCGTACACGACCAGCACCGCCTCGGCGTGCCCGGTCCGGCCGCTGCACACCTCTTCGTAGGTCGGGTTGGGCGTGATCCCTCCGGCGTACCCGACCGCAGTCGTGTACACGCCATCGAGCTCCCAGAACTTGCGCTCGGCGCCCCAGAAACACCCGAGGGCGAAGACCGCCTGCTCGAGGCCGTCCGGAAACGGCGGCGCCATCGGGGTGCCCAGCACCAGATGCCGGCCCGGCGAGCTGATCGGTGTGGCCCGACCGGGCAGGGCGTTGTCCGGGTCGATCATCTCAGTCTTGTGGTTGCCGAAAATCCTCATGACACCTCGGTTCGTCGGGTTGGGTGGGAGCGGCGAGGTTCAGCCGACAACGACGCCCCTCCAGAAGGCGACTCGATCCTTGATCTCCTTCGCGGCGTCCTTCGGGTCGTCGTAGTACCAAGCGGCGTCGGCGAGGCGCTCCCCGTCCACCACCACGTCTCGGTAGCTCGCCACCCCCTTCCACCCACAGGTCGTGTGGGTGTCGCTTGACTTCAGATAGGCATCGTTGACTGCCTCGGGCGGGAAGTAGTGGTTCCCTTCGACGACGACCGTATCGTCACTCTCGGCAATCACCGTCCCCTTGAAGGTCGCTCGAATCGTCATGGACCGATCCTAACGGGAAGGAATCTGGTCGCGACCCCGTCCGACCGGGCTCCACCAGGACGTTTCCACCCGATTTCTCACCTTGGTGCCGCACCGTCTCGCGCTCGACGACACTACGGTGGGCCCTGAGACACTCGAGTCCCGACGCTCCAGGGAGGGACCCCCAGGGGTCCCGGGAGCCCGCAGAGGTGTGCCGATGGCCACAACCGACCCCGAGGTCCGTACCTCCTCTCTGGCCCAGCGCTACGCGCTGGTGCGAGAGCGCACCGAGGACCTGGCCGCCCCGTTGTCGCCGGAGGACCAGGTGGTCCAGTCCATGCCCGACGTCAGCCCGACCAAGTGGCACCGGGGCCACACCACGTGGTTCTTCGAAGCGTTCGTCCTACCCCTCCAAGACCCTGGCTACCGGGCCTTTCATCCCGCCTTCGGGTACATCTTCAACTCCTATTACGAGGCCGTCGGCTCGCGTCAACCGCGCGACCAGCGTGGCGTGATCTCCCGCCCGAGCGTGGGTGAGGTGGCCGATTACCGCCACCACGTCGACAAGGCGATGGTCGAGTTGTTCGACTCGGTCCCCTCGGACCAGACGCTGTCGCTGGTCGAGCTCGGCCTCAACCACGAGCAACAACACCAAGAGCTGCTCTTGATGGACATCAAGCACGTGCTGTCCTGCAATCCGCTCATGCCCGAATACCGCCCCGGCGACGGACCGGCGACCGCGGTCTCCAACCGGCTCGGCTGGGCCGAGCACGACGGTGGTCCGGTCGAGATCGGCCACCCGGGCTCTGGGTTCGGATTCGACAACGAGTTCCCCCGTCACCAGGCCGTCGTGACCCCCTTCGCGCTGGCCGATCGACTGGTGACGTGTGGCGAGTGGATCGAGTTCATCGAGGACGGCGGCTACCGCCGGCCCGAGTTGTGGCTGTCCGACGGCTGGATGACCGTGAACCAACAGGGCTGGGATGCCCCGCTGTACTGGTCCCACGCCGATGACGAATGGCAGGTCTTCACACTGTTCGGCCCCCGGCCGGTCGGGCCGAGCGAGCCGGTCTGTCACGTCAGTTACTACGAGGCCGACGCGTACGCTCACTGGACCGGCCTGCGCCTTCCCACCGAGACCGAGTGGGAGCTCATCGCGTCGGGGATGCCGTCGGAGGCGGGTCGGCCCTCGCACCTGCACCCGGTGCCCGGCGACGGTGTGCTGGGCGACCTGTACGGAGAGGTGTGGCAGTGGACGGCCAGCGCCTACAGCCCGTATCCGGGCTTCCGGGCGGCGGCCGGCGCGGTCGGCGAGTACAACGGGAAGTTCATGGTGAACCAGCAGGTCCTGCGGGGTGGCGCATGCGTGACCCCCGATGGCCACACGCGGGCCACCTACCGAAACTTCTTCCATCCCGGTTCGCGCTGGGCATTCAGCGGGCTCCGGCTGGCCCGCGACAACTAGCGGCCCGACACCCACTCCGCAGCTTCACATGACCGGATCCGCCCTCACCGTCGATGTCTTCCTGACCGCAGCGCAGCTGCGCACCGCGCTCGAGGGTGACGTGCTGCGCGGCCTGACCTCAGAGCCCAAGTCGATCCCGCCGTTGTGGTTCTACGACGAGGCGGGAAGCCGGTTGTTCGAGGACATCACCCGGCTGCCCGAGTACTACCCCACCCGAGCCGAGCGTCGGCTGCTCACCCAGCACGCCGGGGAGATCGCGCGGCTGGCCCACGCCGACACCCTGGTCGAGCTCGGCGCGGGCGCGTGTGACAAGACCCGGCTCCTGCTCAACGCCATGCGCTCATCGGGTCCGTTGGTCCACTACATCCCCTTCGACGTCAGCGACGAGTTCCTGCGAAAGGCGGCCACCGACCTGCTCGACGAGTACGCGGGGCTATCGGTACACGCGGTGGTGGGCGACTTCCACCAACATCTGAGCCGAATCCCGGTGGCCGGTCGGCGTCTCGTGGCGTTCCTCGGCGGGACCATCGGCAACCTGACGCCGGCCGAGCGCCAGCGGTTCCTCTTCGACCTGAACTGCTCGATGGCCCGGCACGATCACCTCCTGCTCGGAGTGGACCAGGTCAAGGACCGCGACACCATCGTGGCCGCCTACGACGACAGCGCGGGCGTGACGGCTGCGTTCAACCGCAATGTCTTGCACGTGATCAACAACGAGCTCGGCGCCAACTTCTCGCCTGACCTGTTCGAGCACGTGGCCCTGTGGAACGAGGCCGACCAGTGGATCGAGATGCGACTGCGATCGACGCGGCACCAGGCGGTGCACGTCGCCGAGCTCGATCTCGACGTGGAGTTCGCTCCGGGTGAGGACCTTCTGACCGAGATCAGTGCCAAGTTCGTCCCCGCTCAGCTCGAGAGCGAGCTGCTGGCGTCCGACTTTGTGGTCGACGCGATGTGGGGCGCCGCCGAGGGCGAGTTTCTCCTCGTGCTCGCGCACCCCTACTGCTAGGCATCCCGTTCGACCGGTCGACCCCAATCGGCTCCGGGGATCCGAGTGGGTATCTTCGGGCGTGTGATCACCCCCGAGGACAAGGACTGGACCTGGGTGCTCAGCCGGCCCTGCACCGAGTGCGGCTTCGACGCAGGTGCCTGCAACAAAGGACGGATTCCGGGTCTACTGCGCGAGAACGCGGCGGCCTGGCAGGAAGTGCTGGACCTGGGCCGAATTCGCTCCGGTCGCCCCGACCCGTCCTCGTGGTCGACCCTCGAGTACGCCTGCCACCTGCGCGACGCCTTGCGGTGTCTGGAGGGACGCATCGACCTGATGGTGGCGGAGGAGGACCCGGTGTTCGTCCTCTGGGACCAGGACGCAGCGGCCGAAGAGGAGCGCTACGACGAACAGGATCCGGCCGTCGTGGTGGACGAGCTCACCGCGGCGGCCGATTCGTTGGCGATCCGGCTGGAGGGAATCTCAACGCACGAGTGGCCGCGTCAGGGCCGCCGCAGCGACGGTGTGACGTTTACGGTCGCCATGATCTCGTGGTACGCGCTCCACGAGGCGAACCACCACCTGTCCGACGTCTCCACGCCCCATCGTTGATTTCAAGGTCAGACTCCCCCGCCCGGGCCCGCCCGAGGTTTCGATACCCTCCATCCCGTGTCCCGCCGGCCCGTGTCATCGCGTCTGAGCGCTCCGCCTTCAGCACCGGGGCCACGATGAGCGGGGTCCGCGACGCCCTCCGGTTCGTCGACCGGCGCCAGCAACGGAGCCCGGTGCTTGGCTTCGTCTACGGGGTCGTGAAGAAGTACGGCGACGACCGTGGCGGCCAACTGTCGGCCCTGGCCGCCTACTACGGCTTCCTCTCCTTGTTCCCGCTCCTGCTGGTCCTGGTGACGGTGCTCGGGATCGTGGCCGGCTCGAGCTCGTCGCTGACCCATCGGGTCGAGCACTCCGCACTGGCCCAATTCCCGGTCATCGGATCCGATCTCATCGCCAACATCCACGCGCTCCACCGACACAGCGTGGTCAGCCTGGTGGTCGGGATCGTCCTGCTCCTGTGGGGGTCCCAGGGCGCCAGCCAGATAGGCCAGTTCGCCATGGCCCAGGTGTGGAACATCCCCGGCGTCGACCGACCCGGCTTCGTCACCCGCCTCAAGCGCTCCGCGACCTTGCTGGCCGTGGTCACGGTGTTCCTCGTCCTCGGCTCGGGCCTGGCCGCGCTGGCCAGCTCGGGCGCGCACTCGGCGCCGACCCGGGTGGGCGGGGAGGTGGCGTCCCTGCTCGTCAACGGCGTCCTCTACCTCCTGGCGTTCCGCGTGTTGACGCCCAAGCAGATCCGGTTCAAGGACCTAGTTCCGGGCGCTCTGGCAGGCGGGGTGGCGTGGACGGCGCTCCAGGTCGGCGGCACCCTGTTGGTCGACCACCAGCTGCGCAACACCAACCAGCTCTACGGCACCTTCGCCATCGTGCTCGGTCTGATCGCCTGGATCTATTTCGGCGCCATGGTCACCATCTACGCGGCCGAAGCCAACGTGGTCTTGGCCCGCCGGCTGTGGCCCCGGGCCCTGGTGCAGCCGCCGCTCATCGCGGCCGACCGAGCGGTCCTGGCGGCGATCGCCGGCCAGGAGGCGCGCAAGCCGGGGCAGCGGGTCAGCGTCGACTTCGAGAACCCCGAGGGCCCCGGCCGGAACCCCGAAGATCGCGGGCCCGAGCCGCTTCCCGACGCAGGCTAGGAGCGTCCGGCTCAGGCCACCCGGGAGAGCTCGCCGTCCGAGCCCGCCTCGACCGGCCCGCTCTCGACCGGAGCGACGTCGATCCCGAGCACCGGCCCGAGCACGTCCTCCACCCGTTCGGCCAGATGGAAGGTCATCTGCTCACGGACCTCTTCGGGCACGTCTTCGAGATCGGGCCCGTTGCGGGCCGGGAGCACCACCTCGGTCAAACCGGAGCGATACGCGGCCAGGACCTTTTGGCGGACCCCGCCGATCGGGAGCACTCGTCCGCGCAGGGTCACCTCGCCGGTCATGCCGACCACGCCGCGAACGGGGATGCCGCGCAGCAGGCTCACCAATGCCGAGGTGATGGTGACCCCGGCCGACGGGCCGTCCTTGGGCACCGCCCCGGCCGGGACGTGCACGTGGAAGCGCTTGCCGACGAACGCCGTCGGCTCGATCCCGAGCTCCTCGGCATGGGACCGCACATAGGACAGCGCGATCTCGGCCGACTCCTTCATGACGTCGCCGAGCTGCCCGGTCAGGGTCAGCCCCTCGGGCCCGTCCGACACGCTCGCCTCGACGAAGAGCACGTCGCCTCCGGCCCCGGTGACGGCGAGCCCGGTGGCCACACCGGCCACCGCCTCCCGATCGGCGGCCTCGAAGAAAAAGCGGGGCCGCCCGAGCCAGGTCCTGACGTCGTCGCGGTCGACCAACACCGGGGGCACCGCCTCGTCAGCGACCAGCTTGGTGGCCACCTTTCGCATCAACCGCCCGAGCTCGCGTTCCAAGGACCGGACCCCGGCCTCTCGGGTGTAGTCGGACACCACGGCCGACAGCGCCTCGTCGGTGACGACGACCTCGTCGTCGCGCAGCCCGGCCCGGTTGGCCTGGCGGCGGAGCAGGTGATGGCGTGCGATGGCGACCTTCTCGTTATCGGTGTAACCGTCCAGCCGGATCACCTCCATCCGGTCGAGCAGGGCCCCCGGGATGGTGTCGACGACATTGGCGGTGGCGATGAACAGCACCCGCGACAGGTCGAGGTCGACCTCGAGATAGTGGTCTCGGAAGGTGTGGTTCTGCGCGGGGTCGAGCACCTCGAGCAGCGCCGACGCGGGGTCGCCCCGGAAATCGGCACCGATCTTGTCGACCTCGTCCAGCAGGAGGACCGGGTTCATCGTCCCGGCCTCGCGCAGGGCCCGGACCAGCCGGCCCGGCTGTGCGCCCACGTAGGTGCGCCGGTGGCCACGGATCTCGGCCTCGTCCCGGATGCCGCCCAGGGCCACCCGCACGAACCGGCGACCGAGCGCCCGCGCGACCGACTCGCCGAGCGAGGTCTTGCCCACGCCGGGCGGGCCGACCAGGGCCAAGATCGCGCCGGCCCCCCGGCCGTCGACCGGGACGAGCCCGCGCTCGGACTGCAGCTTGCGCACCGAGAGGTGTTGGAGGATGCGCTCCTTCACGTCGGCCAGGCCGTCGTGGTCCTCGTCGAGGATCGCGGCGGCGGCCGGCACGTCCAGCCGGTCTTCCGACTCGACCCCCCAGGGGATCTCCAGGACCGTGTCGAGCCACGTCCGGATCCACCCGTGTTCGGGGCTCTGCTCGCTCGTCCGCTCCAGCTTGTCGATCTCGCGCTCGATCGCCTCGCGGACCTTGTCGGGGACCTCCAGGCCCGCGACCTTGCCCCGGTAGTCGTCCGGCGCGCCCTCCTCGGCGTCACCGAGCTGAGCCAGCTCCTTGCGGATGGACTCGAGCTGGCGCCGCAGCAGGAACTCTCGTTGGGACTTTTCCATCCCCTCTTCGACGTCGCTCTTGATCCGCTCCCGCAGCGTCAGGTCGGCCAGGGTGTCCTTGGCCCACGCCAGCACGAGCGACAGCCGCTCGGTCACGTCCAGGGTCTCGAGCACCTGAACCTTCTGGGCCAGGGTCAGATCGGACGAGTACCCGGACAGGTCGGCCAGCCGGCCGGGCTCGGTCACCTCGCGCAGCTGGGCCGCGATCCGAGCGGCCCCCCGACTGAGCAGGATGTTCTCGAGGACGGCCCGGTACTCGCGGGCCAGCGCCGCCGTGCGCTCGTCGTTCGGCGTCGCTTCGTCGACCGGCTCGGCCTCCACCCACAGCGCGGCGCCGGTCCCGGGCACCCCGGTGCCGATCAGGGCCCGTCGCTGGCCGCTGACCACCAGAGCCGGCAACCCACCGGGCAGTTCGCCCCGTTCGACCACCTCGGCCACGACGCCGACCGACCCGTAGCGGCCGTCGATGTGGGGAACCAGGAGCAGCATCCCTCCCGAGGTGCCGACCACGTCCGCGGCCGCCTTCGCCTCGTCGGTCTCCAACCCGATGGTGAAAACCATCCCCGGGAGCATCACCCCGGATCGCAGAGGCAGCACCGGGAGGGTCAAGGTCTCAGTCGTCACTTCTTCTCCGATCGCCAGAGGGGACCCCGAAGCGGAACCGAGGTTCACCCTGTGGTTAGAAAACGTGGCAGGCCGCTCCGGTATTCCGGCGGTCGGCCCTCCCCCACCGTCAGCCAAGCCAAGTCGGGCTGTCGAGGGTAATGGTGAGCCCCGCGGCCCCGTGCAGCGCCCTACCGGGTCGGCTGGTAGACCTCGGCCTGCCAGCCCCCGGTCATTGGGACCGTGCACAGCTGGGCACCCGCGGCGAGCGCCCACCCGAGCACCTCGCGGTCGGCCGCGGTGGTCGGGATCCGCACCACCAGTCCGCGCCGCGGGTGGTCGCCCCACACCCGCCACGTCGGGGGCACCCCGAGGCCGGCCGCCTGGAGGTCGGGCAGGACCCGTTTGCCCAGTCCGTGCATGATGCCGACCGTCACCTCGTCGAGCGCGTGACGGCCCCGGCCCGGCGGCATCCAGGTGCACATCGACACGGGCGGCTGGGCCGATCCGAAGATCGCGAAGAGCCCCGGCGCCTCGACCGGTTCGGTCGGCGCATCGACCCCGGGCAACAGGTTCAACCAGCCGTCGCGGTGGGCGGCCAGCCATGCCACCACCTCGAGGAGTCTGGAGAGGTCGGCCGGGTCGAACTCGAAACGGTCGACCGGGCGCGGCCCGCGCTGCCCCGGCAAGCGGCTCACTGCGGCCAGACCTCTTGTCTCGGTGGAGCGCCGGTCACGACGCCCGTGCCGATGGGTCTGCTCGAGCCGATCCCGGCCGGGCGTGAGCGGAGGCCACCTCGGTCCCAGACGTCGATCACCTCCACAGGATCGCGCGCCCGGCCCCTCCGACCGCCCGCACGGACGAGCACCGCCGCTCGGGAGGGCCCGGTCGTCCTGGTCAGCGCATCGGGCCGTCCTCGCCCAGGTCCGAGATGGTGGGCCGTTTCGGCGCCGGGCCCGATCGCCCAGGCACATCCTCACCGTGCCCGGTATCGTTCCCACACGCAGGTGATGGTTGGGCCCACACGGGCCCGCCGGCCCCGGGTGCTCCCGGGTCCGAAAAGGGGGAGGGACCATATGTTCACCACTCGTCGGTTGGGACGTCCGCGACGCCGATTCCACATCGGGCGAGCCGCGATCACGCTCCTGATCGCGATCAGCACCCTGGCACTCGCCGGGGTCGCGGCCGGATCGACCGGAGGGCCGGTCCTCACCAAGTCGGGTCCCGCCGACGAGGGCCCCTACCCGTACGCCTACCCGGCCTCGGGCAACATCAAGGTCGGCACGGGCACCACCATCTCTGGCCAGAAGTGCACCGCGGGTACCACCCAGGTCCCCTCCCCCTACTCGGTGCCCTGCATCCCGAAATTCACCGGGAACAACGGGGGCGCGACCTACGACGGCGTGACCTCCAACGAGATCCTCCTGGCCCAACGGGCGTTCCCAACCACGTCCAACAGTGAGGAGATCGAGGCCCAGGCCTCGGCGGCCGGCGTGGCCCTTCCGGCGGTCCAGACCCAGGTCGAGCAGGTCTTCTTGAACTACTTCAACAAGGCCTATGACCTCTACGGACGCAAGGTGGTCATCCAGAACGTGCCGGCGACCGGCAACGCGACCTTGGAGGCCCTGAACGAGGGCCAGACCCAGGCGTGCGCCGACGCGGCGACGATCTCCGACCAGGTCCACGCGTTCGCCGAAGACGGCATCGCGACCAACTTCCAGGCCGGCGGGTCGGGACCGTTCTCCCAGTGCGCCGCCCAGGACCACCTGGTCGAGTTCGACGGCGACGCGTACTTCAACGAGGCCACCTTCGCAGCGGAGAACCCGTATGTCTGGTCGACCACCGAGAATTGCACGCTCGGTGCCGCCCAGGAGGCGGAGGTGGAGGGCACCATGCTGGCCAACAAGAAGGCCATCTACGCCGGCAGCGCGAGCCTGCGGGACCAGACCCGCAAGCTCGGCACCTACGTGCCCAACCTGCCCGCGTACCTGCAGTGCACCAAGGAGGCGACAAGCCTGCTCGAGACCAAGTACCACGTGCCGGCGTCCGACCTGTTCAAGTTCACCTACGGGCTGGACATCTCCACGTTCCAACAGTCGGCCCAAGAGGCCATCGTCCAGTTCAAGGCGGAAGGGGTGACCACGGTCGTCTTGGCCTGTGACCCGTTCTCGGCCGGATACCTGACCAAGGCCGCCGCGGCGGAGAACTACTACCCCGAGTGGTTCACCATCGGCACCGCGCTGACCGACCAGGACCCGTCGCCGCAGACCTATGACGATCCGGCCGAGGTCAACGGACACCTGTTCGGGATGAGCGAGCTCTCACCGTCGACCGACACCACCGGTCCCACCTCGCTCGCCGGCAAGCTCTACCAGAAGCTCACCGGCCACGAGATCCCGAAGGAGACCGACGGCTTCTACTCCCAGCTGGTGGAGATCTTCGATGCGCTGCAAGCGGCCGGACCCGACCTGACCCCCCAGAACATGGCCCGTGGCCTGCGTGCGATCCCCAACCTGGGCGCGCCGCTCTACCAGTACGGGCAGTGGAGCTGGAACGTCGGGGCCAACGGGAAACCGGGCACCGGCAGCCATACCGCCGGGATCGATGCCCGCTTCGTGTGGTGGAACGCCAGCGCCATCTCGCCGCTCAACGGAAAGCTGGGCACCTATATCGCCGCCTACGGCGGCAAGCGGTTCACGCTCGGCAACTTCCCAAAGACGCTCCCGCCGATGTTCGGGGCTAAGTAACCCAGGGCACGACGCCCGCCGGTCCCTGAGCGATCGGGACCGGCGGGCCGGCGCACGCGGGGACAACGAGAGCGAGGCGCCTCGGTCCAAGAGACCCGGCTTCTTCGATCAGCGGGCGTCGAGGACGCGTCGGCGACACAGGGCGCCCACGGCGCCGACCGTTCAGGATCCGATCACCCCGGCCGATTTTTTGGGCGGCGGGGCCAGGAGCCCGTTCGAGAGCGAGCTCAAGGACACCACGGTCTGTTCGGACGCCGAGATCCCCGTGTGGGCTCCGGTCGTATACGTATATGCGGCCAGCACGCCCTGATAGTTGGCGTTTTGGAGGAAGGTGGTGACGTCACTGGCCGAGATCCCCATCGCCCCGTTGGCCGCGTTGCCCATCATGGTCATGGCGTCATAGGTCTCGGCGTACGGGATGATCGAGCCCTTGATCGACGACACCCCGAGGTAGGCCAGGAGCTTCTTGCGGAAGCTGAAGGTGCCCGTCGAGGCCAGACCCGTCCCTGCGACCGCGCCGCTCGGCACCACCACCGACACCCCGTCGGTCTCGCCCCCGACCTTCGACAGCACGTCGGCCTGGGTGGCGGTCGGCCCGGCGATGACCGGCACCTTCCACCCGAGCGAGGTCCGCGCCGACAACACCGACGCCACGGCACCGGTGTCGTCGAGCACCACCAGGACCTTGGGGTGGGTGGACCGGACCTGCGCGAGCGCCGCCGCGGCGCCACCACCGGAGACCGACACGGTGGCCCGGCCGGTGATGGTGAGGCCGTCGGCCTCGGCCACCGATGCGAAGTGGGCCGCCCCCTGGCGACTCGCGGCGTCATCGGTCACGACGAGTCCGACCGAGCTCACGTGGTCCTTCCTCAGAGTCTTGGCGATGACGAAGGCCTGCGACTCCATCGAGGCGGTCATGGGATACGCGTTGGGGAACTGTTTTGGCGCGAACGTCGATGCCAGGTTGGACAGGCTGACCTCGGGCACGCCCAGCTGGCCGAGGTAGGTGGCCGTGGCGGATCCGAGGAAGCTCGAGACGACCACCCCGGCCTTTTCCACGTTCACCAGGTCGAGCACGGCCTGGTTGTCGATGGTCGGATCACCCCGGTTGTTCTTGTACATGAGCTCGAAGCAACTGTTTCGGGGCGGGACGCCGTTCCCCTCGTTGACCTTGGCGATGCCCATCTCGAGCCCGATCAAATACGCATGGCCGAGCGCGGCGCCAGGTCCGGAGAGGTCGAGAGAGGCCCCGATCGGGATGACCCGGGAGGTGTCACACCCCGGGGGTGGAGCCACCACCGTCGTCGAGACCACGGCGTTGTTGGACGAGTTGCACGCGGTCAGGGCGACGCCGGCCACCACGACACCGAGCAGCACCCGGCCGTGGCGCCGGCTCAAACGCTCACGGTTTCTCTTCACGTCATCCCCCGCGGCCTCAGACGGCCGCGGCGCCGAGATAGGACTCCACGACCCGCGGGTGACGGAGCACCTCATCGGGCTCCCCCACCGCGACGACGGCCCCGGTGTCCAGGGCCACGATGCGGTCGGCCAGGGCCCGGGTGAGCCCCATGTCGTGCTCGATCAGCATCAGGCTGCAGTGCAGACCGGCCTGGATGTCTCGGAGCACCGGGGCCAGGGCCTCGGTCTCGGCCTGGGCCAGACCGGCCGAAGGCTCGTCGAGGAGGACCACCGACGGCCGTTGGGCCACGATGACCGCCAGCTCCAGCAGCCGCCGGAGCCCGGTCGACAGGTCGGAGCCGAGCTGGTCCTTGAAGGCGCCCAGGCCCAGCATGTCGATGACCTCTTCGGCCGCCACCGCCACCCTCCTCTCGGCCCGTCCGACCGTCGGCGAGCAGAGCATGGTGGTGATGATCCCGGGCGAGTGGACCCGACGGGCCACGGCCAAAGAGACGGTCTCTTGGACGGTCAGGCCCGGCCACAATCGGGCGGCCTGGAACGACCGTCCGAGTCCGAAGGCCGAGCGGCGATAGGCGGGCCAGTCGCTGATGTCGGTCGAGAACATCGTGACCTCGCCGTGGTTGGGACGGAGCTGGCCCGAGATGATCTCGAACACGGTCGTCTTGCCGGCGCCGTTGGGCCCGATCAATCCCAGGATCTCGCCGTTGTTGAGCTCCAGGCTCACGTCGTCCACGGCCAGCACCCCACCGAACCGCTTCACGATCCCCTGGGCCGACAGGACCACCCCCGTCTGTCCGCTGCGCTCGGCGGTCCGGGCGTCGTCGATGCTCAGCGCCCCGAGCGACGTGCCCGAGATCGGGCCGGCGCCGTTGGCGTCGTCGGGGACCTTCGCCCGCGCCGGGCCCGCCCCCATGCCGGTCCCGGCCGCGGCCTCGTGCCGAGCCCCCTCGAGGAGGACCGACCGCACGATCTCTTCGTGTTCGACCAGCTCGGCGGTCGGCCCCTGGAACACCACCTGGCCCTTCTCCATGAACGTGGCCCGCGTGCACATGCGCAGGGCCAGGTTGACCGACTGCTCGACCAAGATGACCGCAGTCCCACGCTCGTTGATGGCCTTGACGATCAGGAGCAGCGACTCGATCACGGTCGGGGCGAGGCCGAGCGAGAGCTCGTCGATGATCATCAGGCGGGGCTGGGCGATGAACGCCATGGCCAGGCTCAGCATCTGCTGCTCGCCGCCCGAGAGGCTCCCGGCTGGGGTGGTGAGCCGCTTCTGGAGACCCGGGAAGTAGCCGAGCACGGCCTTGGTGGCCTGCTTGATGTAGTCGGCGTCCTTGTCGTACAGCCAGCCGGCCATCTTCAGGTTGTCGGAGGTGGTCAGCCCCGGGAAGATGCCCCGGTCCCCCGGCACCATGGCGATGCCCAGCTTGACGATGCGGTTGGGGTCGAGCGTGGTGATCGACTGGCCGTCGAAGAGCACTTCGCCGCCGGTCGGGATGATGAGGCCGCACAGCGCCTTGACCAGGGTGGACTTGCCGGCGCCGTTGGTCCCGAGCACCGCCACCATCTCGCCGTCGTCGACATCGAAATCGACCCCGAAGAGCACCCGGACGTTGTCGTAGCCGGCCTCGAGACCCCGGGCCATGAGCAGCTTGCCGTGGCCCTCCACCCGGTCACGCCGGACCTCGATGTCGGCCTTGACTGAGGCGTCGAGTCGCTCGATGTCCCGAGGCATGAACCGCGCCGAGCGACGCAGGACGCCGGTTCCCATGAGCAGGAGCGGAGCGAACAACCAGAAGCTGGCCCGGGAGCCGAAGTCGACGCCGATGGCGGCGGCCAACGTCGAGCCGATGGTGCCGACCGGCCCGACGGCGAGCACCCCCAAGACGAACCACAGCGAGCTGAGGCCGTATCCGAGTGTCATCAAGCGCGCCGGAAGAGCCACCGACAGGGCGGCGTACACCCCGGCCACCACCCAGGCGGCCGCGCCCATGAACACGATGTTGGCCGCCACCGCCAAGCCGAACCACGGGTTCACGGCCAGGAGCACGGCCATCAGGAAGGCGACGAAGGCCCCCCGGGTGACCATTTGCATCCCCCGGGCCGGATCCGAGCGGAACAGGCGAGGGAGGACAACCAGCGCCGCCAGCACCCCGGCCGCGGCGCCGGCCGAGGAGAGCTCGAGGGCGAGGTGCGCGTTGGCCGCGTCTTGATGGAAGACGTTGACGTACAGGAGGTTCGTATAGAAGCCGATTCCCAAGAAGGTCACCGACAGGAATGGCAGCGCCCGGTACAGCGTCCTGATCGAGGGCACCGAGAACAGCACCCGCGTCGCCTCCGGGAGGGTTGCCGGCTCCTCGTCGGCCAACGGCGTGGCGGCGATGTCGGCGGCCGAGTCGCTCCTGATCGGTAGGACCCGGACGGCCACGGCCACCAGGACGACCGCGATCCCGGCCAGCGCGAAGAACGGGGCCTGCCACGCGAACCCGGTGCCGAACGCGTAGGCGACCGGCGCCGCCAGCGCCACCGCCCCAACCCCGACAAAGCGGTGGGCGAGGATCGCCCGGGTGCGCACCTCGACCGGGTAGTACTGCGCCAGGGCGCCGTGCTGGGTGGAGGTGATGGCTCCGGAGACCGAGATCACCCCGAACACCCCGAAGTACAGGATCACCGTGTTCGGCGCCACCCCGGCGATGCCGAGGAGGACGGCCAAGGCGATGAAGACGACGAGGGCGCCGATCGCGAAGCGCCATCTGCTCCCACGGTTGGCCGCCACCGCGACCGGAAGGTCGAGACCGATCCCGAGCTGGACCTGCTGGACCACCGCCCCGGACAGGACGGTGAGGCCGGAGTGGTAGGCGCTCTGAATGCCGATGAACTGGAGGGCCACCAAGGTGCCGCCCATCAGCATGCACGCGTTGAATCCCATCAACACGAGGAGCGGCGTCACCGGGAACGGCGCCGTCAGCCGGCGCGGGTCCAGCACGGAGAGCCGGTCGCGCTCCAACTTCGGATCGGCCAGCGCGGCCGGGGCGGTCACGGTCACGGCTCGCCCGACGGGCGTCGGACATCGGGAGCGGTCATGCCGGCGGCGCCGAGCACCGGGGGGGATCCGGCCGAACCGACCGCCGTCGTGCCGCCACCGGCCCCCGAGCCGGATCGAATCGGCGCGTCGGTGATCACTCCTTGCTCAGGTCCGGCCAACGTGGCCTGCTCGAGATGCTCGGCCGCCACCGCGGCGGTCGACACCAAGATGCCCTCGCCCACGCGACCGGTCGGAGCCGCGTCGTCACCGATGTGCAGACCGGTGTTGGTCAGGTGCCGTCGTCGTGCCACCAGTCCCAGCAATGCGTCCCGGCCGCGGTACATGACCCCGCCCAGGCCCTCGGGCAAGAAGATCAACAGCAGCAAGATGCCGCCGCCGTTGACCAGGTCGGCCCAGCCCGACGGAAGGAAGTACTGGGCGCCCCACACCGCGAACGCGCCGACGACCACGCCCGGGAGCGATCCGAGACCTCCGATGACCACCATGGTGAAGAGTGCGATATCGATGTCGGGGCTGAACGACCCGTTGTTGACGCCCTGCTGATTGACGACGAACAAGCATCCGGCGAACCCGGCGATCGCCCCCGAGATCAAGAACGCGGTGAGCTTCTGGCGGGTCGTATTCAACGCCGTGGCCCTGGCGGCGGCCTCGTTGTCCCGGGTCGCGATCAGGCTTCGCCCGATTCGGCTCCGCCGGAGCGATCGCACCGCCATCAGGCACAGGAAGAAACCGATGAGGCAGAAGTAGTAGACGTCGGCGTCCGAATTGAGCAGGTTGGCGTCGCCGAAGAGCGCCGGGTGGTTCGCCGACGGCGTGACCAGCCAGGTGAGATAGGACGGTGAGAGCAGGTAGACGGACGCGCAGATGCCGAAGGCCAATGTGGTGACGGCCAGGAACGGACCTTGGATCCGCAGGGCCGGCACCCCGATCAAGAGGGCGACCAGGGCCCCCACCCCCACCGCCACCGCCAGGGCGGGAAAGAAGTCCCACCCGTGGCGGGAATAGAGATCGGCCGAGACCGCGCCGGCCAATCCGGCGATGCCGAACTGCCCGAGGGAGATCTGACCGGTCCACCCGGTGAGGACCAGCAGCGACAATCCGACCATGGCGTAGATGAGGATGATCGAGGCGAGGTAGGTCTGGCTGTCGCTGATCATCAACGGCAGCAGGATCGCCACCGCGAGCAGCACCACCTTGAACGACCGCAGGGTCCAGCGCACCTCGGGGAGGGCGGCCAGGGCCCGAGGGATCGGCCGCACCGCGGCCACCGACCGCCACGTCGACTGGTCCGACTCGCTGACCCGGGTGTAGCTCTTTCGCTGGAGCAATAGCGCCACGATGATCACGATCACCAAGGTCGCATCGACGAAGGTGGTGTTCGAGTAGGTCCAGGTGGCGGCGGAGTCGAAGATCCCGATGGCGATGGCCGCCACCGCGGTCCGCGGCATCGACTCCATGCGACCGATCACCGCCGCGGCCAGGATCCGGATCAAGACGTCGTCGCCGGTGGTGGACACGGTCTGGAAGCCACCGAAGCCGAGCACCGGAGTTTGCAACAGGATGGCCACGGTGGACAGCACCGCGGCGACGATCCAGATGATGGTGTCGAGCCGAGGGACTGGTACCCCGAGCAGGGTCGCCCGCTCACCGTTCTCGGAGGCGGCCCGGATGGCCAGCCCATACCGGGAGCGGCGCATGAACAGGGCCAGCGCGGCGGCGATGATCGCCGTTCCCACCAGGGCGACGATGTCGTTTCCGGAGAACACCACGGGGTTGATGGTGAACTGGGTGTGCAGCGGCGTGTTGAACGTCTGGTGGGCCGCCGCCGTGGTGCACGAGGAGTTGTTGGCCGGGTTGCAGAACAGGATCGGCAGGATGGCCGAGACGCCGGTCAGGGCCTGGGCCAGGCCGATCGTGGCCACCGTCAGGATCAGTCGAGAGCTCTTGCGGAAGTGCCGGGGCAGCAGGCTCAGGATCGCCCCGATGATCACCGCGGCGACGATCCCGATCGCACAGGCCAGGACGAAATTGATGTCGTAGGTGACGTTCATCTCGATGGCGAGGATCGCCGCGATGACCCCGATCTGGGCCTGGGCGAAGTTGATAATCCGGTTCCCTCGGTAGACGAGGACGATCCCCATCGCCAGCAGGGCGTAGATCGCCCCGTAGATCACCCCGAGCAGGATGATGCCGAAGGGCAGTCCCTTGGTCAGGACGTGGTTGAGGACCACCCAAAGGACCACGGCCCCGGCGGCCCACCCGATCTGGGAGCGGGCCGACCAGAGAAACCCCTTGAACCGGCCGGTCAAGGGGTGCGGGGGCTCGTCGTCAGAAGCTACGGGCGCTGCTTGCATGGCGCCACCGTCCCCCGGTCCTCGCGTCGCCCGATCGTCGAAATCGAGGCGAACCTAACGATCGACCCCGTCAATGTCAACGCCAACCCGACCCCCGCCCCTGGACACTGAAATCGTTTCTACGCCGTCGAGTGGGTATTGTAACGCCGCGGCTTTCGAGCGGCTAGGCGACCCGGGGGGGCGGCGGAGCGGGAAGCTACCGTTGGACCCGGATTGAAACCAAGGGGGGAACATGGGAATCATTGGACCGAGGTCGGGCTCGGAAAAGCCCAGGCGACGCCGGTTTGGCGCCGTGGCGGTCAGCGGTCTGGCGGCCATCTCGATGTTGGCCCTGAGCGGGGTTGCCATCGCCGCCGGCGGCCCGGTCTTCACCAAGAGCGGCCCCAGCAACGAGGGTCCGTACCCGTACGCCTATCCGGCCTCGGGCAACATCAAGGCCGGCACGGGCAAGACCGTGAGCGGCACCACCTGTACGCCCACCACCGGTCAGTTCAACGGGGCCTACGCCGACCCCTGTCTGCCCAAGTTCAGCGGGAACAACGGCGGGGCGACCTACAACGGCGTGACGTCCAGCACCATCACCCTCGCCCAGATCGAGTACCCGAGCACCTCCAACGCCCAGGAGCTGGAGGCCGAGGCGGCGGCCGCTGGCGACGCCCCCCAGCCGGTGATCAGCCAGGTCGAGCAGGTCTTCTTGAACTACTTCAACAAGGTCTATGAGCTCTACGGCCGCAAGGTGGTCATCCAGCCGGTGACCGCGACCGGGAACTCCACCCTGGAGGCGCTCGGACAGGACCAGACCCAGGCCTGCGCCGACGCCACGACCATCGCTGACCAGGTCCACGCGTTCGGCGAGACCGGCATCCCCTACGAGATCCAAACCGGCGGCTCGGCTCCGTTCTCCCAGTGCGCCGCACAGGAAAAGATCGTCGAGTTCCAAGGGAATCCCTACTACGGCGAGAACGTCTTCCAGAGCCAGAACCCCTACGTCTGGGGAACCCTGGCATCGTGCACCAACATCGCGGCCCAGATGGCCGAGGTGATCGGCGTCGAACTGGCCGGGAAGAAGGCCATCTACGCCGGTGCGGCGTTGAAGAACGATGTCCGCAAGTTCGGCACCTACATCCCGAACATCCCCTCCTACATCGGGTGCAACGGCAACACATCGAGCACCGAGGTGAAGCTGCTCACGACCAAGTACCACGTGCCGCTGAGCGCGGTGAACACGTTCTTCCACTATGACCTGGACATTTCCACCTTTGCCCAGTCGGCCCAGCAGGCCATCGTCCAGTTCAAGGCGGCCGGAGTCACCACCATCGTGCTGGCCTGCGACCCGTTCTCGGTCGGGTTCTTGACCAAGGCGGCGGCGGCGCAGAACTACTACCCCGAGTGGCTGCTCGAGGGCACCGCTGGGACCGACACCGACAACGAGGCGCAGACCTATGACCCGGCCGAGGTGAACGGGCACTTGTTCGGAGTGAGCGAGGCCAACGCGACGGGCAGCATCTACGGTCCGAGCTCGCCTGCCGGCATCCTCTACCAGAAGCTCACCGGCCACCCGATTCCCCAGGAGACCGACGGCGACTACTCCCAGTTGGTCGAGATCTTCGACGCCTTGCAGGCGGCCGGGCCCGACCTCACCCCCCAGAACCTGGCCCGCGGGTTGCACGCGTTGCCGGTGCTGGGTGCCCCGTCGTACTCCTACGGGCGGTGGAGCTGGAACGTGTCCCCGACCGGTACCGGCGGGGGCGGTGAGCACAGCTCGCTGATCGACGCCCGCCTGGTGTGGTGGAACCCCACATTGACCTCGCCGGTCAACGACAAGCCGGGCTCGTTCGTGGCCGTCGACAACGGCGCCCGCTACGGCCTCGGACAGTGGCCCAAGACCCTGCCGAAGCTGTTCACGTCTTCGTGATCGCGGTGTCGGCCCGTTGACCGAGGTAGAAACCGACCCCCGGCTCGAATACGCCGGTCGGGGCATGCTGCTCGCCTGGTGGGCGAAGCAGCAGCCCGACCGGCCGGCCGTGATCAGCCCGTGGGGCAGCCGCACGTTCGCCGAGCTGAACGCGAAGTCCAACCAGCTGGCCCGGGCCCTGCGTGCTCGAGGCGCCACCGCTTCCGACTCTGTCGCGCTGATCTCGGGCAACCTCCCCGAGTTCTCGGAGGTGACGTTCGGCTGCCAGCGGGCCGGGTTGCGTCTCACGCCGGTCAATTGGCACCTGACCGGCGAGGAGGCCGGCTATGTCGTCGACAACTGCGAGGCCAAGGCGCTGATCGCGGATGCCCGCCACGGCGAGACCGCCCGGGGAGCCGCCGCGGCGGCACCGGGGGCGACCGTCCGACTGGCCATCGGGGGTGAGATCGAGGGGTTCGAGTCCTACGAGGAGGCCTTGGCGGCCGAGGACGACTCGGATCTCGACGATGCGGTAATCGGGTCCACGATGCTGTACACCTCGGGCACCACCGGGCGGCCCAAGGGGGTCAACCGAACGGCGGCGGGCCGCCAAACCGCCATGATCGCCCCCATCTTCGGCTACGTGCCCGGCGAGAGCCTCAACCTGTGCACCGGCCCGCTGTACCATGCCGCCCCGCTGGCCTTCTCGCACCTGATCCCCCTCATCTCGGGGGCGGGCATCGTGACCATGGAGCGCTGGGACCCCGAAGAGGCTCTCCGGCTGATCGAGACCCACAAGATCACCCACACCCACATGGTCCCGACCATGTTCGTGCAACTGCTCAAGCTGCCTGAGGAGGTCCGGAACCGCTACGACGTCTCCTCGCTGCGCCACGTGCTCCACGGTGCGGCGCCCTGCCCCGTCCACGTCAAGCATGCGCTCATCGAGTGGCTGGGGCCGGTCGTCTTCGAGTACTACGCGGCCACCGAAGGCACCGGGACCATGGTCGACTCGGCCACCTGGCTGTCCAAGCCGGGCACGGTGGGCAAGGTGGTTCCCGAGGGCCAGGTGAAGATCGGCGACGAGAACGGCAACGAGCTGCCCCGCACCGAAATCGGCACCGTCTTTCTGCGGGCACCCGACGCGGGCCGGTTCGAGTACTTCAAGGCTCAGGACAAGACCGAGTCGGCCTACCGGGGCGACTATTACACCCTGGGCGACGTCGGGTACATGGACGAGGAGGGCTACCTCTTCCTCACCGACCGCAGCGTCGACCTCATCATCACCGGCGGCGTCAACGTCTATCCGACCGAGATCGACGCGGTGCTCCTTGCCCACCCCAAGGTGGCCGATAGTGCCACCATTGGGATCCCCAACGACGAGTGGGGCGAAGAGGTCAAGTCGGTCGTCGAGCTGGTCGCCGGGGTCGAGCCGAGCCGAGACCTCGAGGCCGAGCTCATCGAGTTTGCCCGCGAGCGGTTGGCCCACTTCAAGTGCCCCAAGACGATCGACTTCGTCGACGAGCTCCCCCGCCAGGACAACGGCAAGATCTACCGCCGGCTCCTGCGCGACATGTACCGCAACGTCTCGCCGGGCGAGAGCCCCCACACGGAAGGGCGCTGAGAGCATCGTCCACCGGGTAACACCCAGCCCGACGACCCGGTAGAGGTTTCACCACGTCGTTGGGCGCAGGGTCCAGAGGTGTTCGATTGTCGTCTTCGCGGCGGTCGACCCCCACCGAGAAATCGCCAGGGCCGTTTGGACCTTCGCCAGTCGACCGATGCTCGTTGCCGATGAGGCCGACGTCGGCTTCGAGCCAGCGCAGATCTGGTTGGACGACTCACTCAACGAGCCGCCCCACGGCGCGAGGTGGGCACTGGGAAACACCCCCAGTGACCAGGGACAACCCGGCTCGCATGATCAGCCACCGCCAGACGCCCTGCCGGGGCCGCCGCTCAGGCAGAGGCACCTGGGTCCGAAGGAGCAGCCGACGTAGTAGCGAGACGATGGACCCGAGCTACGAGAAGGTCACCTGGATGCCCGTGCCGGCTCCCACGGAGATCTGGTCACTGGTCTCCGGGGTGCGCAGGAGGATGGTCACAGAGGTGTCTGAGGCCTCTCCTGTCACCACCACACTGCTTACCGCTCCCGTGGGGGCACTGGTATCGCTTCCTCCCCCTGTAGGCGGCGTCACCCCGGAGATCACGAAGTCGAATTGGGTCGGCGAGGCGAAGTGTGGATCTGAGATACGGCTAGCCAGGTTCGGGAAGTGAACTGCGAGCGTGAACAGCACTCCTGTTGGATAGATCTGTACCTGGATGCCGGAAGTCGACGGGTTCCCGCTCGTCGGGTTCGTGGAGCTGGAGCCGGGAGCGGTAGTAGGCGGTGCGGTCGAAGTAGATCCCGAAGGCGACGGGGTCGTCGACGGGCTCGATGTCGAAACGGAACTCCCGGCGGGCTGCGGTGAGGAGCATGCTCCACAGACAAGCGCCAACAACCCCACAGCGAGACCGATGGAAGTCGGACCCTTCACGAGGGTGGTTCGCCACCCCCTTCTGAGGCTGCGACCGGGCATCGTCGGCGAGATGTCGATGACGTCCCGGCTAGCTGGAGCAATCAACAATCAGGGGGACAGCCAACGACGGTGACGGAGCATTGCGTTGTGCCGAGGAGGAGGCGGCCGCTTGCGGCACTCCGTCGTCCTCGGTACATGACGCAAGGCTACCCCGGGGCAGCGGTACCAATCGATCCCCCGGCTATCCGGCAACATCGACACAGGAAGGTTCCCCAAAGATGCCGAGAGCCCCGGTCCTTTTGGGACCGGGGCTCTCGAACTTCTCTACTAACTACTAGGGCGTTAGCCCTGGAGGATCAAGCTCACACTGGGACGAAGTAGCCGTAGACATCCACGACCACATCGACATTGCCCGACCAGTTGAAGACATCGATCGAGGCAAACGGGAAGGAGGCGACCTCGGTCACGATGTCCCCGTTCGAGATGATCCAACCAGGCACCCAGTTGATGTCAGACGCCGGGTGGGCCGTCAACTGGGCCAGGCCAATACCGCCCTGGGCCGGGAAGATGGTGAGGAACGACGAGCCGGTGGTGTTGGTCACCGTCACGTTGATGTCCACGCCGTCATCGTTGGCCGGCACGTTGTACCCGGTCGCTGGGCCCCACACATCGCCTGGGACGTCGATGTCGAGGATCGACAACGCACCCAGGGTCGAGAGTGTGTACGGCTCACCCGAGTTGGCCCTGGTGTCAGCAATCCGTGCTGGGGCGGTCAACCCGTAGTAGTAGCTGCCTGGGTAGAACCCGGGGCAGGTCGACGGGTAGACCGCCGGCAGCGCCACCGTGGTGACGGTGTTCGTGCCACCGGTCAGGCCAGCCAGGTTGCCCGTGATGGTGAGCGCTCCCGCGGCGTAGGTGATGACCACCGGAGCCGTGCCCAACGGACCACCCGTCGCCGACACACCCGTGGTCGGGAAGTAGGTCGGCGCGGCCTGGAGGTCACTGAGGACCGCTGCAGCCGAGGCGTTGTAGGGGATGGTCCCGGTGGTGTTCCCGCCGTAGTTCAGGGTGAAGGTGCCACCGGTCGCGGTGAACGAGAGCGTCGTCTGGTTGGCCGCCGCCGTGGTCACCGGACACAGCGTGGGCTCGACACCGAACGTCGGGGCGGCGAAGTACCCGTCCAGGTCAGCCACCACGTCGGTCGACCCGGCCCAGTTGTAGACCGAGATCGTCTGAGTGGCCGAGTTGTAGGGGACGATCACCCGGTTGGCGATGGTCTGGCCGGCCAGGAAGTTGACGTCGGATGCCAACGGCTGGGCAACGCCGGTGGCCCACGCGGTCAGGAACGACGACGCGGTCGAATCGGCTTCGGTCAGGTTCAGCACCACTGCCAGGGCGTTGGCCGGCACCAGGGTCAAGTTCGGCGCGAAGGTCGACGTACCCGGGTAGAAGGTCAACTGCTGGTCCGGACCAAGGGTCTGGCCCGCATCCTGCTGGCCCGAGTTCTGGCGGGTGTCGAGGACCCGGATCGGGGCATTATCCAGGGTTCCAGTCACCGGGTTGGGGTAGCTGACCGGGAAGTACAGGCCTTGACCGGTGCCAGCCAAAAAGATTCGGGGCGGCACGGTGTAGTAGCCCTGCACGTCCACCACCACGTCGGTGAGACCGACGTGGTTGAGGATGCTCACGTACCCAGAGGTGACCCCGTTGTTGCCGAGGGTGATCGTCGCCTCATTGGCGATGGTCTGGCCGGCGATGAAGTTCACCGTCGAAGCGAACGGCGTCGTCTGTCCGGACGCGTACGCGGTCAGGTAGCCGGCACTGCTGGGGTTGACCGCAGTGATGTTGAGGACCACGGCGGTGGCAGTTATCGGGACGCCATCGCTCGGCAGGCCAGCCACCCGGATCGTCAGGATCTGCCCGCTGCTCAGCGTGTCGCCGGCGCCCTGGAAGCCAGAGTTGGCCCGGGTGTCAGCGATCCGGGTCGGGGTCACCGGGGTGTACCAGGTCCCGCCGACCTCTGAGGCCGGAATGGATGCCGATGCCGGGGCGGAGCTGAGTACCGCCGCGAACACCCCAAAAGAGGCGGCAACCGGGAGCAGGAGCCCGACGCTCAGCGCCAGCCGACCGGCCAGGCTCCTTCTCCGTCCCGGGCCTTCCGCCGACCCTCGTGAAAACAGCTTCATGACTGTGGTCTCCTTGATTTCTCTACAAGGCGCCCATTCGGTCACCTTGGTCCCCCGCACTCCCACTGCCGTGCTGCAAATGCCGTGCGGCTGCGCCTGGCCGATCGGCCCAACTGACCCCACGAAAACCGAGACGATTAGGACACAGATCCATCGCCACTGCAACCTCTACCTGGTTCAACTGCCGAGCGACCCCGTTTGTGACAGCTCACCGGAACTTTCTCCCTCGGTTCAACCTCTCACCGGACCTGCTGCCCGCTCGCGAAAGTCCAGGTAATAGGCCTGCACGGGAAGCCCACCGCCAATTTCTATCCTGAGCCTGGAGAGGATTCGAGCGCCTGACCTGCGCATTGCGAATGCGGTCCCGTGCTGCCGCGGGACTACCGGCCAGGCCAGGACGTGAGGCCGAGAAGAGTTACCCCCGAAGAGGTCGAGA
>Ga0302325_10003537_pt1 | contig 36757 bp, 36 predicted proteins | sample Palsa_T0_2_FD_201948 | JGI IMG/M metagenome (GOLD analysis project Ga0302325, IMG submission 201948) | Peat permafrost microbial communities from Stordalen Mire near Abisko, Sweden - Palsa_T0_2 | ecosystem: Environmental > Terrestrial > Soil > Palsa > Peat permafrost | place: Sweden: Abisko...
GGGCCAGCTCGACCTCGAAGCCCACGGCGGCCGCACCTTCGACGGCGTCGCCATCCGCATCGCCCAGCGCATCCTGGCCATGGCCGCCGCGATCTGGCACAACAACAACACCGGCCAGCCCGTCACCCGATCCCTAATCGCCTACGACCACTAAAGATCATTAGGAATCACTCGTCTAGGCGCGCGGGCCCGGACAGCGCCGGGCCCGGTCACATGATGATGGATTAGGTGGCCCCGGCCTGCCGGGGTGCGGCCGCTCAGTCTTTTGAGGCCGTCCGCCGGCTGCCCCGCGCTGCGGGGCCCGGGCGGCCTGACGGGGGACCGGCGGGAGCCGGCCGCGGTTGTGCCTCATCGGCTTGATGACGGCGCCCATCCTCGCTTACCTCCGGCGTTACTCACTCCCGGGCCTTGCTCACACGGTGGCGAGGGCGTCGTCGCCGAGCTCGGACAGGATGTGGCAGGCCCGGCGGATGATCTTGCGGGCCTCTGACAGGGCGGCGCGCTTGCCGTCCTTGCGGTCCTTGACGGCGGCGTAATAGGCGTGGTCGGGCGCAGCGGAGCGGGCATGGGTCTTGCCCGCCTCATACACCGCCCAGCGCAGCACCGGCGGGCCCTGCCGGGATAGCCGGCCCGGTGAGCGCTTGCCGTCGGAGGAGCAGGCGGTGATGTCCAGCCCGGCGAACCGGACCGCCTTGCGGGCGGAGGTAAACCGGCCGGCGCCGCCCAGCCAGCAGGTCAGCGCGAGCGCGGTGATCGGCCCGACGCCGTAGATGGACTCGGCGAGCACCTTCGCGCCGCGCAGGTGGCGGGCCGCGGCGAGCAGCTGCCGGCGCAGGCCGTCGAGCTCGCCGCCGGTCGCCTCCAGCATCCGCAGGCACAGCATGACCTGCTCCCGGCCGGCCGGCGAGAGGCAGTCGCCGGCCAGGGCGGCCAGCTCGGCCGGCGCGTCAGCCCGGCTGAGGTCATGGAACACCGGCGCGCCCTGGTGGAACAGGACCGCGTGCACGCGCTGGATCCAGGCGGTGTGCTCGCGGCGCAGGTCATGATAGGCCTCCAGCAGCGCCCGGCACTCCAGCACCTGCGGCGGCGGGATCCAGCACTCCGGCAGCCGGCCCCCGCCAGCAGGTCCCGCATCAGCCGCGCGTCGGCCCGGTCGGTCTTGGCCTGCCTCTTCTTACCGCGGGCCGTCGCGGTGCCGGCCGTCTCGGCCAGGTGCGCCCCGATGCCGGCCGCCGCCAGCTCCCCGGCCACATACCGCCAGCCGGTACACGCCTCGACGGCGAACGCGACATCCTCAGGATGCTCGAACCGGCCGGCTGGCGTGACCTGCCCGCACCGCACCTCGCCGGTGCCCAGGTCGACATAGTCGAAAGTGATCTGCTTCCGGTGGATATCCAATCCGCCTACGATCGATGGCATCGGGACCTCCTCATGCTCCGTGGCCGAATGCCGAACACACCCATGGTGGTGCGTCTGAGCTGAGGAGGTCTCGCACGCATCCAACCGGGGCAGGACTCCCAGCCAGCTCAGCCGGCTACGGGACCGGCCGGATGCATGTCATCTTTTCCCCGGCCGGGCCGGCCGGGGAGCCGCCCGATGCGGACGTAGCTGGCCGGGCCTCGCAGATCGCCTCGCTCACCTCCACGATCTGCCCGCTCAGCGCGGTGAACTCCTTATAGCCCGCCAGCTCGGCGCGGACCTTGTCCAGCTCGCCGGGCGACAGCTGGCGGGTGCGCGTCCTGCCGCCCGCCGACCGGGTCCACAACCATCGCGGCCCGTGGCCGGGATGCCCCGGCTGCGCGCACGCGCAGTTCGGCTTGCCGCACCTGCGGTAGGTGGCGTTGATGCTGCCGGGCCGGAAGTCCCCGGTCGCGGCCAGGCGCGCGTACAGCTGCGCCCGCTGCTGCTCAAGCTCGGGCAAGGACGGCTCGGTCACGGGATCCTCCTGTCTGGAAGTTTAAGCACTTCCAGACTAGAGCCACAACCTGCGCCCTTCTTGGATCCCTACGGTCGTGTCGCGCACCCGCGGAGGAGGCGGTCGCTTGGACATTGTCGGCGGCTCGCGCTAGCGTCCTGCCCTGGACGGCATCGGGAGGAGCCCTGCAGTGGAGTCCGTGACCAGATTCGAGTCCGCGCTGGCCGCGGCGCAAAGCGGTACGGAGGCGGCGCTCAAGTCAGCGGGCGGGCTGACCAGGGAACTGCGCAAGGCCAGGGCCGGGGCGGCCGGCGGCCAGGTGCGCGAGCTGAGGCGAGCGCTCGACGCGGCGGCCACGCTGGCCGCGGAGCTGTCCGCCGCGGTCGGCGACGTGCGCGCGTCGTTCGACATCGACGAGACCGCCTACCTGGCGTCCGGCGATTACGCCAAGGAACTGCTCGCCGCTGCCGCCGAGCGCGGCGTGGCGATGTTCGAGGAAGACGAGCGGCTGCTGTGCTACCCGTCGCTGGTCAGGGTCGTGCCCGGCGACTCGCTGATCGAGGTCAACCGGCGCCGCGAGCGGCGCCTGCGGCCGTCGGTCGTGGTCGGCCTGCTGGCGGCGGTGCAGCAGCGCCCGCCGCGATTCCGCGCCGAGCAGTTCCTGGAGAGCCTCGCCAGCGGCTACGAGCTGGTGATCGGCCGGGCCGGCAAGAATCCGGACGCCGTCGCCCGGCTGACGGACATCTGGTCGGCGCTGACCCTGCTGCCGGGGCAGGCCAAGGACTACACCCGCCCCGAGTTCGCCCGCGACCTGTACCTGCTTGACCAGAGCGGCGTCCAGCGCACCAAGGCGGGCCGGACGCTCCGCTGGCATGCAAGCAGCGGCACCCGGAACGCCGGGGTGCTCACCACCGTCGCCCGCAGTGGTCAGCAGCAGCGTTACTGGGGCGTGTCCTTCACCGCCGGAGCGCCGCGATGACCGCGCCGGGCCATGCCACGCAGCCCGGCGGCGTGCTGGGCGGCGGCGTCCTGAAGGCGGACGACTACGCGGACTTCCTCGCCCGTGAGTACCTGGCGGCTTACCTGCCGTCCGGCGGCGCGGCGGTCAAGGTAGCCGTTGTCGGCGACGGCAGCGCGGCGGACCGGCTGGAATCGGCGCTGGCAGCCGCCAGCGCCGAGCGCGGCGGCCTTTACGTCAGCTTGTCCGCGGAATCGACCCGGGTGCATATGGTGGACCAGATCTTCTTCGCCGTGTCCCGTGCGGTCGACTGGGAGAGCCTGGCCGCCGACCGAGTACGCGCCGCCTACGCGGACGCGGCCTTCCCCGTGCCCGCTGGCGTCGGGCTGACCGTCGCCGAGGTCGCCCGCCACCACGACGTCGACTTTCGCGAGCTCTACCGCAGCGTGCGCCGGCTGCTCGAGCGCGGCCTGCTGGGCAATCCGCTGATCGCCGCCGAGATGGGCCGGGCGATCCTGCGGCTCGCGCAGGCTCAGCTGGGCGCCGGGGACGTCGACGTGGCCGAGCACGATGCAGTGCTCAGCTGGCTGCACGGCGAGCTGCGCTCGATCAGCGCGCTGCGGTCGGCGCTGATCTACGCGCGGATCGGCAGGCACAACGCGCGGGAGATGATCACCTCGGCGGCGGCGCTGCTACTGGCGGCCGGCCACGGCGGGCTGGTCGTGCATCTCGACTACGCCAGGATCGCCGAGGCGCGCCGCCCCCCGGCCGAGGCCAGGTCGGGTTTCTACTACTCCAAGGCCGCCGCGCTGGACGCGTACGAGGTGCTGCGGCAGTTCATCGACGCGACGGACGAGCTGCGCGGCGTCCTGGTGATCGCCATTGTGCCGCCCCAGCTGATGACCGACGAGCAGCGCGGCATGCCCGCTTACACCGCGCTGCAGCTCAGAGTTGCCGATGAGGTAAGGGACCGGCGCCGCGCTAATCCGTTCGCGGCCCTTGTCCGTCTCGAGGTCCGGCTGGAGGCCGTGGCATGACCGCGACGATGACCGGCGACCTGGTCGCCCGCCGCCGGGCGGTGGAGGCACTGCGCTCCGGGGTGCCCAGCTGGGACGCGGTCGCGGCGCTCGGCTCCGGGCAGCCAGTGGCCGAGGACAGGTTCACCGCGCTGCTCGAGCAGGTGCGCGAGGCCGGCCGGCCCGGGGCCCAGCCGTCCGGCCTGCTGCTCGGCGGCGGATTCGGCGCGGGCAAGAGCCACCTGCTGACCCATCTCAGCCACCTGGCCATGTCAGCCGAGTTCGTCGTGAGCACCGTGGTGATCAGCAAGGAAACGCCGCTGCACGACCCGGTGAAGACCTTCCGGGCGGCGATCGCCGGCGCGCTGGACCCGGGCCGCGCGCGTGGCGTGCTGTCCGACTCGGCCGGTGATCTCGACCCGGACACGCCGCGGTACGCGGAGCTGAGCCGCTGGGTGAACTCCCCCGCCAGCGGCCTCGATGAGCGCTTCGCGGCGACGCTGCTCTGCCACGAGCGGCTGCGTGGCGGCGAGGTTCCCGGCAGCGACGAGACGATCGATGCGCTGGTGCGGTTCTGGGGCGGCGAGCCGCTGCGGATGCCCGACCTGCGCCGGACGCTCAAGTCCGTCGGCGCGGCCGGGCTCTACAGCTTCAGCCCGATCAGTCCCAGGGATCTTGCCCGCCAGCGGTTCCGTTTCGTCGCCCGGCTGCTACGGGCCTCCGGGCACGCAGGCTGGGTCATCCTGTTCGACGAGGTGGAGCTCATCGGCCGCTACTCGACGCTGCAGCGCGGCCGTTCCTATGCGGAGCTCGCCCGCTGGCTGGACGGCGATGCCGCCGACCCGGGCGTGCCGCTGGTCGCCGTCCTCGCGATGACCGACGACTTCGAGGCCGCGGTCCTGACCGGCAAGGACGATCACACGCAGATCCCGGTCAGGCTGCGGGCGAAGCAGTCACCGGAGTGGGACGAGATGGCCGCGCTGGCCGAGGCCGGGATGCGGCACATCGAGCACGACATGCTGCTGCTGGAGACGCCCGACGACGAGGAGCTGAACCGCGCCTACGGCACGCTCAAGCGGCTGCACGCCGACGCGTTCGGCTGGTCGCCGCCGGACGTGGCCGGCCTTGAGCGGCTCGGCGCCACCCGGATGCGCCAGTACGTGCGGGCCTGGATCAACGAGTGGGACCTGATCCGGCTGGACCCGGAGTTCCGCCCCGAGAGCGTGGCCGCCGACGTCACCAGCGATTACAGCGAGGACGAGACCCTGGACAGCGGTTCCGGCGACTGACCCGCGGTCAGCCCACCAGCGTCTTGACCGCGCTGGTCAGCCCCGCCAGGGCCTTCTTGGCGTCGGCAAAGTACATGCTGGTCTTCGGGTTGGCGTACAGCTCGTTGTCGATGCCCGCGTAGCCATGGCCCATCGATCGCTTGATCACGATGATGCTCCTCGCCTGGTCCACGTCCAGGATCGGCATGCCCGAGATGGCCGTCCCCGGGCGGCGCGCGGCGGGGTTGGTGACGTCGTTGGCGCCGATCACCAGCGCCACGTCGGTCCGGCTGAACTCGGGGTTGATCTCGTCCATCTCCTTGAGCTGCGGGTACGGCACATTTGCCTCGGCGAGCAGGACGTTCATATGCCCGGGCATCCGGCCGGCTACCGGGTGGATGGCGTAACTGACCTCGACGCCGCGTGACTCCAGCAGCTCGGCGAGCTCGGCGACCGCGTGCTGCGCCTGGGCGGCGGCCAGGCCGTAGCCGGGCACGATGACTACCTTGGACGCGTAGGCCAGCTGGATGGCCGCGTCGTCGGCCTCGATCGCGCGCACCCCGGCACCCGCGCCCGGCGCCGCGGCGGCGGCGGAGTCGCCGGTGCCGAATCCGCCCACGATGATGTTGCCGATCGAGCGGTTCATCGCGTCGGCCATCAGCTTAGTGAGAATCCCGCCGGACGCGCCGACCAGGGCTCCCGCGATGATCAGCGCCCAGTTGCCGATCACGAAGCCGGCCATCGCGACGGCCGTGCCGGTGAACGCGTTCAGCAGCGAGATGACGACCGGCATGTCGGCGCCGCCGATCGGCATCACCATCGAGACCCCGAAGGCCAGCGCCGCCACGATCACGATCGCGAGGCCCAGCAGGCTCGGCGTGGTGATCAGGTACCCGCAGGCACCCAGCGCGACCGCCGCGAGCAGCAGGTTGATCACGCGCGCGCCGGGAAACGTGACCGGCGCGGAGGTGATCAGCCCTTGCAGCTTGCCGGCGGCGATGACCGACCCGGAGAAGGTCACCGCCCCGATGATCACGTCGAGCAGGGTCGTGACCGTGATCGATCCCGGCACGCCGCGCCCGGCGTCGGCCAATGTCATGTAGTCGTGGATGCCGACAAGCGCGGCCGCGCCGCCGCCGACCGCGTTGAAGACGCTGACCAGCTGCGGCATTGCGGTCATCTGGACCGTGCGGGCGGAATACAGCCCGGCCGACGCCCCGACGAGGGCGCCGGCCGTCATCACGATCCAGCCGGTCACGCTGATCGCGCCCGAGTGAACGATGAGGGCGAGCGTGGCCGCCACTGCCGCCACCATGCCGGCCGTCGACACCTGGTTGCCCCGGCGCGCGCTGGACGGGTTGTTCATCAGGTGCAGGCCGAGTATAAAGCAGGACGCGGCGGCGACATAGACAAGATCGATGGTCGTATGGAAGGCGCTCATGACGGCTTGCCGTTCTCGGCCTGAGCCGGCCGCCTGCGGAACATCTTGAGCATCCGGCCGGTGACGACGTAGCCGCCGACGACGTTCATCGCGGCGAATGCGGCGGCGGCGAACGCGATCACGTAGCCAATCGCGTTGTTCGCCGTGACCGCGATCAGCATGGCGCCGACCAGCACGATCCCGTGGATCGAGTTGGCGGCCGACATCAGCGGCGTGTGCAGGGTGGCCGGGACCTTGCTGATCACCTCGAAGCCCACCCACAGGCTGAGCACGAAGATGACCAGGTCAGTCAGCAGCGCCGTCGACATGGGCGGTACCTCCAGCGGGGTCGGCGAGGGCGGGGTCGGCCTGAGCGGGGTCGGCGAGGGCGGGATGGGCCTGAGCAGGGTCGGCCTGAGCGGGATCGGCGAGGGCGGGATGGATGACGCGGCCATTGCGAGTGACGACCACGCCCGCGTGCAGGTCGTCGGACAGGTCGACGGCCAGGGCGCCGTCCTTCACCATGTACAGCAGCAGGGCGCTGATGTTGCGGGAGTACATGGCCGAGGCCGCCGCCGGCATCGTCGAGGGCAGGCCGCTCGCGCCGATCACCGTGATGCCGTTCTCCGTTATCACCGTCTCGCCGGGCCGTGAGCCCTCCACGTTGCCGCCAAGGTCGCTGGCGCCCATGTCCACCACGACGGAGCCGGCCGCCATCGACTTGAGCGCGTCGGCGGTGACCAGCAGCGGCGGCCGCCGCCCGGGCACCTGCGCCGTCGTGATCACCACGTCATGGCGGGCGATGTGGCCAGTCAGCTCGTCCTGCTGGGCCTGCCGCTCGTCTTCCGTCAGTGCCCGGGCGTAGCCGCCGTCCCCGGCTGCCGGTCCCACGGCCGTCAGCTCAAGGAAGGTCGCGCCCAGTGACTCCACCTCGGCCTTCGTCTCCGGCCGCACGTCGTACGCGGTCACCACGGCACCGAGTCGGCGGGCCGTGCCGATCGCCTGCAGGCCGGCCACCCCCGTCCCCAGGACCAGTACCCTGGCGGGCCGCGCGGTGCCCGCCGCCGTGATCAGCAGCGGAAAAAAGCGGCCGAACGTGCCGGCCGCCAGCACCGCCGCCTTGTAGCCCGCGATGTTGGCCTGCGAGGAAAGGGCGTCCATGGCCTGGGCCCGGGACAGCGTCCGCGGGATGAGGTCAAGGCTAATCGCGGTTACGCCGGCCGCCGCGAGCCGCGCGGCGATCGACGGATCGGCGAGCGGCGCCAGCATGCCGAACACGGCCTGACCGGGCCGCAGCCGGGAGATCGCCTGCTCGTCCGGCCGGCCAACCATGAGGATGACGTCCGCTGCGGCGCTGAGGTCGCCGCCGGAGACGATGCTGGCGCCGGCCTCGGCGTAGGCGCCGTCCGCGATCCAGGCGCCGTCTCCGGCACCGGACTCCACCAGGACCTCGAGCCCGGCGGCGCGCAGCTTTACCACCGCGTCGGGCACGAGCGCGACCCGCCGCTCACCGGGCGCGGCCTCTTTGATGACAGCTACCTTCATTAGGCGCGACCTCAGACTTAAGTACCCGGGCATGTCGGGGATAGGGGCAGGTCAGGGATGCGGCCGGGCAGGCCGGGCCGCAGCCCACAGTATGGACCTTACCGGGCGCGTCGGCCTCCCGGCCTGCGGTACTAGCGCGCCGGTCAGGTAGTCAGCTCACGAGAACTATCAGCGTCGCTGGGACTCCGCTGCGGTAACAGCGACAGCGGAGTCCCAGCCATGCTGCTGGCCGGCAACGGAGCGCGGAGTCCCAGCCATGCTGCTGGCCGGTAACGGAACACCGGCACAACCTGCCGACACCCTGGCCCGGGCAGCATGAACCCTTCAAGGGCCAATGCGGCGCTGCACTAGTCCTGCCCGGGCCGCTACCGCCTGGGCCGCTGCTGCCCGGGCCGCTGCTGTCGGGTCCGCTGCCCTGGTCCGGGGACCACGGCGCGCCGCCCGGGCGACCGACGGCGGCGCTGCCGGGCCGCTGCGTGGCGAGGCGGAGGCGAGCCGGCCGCCGCACGCCTATCGACAGGCAAAGTTTGATAGGCAAAATCCGTTAATCCCGGTAATCGCGGGGCGACGGCAGGAAATAGATTTCCCGGCGACCTGTTAATCATGCGATCGCATTTCACCGCAAAATGCTTCCTGCCGCGGCCAGGCTGCGGCACCCGCTGGCGCAGCATGCCCGCCGACACGCCATTAATTCACGCTGCCGGTGTTTGTGCAACGGCGCTGCATCGCCTAATTTCGGGCAGGTCAGAGGTCGCGAGCCCGGTCACCCTGTCCGCGCGACCTCCCGTTGGGGGACCCGCAGGAGCGAGGAATGAACAAGCGTGACCTGATCGACGCGATTTCTAGCCGGATGGGAGATAAGAAGACCGCCGCCGAGGCGGTGAACGCGGTACTCGAGACCATCCAGGCAGCGGTCGCGAAGGGCGACAAGGTAGCAATTACCGGATTCGGTGTGTTCGAGAAGGCCGTCCGCCCGGCGCACAACGCGCGCAACCCGGCCACCGGCGCGGCCATCAAGGTGCCCAAGTCCGCGGTACCCAAGTTCCGGGCTGGGTCGGATTTCAAGGCGATTGTCAACGGCGAGAAGCTCGCGGCCAAGCGGTAGCACGAGCGGCGAGCGGCGTCCGCGCCGCTCGCCGCCCGGCGCGCCTCCTCAGCGCAGCCCGGGGCGCTTGCGCAAGGCGGTCTGCAGCAGCCGGTCGATGAGCTGGCTGAACGGCAGGCCGCTTGCTTCCCACATCTTCTGGAAGTAGGACGCCGGGGACAGGCCGGGAATCGTGTTGATCTCGTTGATCACGATCCGGCCGTCCGGGGTGTAGAAGAAATCAACCCTGGCGAGTCCCTCGCAGGACACCGCGTCGAACGCCACGGCGGCGAGCCTGCGGACTTCTTCCCTCGCCTCGGCAGGGATGGGCGCCGGGATGGCCATCCCGCTGGCCTGGTCCAGGTACTTGGCCTCGAAGTCCCAGAACTCCTCGCCGCCGTCGATGAGCAGCTGGCCCGGGATGCTGGTGTCCGGCGGCCCGCCATCCAGGCCCTCGAGCACCGAGCACTCGACCTCGACTCCCTCAATGGCCGCCTCGACGAGCACCTTCGGGTCGTAGCGCCTGGCCGTTTCGATTGCCTGATGCAGGCCGGCCATGTCTGCCGCTCTCGATGTCCCGATGCTGGAGCCGCCTCTGGCCGGTTTCACGAAGAGCGGCCAGCCAAGCTCCGCGATCGCGTCGAGTACCCGCTTACCTTCCGGGTGCGGGGACTCCGCGGACTGGTCGGCGGGCCCGCCCTGGCCGTCGCCCGGCCAGTCACGCTCCCTGACGACCACGTGCGGCCCGACCGGCAGGCCGCGGGCTGCGAAGATCAGCTTCATGTATTCCTTGTCCATGCTGACCGCGCTGGCCAGCACGCCCGATCCCACGTAGCGGATCCCGGCCATCTCCAGCAGGCCCTGGATCGTGCCGTCCTCCCCGAACGGGCCGTGCAGGACCGGCAGCACCAGGTCGACCTCACCAAGCAGGCGGGGGATCTCCCCGGGCGCGCTCGCGGCCAGCGCGACCGGCGGCTGCCCCGCCCAGGGCACGATGCGCTCGCCTGGCCCGGCGACGGCATCGACGGAGGGAAGCTCACCGCCGGAGATCGCCAGCAGTCCCGGCTCGTCGGCCGCGAGCACCCAGTGGCCCTCGCGGGTAATGCCGACCGGAATGACCTCGTAGCGATCGCGGTCGATACTGCCGAGCAGGTTGCCGCCGCCCATGCACGACACCGCGTGCTCAGGACCCCTGCCCCCGAACACGACGGCCACCCTGATCTTCCGGTGCACGTCCACGGTTCCTCCTCGTCCGGCCAGTCTCCCGGTTCGCCGGGCGCCATGTCGAGCAAGCGCCAATCTCGGGGCAGGATCAGACCCATGGCGCAGCTAATCCCGCTCACATGGTCGCTGGTGGTCCCCGTCAAGGTGCTCGCCCGCGCGAAGTCCAGGCTCACCGGCATGACCGGCCCGCGCCGGGCCGCGCTTGCCCTGGCCATGGCGGCGGACACGGTCGCCTCGGCGGCCGCCTGCCCGGCGGTCGGCGCGGTGATCGTAGTGACCGACGACATCGCGGCAGGGGCCGCGCTGGCCGCGCTGGGCGCGCTGGTGGTTCCCGACCAGCCGGGCGCCGGGCTCAATCAGGCGCTCGTCTTCGGCGCCGGATATGCCGCCGCCCGCTGGCCTGACCGCGGCCGGGCGGGACTCGCAGCCGACCTGCCGGCGCTCGAACCGGCGGAGATCGGCCGTGCCCTGGCCGAGGCGAGCAGGTGGCCGGAGGCGTTCGTGCCCGATGCCGCGGGCTCGGGGACGACGCTGTACACGGCAGGGCCGGCCACGGCGTTCTGCCCGCGGTTCGGCCCCGGGTCTCGTGACCGGCACCGGGCGGGCGGCGCCGCCGAACTCGACCTGCCCGATGTGCCCGGGCTGCGGCGCGACGTGGACACGCGCGGCGACCTGCGCGACGCCGCGCTACTCGGGCTCGGCCCGCGGACCGCGGCGCTCGCGGCAGGGCTGACCTAGGCCAGCTGGCAGATACGGCTTGCGGCGCTCAGATGTGCACGATCGGGCAGGTCAGTGTCCGGGTGATCCCGTTCACGGCCTGGATCTGCGCCACCACGAGCTTGCCCAGATCATCCACGTTGTCGGCCTCGGCCCGCACGATGACGTCGTAGGGGCCGGTGACGTCGTCCGCCTGGGTCACGCCCGCGATCTGGCCGATGTGCACGGCAACGTCGGCGGCCTTGCCGACCTCAGTCTGAACGAGGATGTACGCGTGCACCATGCGGTCCTCCCGGGGCCAGTGTGATCGCCACGCTACCTTAGGTACCGGTCGCCATCCCCGGCAAGGGCCCGCGCCCAGGGGCAGCACTAGATATCGCCTGCGGGTGGCCGGGCTGCCGCCGGCAGACGGCCCGGCGGGTGGCCAGCAGGGCGGGCCGGCGGGCCGCGTAGCGGCAGGCGGCGTCGTTGGCGGCGTCGTTGGCAGCGGAAGCGGCAGCGGAAGCGGACAGGCGGGAGGCGCTTATCACCGTCGCGGATCTGGGCGAGTTCGGTCTCATCGCGGCGATGAAGGCCCTGCTGCCCGCGGGCACAGCGCAGCTGGTCGGCATCGGCGACGACGCGGCCGTGATCAGGGCACCCGATGCGCGGGTCGTGGCGACCATGGATCTTCTTATCGAGGGACGGCATTTCCGCCGCGACTGGTCAGCGGCGCTTGACGTCGGCCGCAAGGCCGCCGCACGTAACCTCGCGGATATCGCGGCGATGGGCGCGATCCCCACCGCCCTGCTGGTTGGCTTCGCCACGCCAGGCGACCTCCCGGTGGAATGGGCGCGGGATCTGGTCCGCGGGCTGGCGCGGGAGGCCGCGCGGGCCGGTGCGTCGGTGGCCGGCGGGGATGTCAGCAGCGCCGACACGATCATGATCGCGGTCACCGCGCTGGGTGACCTGGCCGGCCGTAACCCGGTCACCAGGGGCGGGGCACGGCCAGGGGACCAGCTGGCGGTCGTCGGCCGGCTGGGCCGCTCGGCGGCAGGACTGGCGCTGCTGGCGGCCGGCCGGACGCGGCCCGCCGGGCTGGTGGCGGCGCACCTGCGGCCGCGGCCGCCATACGATGCCGGACCGGAGGCGGCGGTTCTCGGCGCTACCTCGATGATCGACATCAGCGACGGGCTCGTGCAGGATCTCGGCCACGTGGCCGCGGCCAGCGATGTGCGCATCGACATCGAGACATCCCTGCTGCCCGACGACCCGTCACTCCGGGCCGCCGCCGCCTCCCTCGGTCACCCGGGCTGGCGGGCCTGGGCGCTCACTGGCGGCGAGGACCACGCGCTGGTCGCGACCTTCGCGGCCGGCACGCGGCTGCCGGGACGCTGGTCGGTGATCGGCGCCGTCAGTAGCGGCCGGGGGGTACGCGTGGACGGGCGGGACTCGCCTGGCGGAAGCGGCTGGGACCATTTCCGCTGAACAGCCAGCCAGCACGGCCGGCATCTGATCCACTACCTTCTCAGCACCAGCTCGCGGATTCAGCACCAACTCGCAGGAAAGTTGCTTGGTGACCCCCGATGCCACGACACCGCAAGGTCGAGGCCAGGCACTGGGATGTGCCGCGGCCGGCCTCCGCCGCGGCGTCAGTGCTCGCCGTGCGGCGCGGGCGCGCGGTCCGCAGCATGCTCACGACGCCGTGGCTGGCGGCCGGCACTGGTCTTGTCGTGGCGGCCGCGCTCGCGCTGAGTTCTCCGCAGGCGGTGCTGACCTACAGCCCGAGGCATCCGCTGGCCACCTGCGACCGCCCAGCCTGCGGCACCGCCTCGGCCCGGCGTCTGCCCGGCGGGCCGGCGCACGGGAGTCCCGGCACCGAGCTGGGACGGGCCAGCAGCTCTCCGGCCCGCGGGCCCGCCGTAGCCGGGGCTACCCCGCTGGAGTCGGTCCGCGGCGGCCCGGCCCGCCGCGGCGAGCCGGTCACGGTGCGATACCGGACAGTGCGGCGCTCCCCTGCTGGCTTCACCGGCCTGATTACGATCTCCGGCCACGCGAGGCTCGGCAACTGGCGCCTGGCGTTCAGGTATCCGGGCACGGCCATCGAATCGGTCGCGGGGGCGAAATGGGTAGCCGGCGGCGACGGCGGGGTGGCAATGGCCGTCTCGCCGCCGTCGGGGCCGCCGGCGGGAAGGGTCGTCAGGATCCTGATCGTCGCCGCCGGCAGGCCTGGGCGGCCGGTCGGCTGCAGGTTCGACGGATTGCGCTGCGCCTTCCACTGAGCGGATGCGCCTTCCGCTGAGCGGATCTGCCGCTGAGCGGATCTGCCGCGGCCGCCTGAAGTCGCGGGGGAATCTAGGCTGGACCTATGTCATCGACTCCGCCGTGCGTACTCGCGATCGCCGGGTCCGACTCGGGGGGCGGCGCGGGAATCCAGGCCGACCTCAAGACGATGCTCGTGCTCGGCGTGCACGGGATGAGCGTGGTGTGCGCGGTCACCGCGCAGAACTCGGTCGGCGTGCAGGGGTACTGGGAGGTACCGCCGGACGCGGTGCGCGCCCAGCTTGCCTCGGTACTCACCGACATCCCGCCCAGCGCGGTGAAGACGGGCATGCTCGCGTCGGCGGCGATAGTGGAGGCCGTGTCCGGCATGCTGGCCGGCCTGCCCGCGCCGATCGTGGTGGATCCGGTCGCGGTGTCGAAGCACGGTGACAGCCTGCTGTCCGGCGGCACCCTGGAGGCGGTGACGGCGCTCCTGCTGCCGCTGGCCACTGTGCTGACGCCCAACCTGCACGAGGCCGAGCTGCTGACCGGCATCCGGATCACCGATGAGGCGGGCATGCGCCGGGCCGCCGAGGCCCTCTGCGCGCTCGGACCCCGCTGGGTGCTGGTCAAGGGCGGGCACCTGCCGGGAAACCCGGTGGACCTGCTGTTCGACGGCTCGGACGCGGTCCGGTTCCCTGGCCAGCGCATCGTCAGCCGGCATACCCACGGGACGGGCTGCACGCTGGCATCCGCGATCGCGTCCTACCTGGCGCTGGGCATGGACGTGCCCGCAGCGGTGGAAGGGGCCAAGGAATTCGTGACCGGGGCGATCGAGGCCGGATTCCCGCTCGGCGCGGGGATCGGCCCGGTGGATCACGCCTGGCGGATACGCCAGCCGGTCAGCGGGTGACCTTGCCGGCCTTGATGCACGACGTGCACACGTTCAGCTGCCGGGGCGTCCGGCCGACCATGGCGCGCACGCGCTGAATGTTGGGGTTAAAGCGGCGCGGGGTGCGGCGGTGCGAAAACGAGACGTTGTTGCCGAAGCCCGGCCTCTTGCCGCATATGTCGCAGACGGAAGCCACGGGATCGCTCCATTGGGTGCTGGTCGGGTACTGGCCAGGCAGCTGGGTGCCGACCAGGCAGGTCGTCGCCCCGGGCGCGCCCGGCACGGTTGTCGAAGGATATCCGACCGGTGGAGGTTAGCGCGAGCCGGCCCGGCACAGGCACCGGATTCCGGCTGACCTCTGCTGACGGCGCCGGGTCCTATCCTTCCGTTATCCCGTCCTTCCGTTATCCCGATCGGAGTGGAGTAACCGGCGATGGCAAGCCTGCAGGACCCGCTCGGCCCGGTCATCGGCGCGAGGGCAGCCAAGCGGCTGGCGGCCGCCCTTGAGCTGCGCACCGTCGGCGACCTGCTCCGGCACTATCCCCGCCGGTACGAGAACCGCGGTGAGCTGACCGATCTCGCCTCGCTTCGCGACGGGGAGGACGTGACCGTCCAGGCGGAGGTCGCGTCCGTCACGGTGCGGCAGATGCGCAGCCGGCCAGGCACCGTGCTAGAAGCGATCGTCACCGACGGCCGCGGCCGGCTGTCCCTGACGTTCTTCGGCCGGAGCCGGCAGGACTGGCGCGAGAAGGAACTAGCGCCGGGGACGCGCGGGCTCTTCGCCGGCCAGGTCTCCACCTTCCAGGGCAAGCGCCAGCTCTCGCATCCCGAGTACGAGCTGCTGGGCACCGGCGAGGCCAGGATCAGGGCGGCCGAGTACGCGGCGGAGATAATCCCGGTCTACCCGGCAGCCAAGGGCATCACCTCCTGGCAGATAGCCGACTCGGTCCGGATGGCGCTCGACCTGCTCGACGTCGACGATGACCCGCTGCCGCGGCCGGTCCGCGACCGGTACCGGCTCACCGGCCTGGCCGACGCGCTGCGCGGCATCCACCGCCCGGCGGACCGCCGCGACGCGGACCGGGCGAGGCAGCGGCTGAAGTGGGACGAGGCGTTCGTGCTGCAGGTGAGCCTCGCCCAGCGCAGGCGGGCGGCCCTGGCCTTCTCGGCGGTCCCGCGCCCGCTCGGCAATGACGGGCTGCTGGCCGAGTTCGACGCCGCGCTGCCGTTCGAGCTGACCCTGGGCCAGCAGCTGGCCGGCGCGACCATCGCGGACGAGCTTGGCCGCGATCACCCGATGCACCGGCTGCTGCAGGGCGAGGTCGGCTCGGGCAAGACGGTGGTCGCGGTCCGCGGCATGCTGCAGGTCATCGACGGCGGCGGCCAGGCCGCGCTGCTTGCCCCCACCGAGGTACTCGCCCAGCAGCACGTCCGCTCGATCAGCGCGCTGCTCGGCCCGCTGGCCCAGGCCGGTCAGCTGGGCGGCGCGGAGCGGGCGACCAGGCTCACACTGCTGACCGGGTCGCTGGGCGCGGCGGCCCGCCGCGCTGCGCTGCTGGACGCCGCCTCGGGAAGCGCCGGGATCGTGATCGGCACCCACGCGCTGCTGGAGGAGAACGTGCAGTTCGCCGATCTCGGCCTGGTGGTGATCGACGAGCAGCACCGGTTCGGCGTGGAGCAGCGGGACGCGCTGCGCGACAAGGCGGGCGACGGCCGCCCGCACGTGCTGGTGATGACCGCCACCCCGATCCCCCGCACGGTGGCGATGACGGTCTTCGGTGACCTCGAGATCTCCACGCTGACCGAGCTGCCGGCTGGCCGGGAGGCGATCAGCACGCACGTCGTGCCGGCCGCCGAGCGGCCCAGGTACCTGGAGCGGACCTGGCAGCGGGTCGCCGAGGAGGCGGCGAAGGGCCGGCAGATTTACGTGGTCTGCCCGCGGATTGGCGACGACGGCTCACTCGGCGACGGCCCGGCTCAGGAGAGAGCGGCAGGCCGGGGCGAGGCTGAGGAGGCTGCCGCCGGCGGCGATCCGGGGGAAGGCGGGGCCAGGCGCCCGCCGGTAGCCGTCATCGATCTCGCCGCCGAGCTCGGCAGCGGCCCGCTCGCCGGGGTGCGCCTGGCGGTCATGCACGGCCGGCTCTCGCCGGAGCAGAAGGACCGCGTGATGCTGGCCTTCGCCGACGGCTCGGTCGACGTCCTGGTGACGACCACGGTCGTCGAGGTGGGCGTGGACGTGCCGAACGCGACCACCATGGTCATCATGGACGCCGACCGGTTCGGCGTCTCCCAGCTGCACCAGCTGCGCGGCCGGGTCGGCCGGGGCAGGTACGAGGGCCTCTGCCTGCTGGTCACCGAGGCCGAGGCGGGCAGCCCGTCGCGGCAGCGGCTGGACGCGGTCGCGGCGACCCTGGACGGGTTCAAGCTGTCCAGGCTCGACCTGGAGCAGCGCAGGGAGGGCGACGTGCTCGGCGCGGCCCAGGCCGGCCGGCGGTCGAGCCTCAAGCTGCTGACCCTGCTGGCCGATGAGAAGCTGATCGGCCATGCCCGCCAGGCGGCCGCGGACCTGGTGGACGCCGATCCGGCGCTGGCCGGCCAGCCGGCGCTCGCGGCCGCGGTCGGCCAGCTGCTGGATCCGGAGCGCGCGGAATTCCTGGAGAAGGCCTGAGGCGAGCGGTCAGATGACGCGCATCATCGCCGGCGCGGCGGGCGGCCGGCGGCTCGCCGTCCCGGCCGGCCAGGGCACCAGGCCGACCAGCGACCGTGCGCGTGAGGGGCTCTTCGCCACCGTGACGGCGATCCGCGGCACGCTGCGCGGCGCGACGGTGCTCGACCTGTATGCCGGGTCTGGCGCAGTCGGCCTGGAGGCGCTGTCCCGCGGTGCGTCCGACGCGCTGCTTGTCGAGGCGGACCGGCGCGCGGTCAGGGTGATCCGCGACAACATCGCGTCGGTCGGCCTGCCGGGCGCCCGGGTGCTGGCCGACCGGGTCGAGCGCGCGCTGGCCCGCGGGCCCGGCGATGATCAGCCGCGTGATCTCGTCTTCGCCGACCCGCCGTATGCGATGTCCGATGCGGACGTGACGGCCGTGCTCAGCGTGCTCCTCGCCCGCTGCTGGCTGGCGCCGGCGGCCGTCGTCGCGGTGGAGCGCGCCACCAGGTCGGGGCCGCCGCAGTGGCCGGCCGGCCTCGCGGCAGACCGGGCCAGGCGATACGGCGAGGCGACTCTCTGGTACGGTCGCGCCGCGAGCCCGGTGCCGGCCGGGGCGCCGGCCGAAATGCCATGACGAAGGGCGGGAAACCTGGTGCGTCGCGTCGTCTGCCCTGGATCGTTCGATCCGGTGACCAACGGGCATCTCGACATCATCAGCCGGGCTGCCTCGCTGCAGGATGAGGTCGTCGTCGCGGTCGGCGCCAACCTCGCCAAGAACGGGCTGTTCTCGGTCGGCGAGCGGATGGAGATGCTCAGCGAGGTCCTGGCCGGCTACGCCAATGTCCGGGTGGACACGTTCGACGGCCTGCTGGTGGATTTCTGCAGGGCCAACGACATATCAGCGATCGTGAAGGGCCTTCGCGCGGTCAGCGATTTCGAGTACGAGATGACCATGGCGCAGATGAACTACAGCCTGGCGGGCATCGAGACGCTTTTCATGACGACTAACCCCTTGTACTCGTTCCTGCGCTCTAGCCTTGTCAGGGAGATCGCCAAGTACGGCGGTGACGTCAGCGGCCTGGTGCCCGCGCCCGTGCTCAGCCGCCTGATCGCGCGCGGCCCCTGGGCCTGACGGCTGCCAGTCAGGGCCGGCGGACCCGGCCTGAGCGGCCCGCCGGGCGGCGGGCCGGGCGCCGGGCCGGGCGCCAAGTTGGGTTTCCGCTGACCGCCCGGTAGGCTATCCGCCGACGCCAGTTGTGACCACGCCGTTATTTGCCATGCCATACATCAGCAGGAAACACGTGAAGCGCCCAGATCCTCGCGGGCCGCTTGTCTTCGATACGCGGACACTCGGCCCTGGTTTGGCGCGGGTCGAGGACCGCACCGTCCCGGCTCCGCCAGGCCTAGGCGTCGAGCTCGTCAGCATTCCCGAGGGGGCCGACCTCCAGCTGCACGTTCAGCTTGAGGGCGTGGTGGAGGGAACGCTCGTGACGGCCACGGCCAGGGCGCCGCTGACCGGGGAGTGCGCGCGGTGCCTGGATCCGCTCACGTCCGCCACGGAGGTAAGGCTCCAGGAGCTGTTCGCTTACGAGGCGGGCAGCGCGGACGCCGACAGCTATCTGCAGGACGGCGACCTGCTCGACCTCGAGCCTGCCCTGCGGGACGCGCTGGTACTCGAGCTGCCGCTGGCGCCGCTATGCTCGGGCGACTGCCCGGGTCTCTGCGTGCAGTGCGGCATCAGGCTGGCGGACGCCGGCCCGGGACATGGCCACGCCGCCGAAGGCGCGCAGCAGCAGGACGGGCCTATGCCGGACGGTATTCCCGTGCCGGATCTAAGGAAGGAGCGCTGAGGTGGCTGTCCCGAAGCGGAGAATGTCACGCAGCAACACGAGGTCGCGCCGGTCGCAGTGGAAGGCCACGGCGCCCGCGCTCGTGAGCTGCCCGCAGTGCCGTGACCCCAAGCTGCCGCACGTGGCGTGCCCCACCTGCGGCACGTACAACCGGCGTCAGGTGATTACTCCTTCCTGAGCCGGACAGGACTCGCCGGGCTTCCGGAACCCGCCCGCAGCGGGAAGCCCGCCGCGGGAAGGAGGACAGCGTGAGTGGCGTGCCGCGCGATGGCCAGGCCGCGGAGTCTGACAGCGCTGAGCTGCTGACCGCACTGGACGTGCAGCTGAGCGCGGGCATGCTGAAGCGCGCCCTGACGCACCGGTCCTTCGCCTACGAGAACGGCGGGCTGCCCACCAACGAGCGGCTGGAGTTCCTCGGCGACGCCGTGCTCGGCCTCATCGTGACCGACGCGCTCTTCCGCAACTTCCCGGATCTGCCCGAGGGCCATCTCGCGAAGCTGCGCGCCGCGGTCGTCAACATGAACGCGCTGGCCGGCGTGGCCCGCGGCCTGCAGCTGGGCGATTACATCTATCTCGGCAAGGGGGAGGAAGGCACCGGCGGCCGGGACAAGTCGTCGATACTCGCGGACACGCTGGAGGCGGTGATCGGCGCCGTCTACCTCGACTGCGGCCTGCCGGCCGCGGACGCGCTCGTGCACCGGCTCTTCGACCCTGTGATCGCTCGCTCGGCCAGGCTGGGCGCGGGCCTGGACTGGAAGACGTCGCTGCAGGAGCTCACCGCGGCGGAGCTACTCGGGGTTCCGGAGTATCACGTCGAGGAGAGCGGGCCGGACCATCAGAAATCATTCCGTGCCTCAGTCTGGATCGGCGGGCGCAGCTACGGATCAGGCGAGGGTCGCTCCAAGAAGGAGGCCGAGCAGCAGGCCGCCGAGACGGCCTGGAACCTGATCAGCGAGGAGTCCTTCCCCGCCGGACCGGGTGCCCGTAACCCGGACGGTAACCGGGACGGGGACGGTAACCGGGACGGGGACGGCGATCGCGGCGCCCGGCGGGACTAGCTCGAGGCCGGCCGGTGCCCGAGCTTCCTGAGGTCGAGATTGTCCGGCGCGGCCTGCAGCGGCACGTGACCGGCCGTACTGTCGATTCGGTTGAGCTGCTGCATCCGCGGGCTACCCGGCGGCACCTGCCGGGGCCGGATGACTTCGCCTCGGCCGTCCGTGGGCGCGTCATCACGGGCGCGCGCAGGCGCGGGAAGTATCTCTGGCTGCCGATCGGGGATGACGCGGTGCTCGCCCATCTAGGCATGAGCGGCCAGCTGCTGGTCGGGGATCGCCGCCGGCCGCTCTCACCGCACGTGCGGGCCAGGTTCACCTTCCGTGACGCCGGTCCCGACCTGCGATTCACCGACCAGCGCACCTTCGGCCACCTGGCCTTCGCGCCGGGCGGAGCGATGCTGCCCCCGGCTATCTCGCACATTGCGCCGGACCCGCTCGACGAGACGGAGTTCGACCTCGCGGCGCTTACTGTCAGGATCCGGGCACGCCGCACCGGCATCAAGCGCGCGCTGCTCGATCAGTCGCTGGTCAGCGGGATCGGCAACATCTACGCGGACGAGGCGCTCTGGCGCGCGCGGCTGCACTGGGCGCGCCCGTCGGAGACACTGACGCCGGGCGCGATCAGCCGCCTGTTCGCGGAGGTCAAGCAGGTCTTCACCGACGCACTCGACGCGGGCGGCACATCGTTCGACGCGCTCTACGTGAACGTGAACGGGCAGAGCGGGTACTTCGAGCGGTCGCTGGCCGTGTACGGCAGGGCCGGCCAGCCCTGCCGCCGGTGCGGCACCCCGGTGCGGCGCGATCCCTTCATGAACAGGTCGTCCTACAGCTGCCCGAGGTGCCAGCCCCGGCCACGACGGGCCCGCTGGTGAGGCCCCGCCGATGGAGACGACCGCTGTCAGAGACCAGCACACACGGAGAAACGACCGCTGATGGAGACGGCCGCTGAGGGAGAACGACCGCTGACGGGCGAGAGGGCCGCCGTCGGCCCGGACGGCCCCGCCGACCAGCCTGCCCGCCTCACCGCCTGGATTGCCGGACGCGTTCAGGGTGTCGGCTTCCGGTGGTGGGTACGCGCGCGGGCGCTCGAGCTCGGCCTGGTCGGATCGGTGGAGAACCTGGCGGACGGCAGGGTAAAGGTCGTCGCCGAGGGCCTCGCGGCGCACTGCCGGGAGTTGCTCACGTTGCTGAAGGGACCAGGAACCCCGGGTCAGGTAACCGGGGTGACGCAGCGCTGGGATGATCCGCGCGGCGGGCTGAACGGCTTCGCGGAGCGGTGACCGGCCGCGCGCCGGGCACCGGGTCCGGCGGGAGCGACCGACCGGGCCGGCCGAAGCGACCGACCGGGCCGGCCGGAGCGACCGACCGGGCCGGCCGGAGCGACCGACCGGGCCGGCCGAAGCGACCGAGAAGGGCGGCGGCGTGGGCTAGGATTACGAGGAGATTTTTTTTAACCCAGGATTTTCAACCCAGGAAGGGTATCCGGGGGCTGGCCGCGTGACCTGCGCGTTCTGGCAACTTGACCGGATACTCCCGTGGTGGGACCATGGATGCGTTACCCGCGCGCGACGCCGCGCGACTTACGCGTCAGTGCGTGCGCGCCCACTCTGGTCACTCAGTGTGGAGGACCTTTTACAATGGCGAAGGCTATACTCGGCCACGTCGGCGGCCCCGATCCGCGCATGGTTTCTGAGATGCGCCGCCTTCAGCAACGTGTGCGTGACCTGGAGGATGCGCTGAACAGGCTCCAGGAAGAGAACGACGCGCTCGCTGCGGAACTGAACCATGACCTGCTGATTCCCGTTCGCGAGCCTGCGCTCACCTAGCGCATAGCGCCTGCCCGCCTGACAGCGGGCGAGCAGCGGGGACGCGCCCGAGGGGCGCTCCCGCAGCGCTCCACCGCCCGGGGAAGCCCGGTCGGCAGGAGGAAGCCCGCGCATTACCGCGGGACGTGACATAAGCGCCGTGCCGGAGTCCGTCGTCGTCGCGAATCCCCGGGCCGGAGCCCCGCTCGCGGTATGGTGCGGAAAGGCTGGCCGGTCCCGGGCGGCCCCGGCGGGACGTACATCCCAGCGCGCTTTTGCATCCAGCGCGGGGTTACCGCCCTGACGGGACGATGCCGCTCGTGGTCACGGCACCGGCAGGGCGGCGGAGCAGGAGGAACCCGCGGGTGTACCTGAAGACCCTCACCTTGCGTGGATTCAAGTCGTTCGCCTCGGTCACGTCGCTGCGCTTCGAGCCAGGTATTACCTGCGTCGTCGGCCCCAACGGCTCAGGCAAGTCCAACATCGTCGACGCGTTCTCCTGGGTGATGGGCGAGCAGGGGGCCAAGCCCTTGCGGGGCGGCAAGATGGAAGACGTCGTCTTCGCCGGCACCGCAGGGCGGCCGCCGCTCGGCCGCGCCGAGGTCACCCTGACCATCGATAACAGTGACGGTGCCCTGCCCATCGATTACGCCGAGGTCACGATCAGCCGGCTGCTGTTCAGGTCAGGCCAGAGCGAGTACGCGATCAACGGTGACCAGTGCCGGCTGCTCGACGTCCAGGAGCTGCTCTCCGACACCGGCCTCGGCCGCGAGATGCACGTCATCGTCGGCCAGGGCCAGCTGGATGAGGTGCTGAACGCGGGCCCGGAGGCCCGCCGCGCGCTGATCGAAGAGGCCGCCGGGGTGCTCAAGCACCGCAAGCGCAAGGAGAAGGCCCTCCGCAAGCTAGAGGCCATGCAGCTCAATCTGACCAGGCTGGTGGATCTCACCAGCGAGCTCGGGCGGCGCCTCAAGCCGCTGGGCCGCCAGGCCGAGATCGCCCGCCGGGCAGCCGTCATCCAGGCTGACCTGCGAGATGCCCGGCTGCGGCTGCTGGCCGACGACTACGTGACCGTGGCCGCCGAGCTCGGGCGTGACGAGGCGGACGAGAGCGCCGCTGCCGCCCGCCGGTCCGCGCTTGAGCAGCGCCTGGCGCTGGCGCGCGAGCGGGAGGCGGAGCTCGACCTGGCCGAGCGCCAGCACGCGCCGCGCCTCGCGGCGGCGCAGCAGGCGTGGTTCGCGCTCTCCGGCCTTTCCGAGCGGCTGAGCGGCGTGCTCGGGCTCGCCAGCGAGCGCCATCGGCACCTGACCGCCCCGCCGGAACCGCAGCAGCCCGGCCGGGATCCGGCGGAACTCGATCAGGAGGCCGAGGCACTGCGCGAGCAGGAGGCGGCGCTTGGCGAGCAGCTCATCGGCGCCCGCCATCGGCTGGCCGCGGCGGTCAGCGAGGGCGCGGCGGCCGAGGCGAGACTGGCGGAGACGGACCGGCGGCTGGCGCAGGACGCCAGATCCGCGGTATCCCGCGCTGAGCGGCTGGCCCGGACGCGCGGCGAGGTGGCGGCCGCGCGCGCCACCGCAGCCGCGGCACGGGAAGAGGCGGGCCGCCTGGCCGATGCGTTCGCGCAGGCGCGGTCCCGCGCCGAGCACGCTCAGCGGGAACACGGGCAGGTGCTGGACCTCGTCTCCGGCCGCGAGGAAGGCCGGGCGGACCTGGCGGCGGCGCGCGATCGCGCCGAAGCCGCGCTCGCCGAGGCCACCACCAGCGTCGCCGCGCTGCGCGCTGCCGAGCACGCGGCCAGCGACCGGCGCGCCGCCGCGGGGGCACGCAGCGAGGCGCTGGAGGAGGCCATCAGGCGCGGCGCTGACGCGTCCGGCGTACTGCTCTCCGGCCAGGACAGGTTCCCGGGGGTTCTCGGGGCCTTCGCTGCCCTGCTGACCGTGGAAGACGGGGCCGCCGACGCGATTGCGGCGGCACTCGGCGCGACGGCGGGCGCCATCGCCGTGTCCGGCATCGATGCCGCCGCGGCGATCCTGGCAGCGCTGAAGAGCGAGGACGCCGGCCGGGCCGACCTGATCATCGCGGCCGGCCCGCCGCCGGCTGACGGCGCTGCCGCGGCCGGCCACGGGTCCGCCGCTGGCGACGGCCATGAGCCCGCCTCGGCTGGCGACGGGCCTGGCATGCCCTGGCCGCCTGGCGCCAGGCGGGCCCTGGATCTGGTCAAGGCCCCGGGCGAGTTCTCGCTGGCCATCGCGGAACTGCTGGCCGGGATCGCGGTCGCGAAGGACCTGGCGCACGGGCTTGACCTGCTGCGCGCGCACCCGCGGCTGCGGGTGGTCACCCTGGATGGCGACCTGATCGGCGCGCACTGGGCGCGCGGGGGCTCGCCGGCGGCGCCCAGCCTGATGGGAATCCGCGCGGCCGCGCTGGAGGCGGCCGCCGCGCTGCGCACGACGGAGAGCGACTGCCAGCGAGCCGAGCGGGAGCTATCCCGCGCGGTCGAGGCGGAGGATCACGCCCAGCGGGCCCGCGCGCGGGCTGCGGTCGCGGTGCAGGAAGCCGATGCCGCGGCCGCGGAGATCTCCGGCCGGCTCGGCACGCTGGCCGGCGCCGCCAGGGCCGCCAGCGATGAGGCTGGCAGGCTCGCCGCCGGCATTGCGGCCGCGAGGCGCGCCAGGGAAGACGACAAGGCGAGGCTCGCCGAGCTCGAGCGCCTGCTGGCCGCTGCCGAGGCTGATGCCGACGCCGACGCAGCCAGCGCCGAGCCTCCGGCCGGCCAGCTGCCGGATGGCCAGCCGCCCGCGGACCGGGACGAGCTCGCTGAGCTGGCCATGACCGCGCGGAACGCCGAGGTGGACGCCCGCCTTGACCTCAGGACCATCGAGGAACGGCTGCGGGCCATCACCGGCCGGGCCGACGCCCTGTCCGCCGCTGCCGCCATGCAGCGCCAGGCCAGGCAGCGGGCCGAGGCCAGGCGTGAGCGGCGGGCCAGCGAGGCCGCGCTGGCCAGCGCCGTGGCGGCGGGGGCCGGCTTCGCGCTGGCCAGGATCGAGCGGTCGCTGTCGGCGGCCGATGCCGACCGGCAGGCCGCCGAGTTCGCCAGCCAGGGCCGCGGTGACGAGCTGAAGGCGGTCCGCGGCCAGATCCGCGAGCTGTCCGGCGAGCTGGACAAGGTGGTGGACACGGCGCACGGCGCTCAGATCGCCCGGGCGGAGCGGCGGATGCGGCTGGAGCAGATCGCCGCCCGCGCCGCCGACGAGTTCGCGGTGGACGCCGAGGCGCTGACCGCGGAGTACGGCCCGGGAGTTCCCGTCCCGCAGACTGACGGGGGACCGCCGCTGCCGTACAACCGGACGGCGCAGGACCGGCGCGCCCACGCGGCCCAGCGGCTGCTCGACCAGCTCGGCAAGGTCAACCCGCTCGCCCTGGAGGAATTCGCGGCGCTGGAGGAGCGGCACGCATTCCTCGTCACCCAGCTTGAGGATCTGAAGAAGACCCGCCGTGACCTGCTGACGGTGATCAAGGAAGTCGACGACCGGGTCCTGCAGGTGTTCGCCGCGGCCTACGAGGACACCGCCAGGGAGTTCGAGCACATCTTCGGCACGCTGTTCCCCGGCGGCGAGGGCAGGCTCGTGCTCACCGAGCCCGACGACATGCTGGGCACCGGCATCGATTTCGAGGCCAGGCCGCCGGGCAAGAAGGTGAAGCGGCTGTCGCTGCTGTCCGGCGGCGAGCGGGCGCTGACCGCGATCGCGTTCCTGGTCGCGATCTTCAAGGCGCGGCCGTCGCCGTTCTACGTGCTCGACGAGGTGGAGGCCGCGCTTGACGACTCCAACATGCAGCGGCTGCTGCAGATCTTCGAGGAGCTGCGGGAAAGCTCGCAGCTGATCATCGTGACGCACCAGAAGCGGACCATGGAGGTCGCTGACTCGCTGTACGGGATCAGCATGCGCGGGGACGGCGTGTCCGCGGTGGTCAGCCAGCGGCTGCGGGAACGCGAGAGCGCCTGAACCCCCGGTCAGCCGGCCGGCCAGCAGGCCGGCCCGCGCCGCCCGCGGGTTCTGCCAGACTGGGACCGCCATGGAATTCCTGATTCTCATCATCGCGCTCGTCGTCGTCCTCGCCGTCACGGGCGGCTTCCTGCTGGTCCGCTCCCGCCGCGGCCTGCCGCCGGGCCGGACCGCGGAGCGTCCCGTCAGCGCCGGGCCGGCCACCCGCGCTGCCCCTCCCGCTGCTGACGAGGGCATAGCCGGAACGGATTTGCCGGGCCTGGTGCCCGGCAGCGCGGCAGCGCCGGAGGCGGCCGGGGAAGAGCCATCGCCGCCGCCGCCGTCAGCGGGCAGGCTGGTCCGGCTGCGCGGTCGGCTGGCCAGGTCGCAGTCGGCGTTCGGCTCGGTACTGCTCGGCCTGCTGTCGCGGGACAGCCTCGACGACCAGACCTGGGAGGAGATCGAGGACACGCTGATCACGGCCGACATGGGCGTAACCCCGGCCCGCGAGCTGGTCGAGGAGCTCCGCACCGAGGTCAAGGTCGCAGGCGGCCGCGGCGCCGCCGACGTGCGATCGCTGCTGCGCGCGCAGCTGATCAAGGCGATCGGCCCGGACCAGGACCGGTCGCTGCATACCACCCGGCACGGTGACCGGCCGGCCGTGCTCCTCGTGGTGGGCGTCAACGGCACCGGCAAGACGACCACCTGCGGCAAGCTCGCCCGGGTCCTGGTCGGCGACGGGCGCACCGTCCTGCTCGGCGCGGCCGACACTTTCCGCGCCGCGGCAGCGGACCAGCTGGAGACCTGGGGGAAGCGGGTCGGCGCGCGGGTCGTCCGTTCCGACCGGGAGGGCGCCGATCCGGCCAGCGTGGCCTTCGAGGCGGTCAAGGAGGGCATCGAGCTCGGCGTGGACGCCGTCATCGTGGACACGGCGGGCCGGCTGCACACCAAGACCGGGCTGATGGACGAGCTCGGCAAGATCAGGCGGGTGATCTCCCGGCAGGCGGGCGTGGACGAGGTCCTGCTGGTGCTCGACGCGACCACCGGCCAGAACGGCCTGCGCCAGGCCAGGGTATTCGGCGAGGCGGTGAACGTGACCGGGATCGTGCTGACCAAGCTGGACGGCACCGCCAAGGGCGGGATCGTGATCGCGGTACAGCGCGAGCTCGGCGTGCCGGTGAAGCTCGTCGGCCTCGGCGAGGGTCCCGACGACCTGGCGCCGTTCGAGCCCGAGGCGTTCGTCGACGCCATCCTGGGCGGCTAGCGCTGTAATTCGGCCACGGGATAACGGACCGGACGTCGTCAGACTGCGGAAACAGGTATTTGGTTATGCGGAAAACAGGTACCCAAAGCTAGCGCGCCGGTCCTGTAGTCAGGCAGCTCACGAGAACTATCAGCGTCGCTGGGACTCCGCTGCGGTAACAGCGACAGCAAAGTCCCAGCCATGCTGCTGGCCCTCCGCCAGCCGGCTGAGGTCTAGGTGAGCGATCTGTACGTTGCCCAGGATCGTTGATGGGCTCGGCGGATGAGGATCCTGCCCCGGGCCGCTACATCCTGACCGGAATCCGTCCGCGCGAAACTGGAGAACCGGGTCTGGCCGGGAGCTTCCCCGAGCCGTCCTTGAGGTTTTCGGTTGCCGCACGACGATAGTGGTTCGCCGGCTACCTGGAGCAGATGATCACACGCGAGGTGCCCGCGGTTGCGCCCCCGCCGCGACCTGCGGAATCGTCCTGCACGCCGGCCCGCACGTATTCCCCGTCAGCGACCGCATCGTCGCCGCGCCAGTCTCCGCGCTCTGGTCGTAGGCGGGACCGCACTCAGGGCGCGGGCGCTCCGGCCGGGGCTGGCCGGGCCGGCGGCTACTGACGGCCTTGTCGCGCGAGGCGATAACCTGGGAGATGGCGAGCGCGGCTGTCAGGTGTGCCGTGCCGGCCAGGCGCGGGGCCCAGCGCGCGAGCCAAGCCGTACCGGCTCGCGGCGCCTCGCGCTGACCCCTGGCACCTGCGCGAGAACGGCACCCATACGTGTTCGAGACACTCTCCGACCGGCTTACCCAGGTCTTCTCCACGCTGCGCGGCAAGGGACGGCTGTCCGCAGCCGACATTGACGCCACCTGCCGGGAGATCCGGATCGCGCTGCTCGAGGCGGACGTGGCGCTGCCCGTGGTCAGGTCGTTCATCGCCCAGGTCAAGGAACGCGCGTCGGGCGAGGAGGTCTCTGCGGCGCTGAATCCCGCCCAGCAGGTCATAAAGATCGTCAATGACGAGCTGGTCGCGATCCTGGGCGGCGAGACGCGGCGGTTGCGTTTCGCCAAGGTACCGCCGACCGTGATCATGCTGGCCGGGCTGCAGGGCTCGGGCAAGACCACGCTCGCCGCGAAGCTCGCGCTCTGGCTGCGCGACCAGGGCAATACGCCCCTGCTCGTCGCCGCTGACCTGCAGCGGCCCAACGCCGTCCAGCAGCTTCAGGTGCTCGGCGAGCGCGCGTCAGTGCCGGTGTTCGCGCCGTCACCCGGCAACGGGGTGGGCGATCCGGTCAAGGTGGCGCGCGATTCGCTGGCGGAGGCGCGGCACCGGCTGCACAACATCGTGATCATCGACACCGCCGGGCGGCTGGGCATCGACGAGGAGCTGATGCGCCAGGCCATCGCCATCAGGGACGCCGTCGATCCGGACGAGATCCTGTTCGTGGTCGACGCCATGATCGGCCAGGACGCGGTCAGCACTGCCCAGGCGTTCCTGGACGGCGTTGGCTACGACGGCGTAGTGCTGACCAAGCTGGACGGCGACGCCAGGGGCGGCGCGGCTCTGTCGATCGCCCAGCTCACCGGCCGGCCGGTGATGTTCGCCTCGTCCGGCGAGAAGCTGGCGGATTTCGACGTCTTCCACCCCGACCGGATGGCCTCGCGGATCCTCGACCTCGGGGACGTCCTCACCCTGATCGAGCAGGCGGAGCGGACGTTCGACGAGGATCAGGCCACGGCCATGGCCGGGAAGCTGGCCTCCGGGGAGGGCTTCACCCTCGAGGATTTCGTCGAGCAGCTGGCCATGGTGCGCAAGCTCGGGCCGATCGGGAACCTGCTGGGCATGCTGCCGGGGGCTGCGCAGAACCGCGAGGCGCTCAGCCAGATCAGCGACAGTGACCTGGACCGCGCGGCGGCGATCGTGAGTTCGATGACGCCCGCCGAGCGCCGCAATCCGAAGATCATCAACGGCTCCCGGCGCGCTCGCATCGCCGGCGGCTCCGGCGTGACGGTCGGTGAGGTCAACAGCCTCATCGTGCGGTTCATGGAGGGCCAGAAGATGATGCGCCAGATGATGGGCGGGGGGATGCCCGGAATGCCAGGCATGCGGCGCGGCTCGCAGAAGGCCGCCAAGCAGAAGGCGAAGAAGAAGCAGAAGGGCGGCCGTCCCGGCGGCACCCCTGGCGGCAAGCCAGCTAGCAGGCCAGCGGGCGGGCAGCCTGCCGGGACCGCGGGCGGGCCGCCGGCGGGCCTGCCGGGCGGACCTGGCGGATTCCCCGGCGCCCTGCCCGGCGGCGGCCTGCCGGGCGGCCTGACAGGCGGGATTCCCGGCGGCGACAGGGCTTTCCGGCTGCCGGCCGGGCCAGGGCAGGGCAGGCTGGGCGGCCCTCCGCAGAATCTCCCGCCCGGGCTCCGCGGACCGCTGCCGAACCGTCGCGGCCGTCCGGGAAAGAAGGGCAGGTAGACCCGGGGATAGAGCCCGTTAGACCTGGCGGAGACGGACGGGCGGCCGGCCCAGGACGCGGCGCGGGGCGATCGTAACGCCGCGGCGGGGACGGTAATTACGCCCTTGCGGACAGCGTCTGGCAGAATGTGACCGCAACTGCCGGCTTGGCGAGACCCTCTTACTCGCCGGGCCGCACCCATCCGGGCGGCACCGCCGGTCCCCACCCAGTATCCTGCCGCCCGCACCCGAATCCGCTGGGAGAAGACCACAGCCGTGGCTGTCAAGATCAAGTTGAAGCGCCTGGGCAAGATCCACGCGCCCTATTACAGGATCGTCGTCGCCGACGCCCGCACCAAGCGGGACGGGCGCGCGATCGAGGAGATCGGCAAATACCACCCCAAGTCCGAGCCTTCCTTCATCGAGGTCGACTCGGAGCGGGCACAGCACTGGCTGTCCGTCGGCGCGCAGCCAACCGACCCGGTCAGGAGGCTCCTGGAGATTACCGGCGACTGGCAGAAGTTCAAGGGCCTGCCGGGTGCCGAGGGGACGCTGAAGACGGCGGCCCCGAAGGAGGACAGGAAGGAAATCTTCGCCGCTGCCGTGCTGGAGACCCTCGGCGACGGCGCCGCGAGCCTCAAGGGGCGGGCGCCGAAGGCGAAGTCCGACACCGCGAAGGCGGAGCCAGCGGCGAAGCAGGCCGCGCCCGCCAGGGCCGAGAAGCCAGCCCGCCAGCCCAAGGCCGCAGACCAGCCGGACAAGGCAAAGGCAGCGGACACCGCGGATAACGCCGCCACCGTGAAGTCGGCCGAAGCCGTGAAACCGGCCGAAGCCGTGAAACCGGCCGAAGCCGTGAAACCGGCCGAAGCCGCGAAACCAGTGGATGCCGCCGCCAGTGCGGCGACCGACACCGCGAAGCCTGCCGCCACCGTCACCACCGCGAAGCCCGCGGATGCCGCGAAGCCTGCCGCCACCGCGAAGCCGGCGGACACGGCGAAGCCGGCGGACACGGCGAAGCCTGCCGCCACCGCGAAGCCGGCGGACACCGCGAAGCCTGCCGCCACCGCGAAGCCGGCGGACACCGCGAAGCCGGCGGACACGGCGAAGCCTGCCGCCACCGCGAAGCCGGCGGACACCGCCAAGCCGGCGGACACGGCGAAGCCTGCCGCCACCGCGAAGCCGGCGGACACCGCGAAGCCTGCCGCCACCGCGAAGCCTGCCGCCACCGCGAAGCCGGCGGACACGGCGAAGCCGGCGGACACGGCGAAGCCGGCGGACACCGCGAAGCTCGCCACTGAGGCGGACTCGCCGGCCGCGAAGGCGGCCGAGTTGACCAGCGATGAGGCTCCGGTGACCGCCACGGCTTCGGCCGCGGCGGCCGACGCCGGCGACGGCGCTGGGCCTGAGGCCCCGGCCGAGTCGGCCAGCGCCGAGTCGGCCAGCGCCGAGTCGGCCAGCGAGCCGGGCAGCGGAGAGTAACGTGCTTGAGGACGCCCTGGAGCACCTGGTGAAGGGCATCGTCGAGTACCCGGACGATGTCCGGGTCGAAAGCCGCGGGCTGCGCCGCGGCCGGGCCCTGGAGGTGCGCGTTCATCCCGAGGATCTCGGCAAGGTCATCGGGCGCGGCGGCCGGACCGCGAGGGCGCTGCGGACGGTGATCAACTCGCTGGCCGGCGACCTCTACGTCCGGGTCGACTTGCTGGACGTCGACGAGATCCGCTAGGGGCATGCAGCTAGTTGTCGGCCGGGTAGGCAGGCCGCACGGCCTTCGCGGCGAGGTGACGGTCCAGGTCCGCACCGATGACCCGGACCGGAGGTTCGCGGCCGGCGCCGTACTGGCGACGGACCCCGCTGCCGGAGGCCCGCTGACCGTGGTATCGACGCGGTGGCACTCGGGCAGGCTGCTCGTCACCTTCGCCGGGTCAGGCGACCGCAGCCAGGCGGAGGATCTCGCCGGGACTTGGCTCCTGGTGGACTCCGCCGACGTGGGCCGGCCGGAGAATCCCGATGAGTTCAACGACCATGAGCTGATCGGGCTTGACGTGCTGACGACTGACGGGGATCTCGTGGGTACGGTCAGGGACGTACTGCATCATGGCCAGGACCTGCTGGTGGTCCATCCCGCCGCTGGCTCAGCGCGCGATGCTCTCGTCCCGTTCGTCACGGCGATCGTTCCCGAGGTGGACATCGCGGCCGGCCGGCTGGTCATCGATCCGCCGCCTGGCCTGCTCGACCCAGACGCCGCGGGCTAGGCCGGCCGTGCCCGGGCGGGGGAGGAGGCGCCGCTGTGCGCATCGACATCATCACGATCTTCCCTGAGTACTTCGGCCCGCTCGGCGTCTCGCTGATCGGCAAGGCGGCGGAGCGCGGGGACATCGTCTTCCGCGTGCATGACCTCCGGGCCTGGGCCGGAGGCCCGCATCATGCCGTGGATGACGCGCCCTACGGCGGCGGCCCTGGCATGGTGATGAGGCCGGAGCCATGGGGCGAGGCGCTGGACGCCGTGCTTGCCGCGGCCGGCCCGGCGAGGCTGATCCTGCCCAGCCCGTCCGGCACGCCGTTCACGCAGCGGACGGCGGCCGAGTACGCCCGCGAGTCCCGGCTGGTGTTCGCCTGCGGCCGGTACGAGGGGATTGACGCGCGCGTAGCGCAGGATGCCCGCGCCAGGATGGCGGTCGACGAGGTGAGCATCGGCGACTACGTGCTGGCAGGCGGGGAGCCGGCCGTGCTGGTCATGATGGAGGCGATCGCCCGGCTGCTGCCCGGTGTCATCGGCAACGCGCGGTCTGCCGCTGACGATTCGTTCGGCGGTGGCGGCGGCGGGCCGATGGCCGGGCTGATCGAGGGGCCCGTGTATACCCGGCCGCGGGTCTGGCGCGGCCATGAGGTGCCGCCTGTGCTGCTCTCCGGGGACCACGCGGCCATCGCCAGGTGGCGCCGGGACGCCGCGCTTCGCGTCACGGCCGAGCGCCGTCCCGATCTCGCCGTCCGGCTGGCGGCGGGGCAGGCCGCCGCAGCCGAGACCGGTGCCACGGACGCCCCGGCGGGCCTCGATGCCAGGGATCGTGAACTGCTCTTCGACGCCGGTTTTCCGGTCAGCGGCGAAGATGTGGCACACTGAAAGCCGCCGCCTGGCGTAGCCAAGCTCAGCGCGGGCGTGCCAGGGGGCCTTAGGCCCCGCCGAAGAGACCGATGCCGCGCTGTTGCAGGCGTGCGCGTGATCACGACTGAGGAACCACAGCGATGCATACCGCCATTGCCGAACTGGAACAGGCACAGATTCGCTCCGACATCCCGGAGTTCCGCCCCGGCGACACCCTCAAGGTGCATGTGCGGGTCGTGGAGGGCAGCCGGTCCAGGATCCAGGTCTTCCAGGGCGTGGTCATCCGCCGTCAGGGCGGCGGCGCGCGGGAGACCTTCACCGTCCGCAAGATCAGTTACAGCGTGGGGGTTGAGCGGACCTTTCCCGTGCACAGCCCGTCCATCGACAAGATCGAGGTAGTGACCCGGGGCCGGGTGCGCCGCGCGAAGCTGTACTACCTGCGGTCGCTGCGCGGCAAGGCAGCCAGGATCCGGGAACGCCGCGACATACCGGCCCGCTGAGCGCGGGCCGGCCCAGGTGGCTAGACGTTCTGCGGGGGTTAGTGCCGATACCGCCCACGCGACCGCTGGTACCGGGCACGCGATCGCTGGCCCACCTTCCGCGCCCGGTGGCGGCGGAGACATTGGCGCGCGCCGGCAGCGCTAGGCTCGAATCCAATGATGGACGACCAGAGCACACGTGACGGGGCCCTGACAGCGGCGGGCCAGGGTGGCGGGCAGGCCGTCCCGGGCGCGCAGCCCGCTGGCCGGGATCCGGCGGTGCCGGGCCCGCCCGGGCCGGGACAGGCGCCGCTGGAGGCGTCCGGCGGATCCCCGCCGGACCCAGGCCCGGCGGCGGGAAAGCCGAGGAAAAAGCCGAAGGGCAGGTCGTTCTGGCGCGAGCTGCCGGTACTGATCGTGATCGCGCTGGTCATCGCCCTGCTCATCAAGAGCTTCGTCGTCCAGGCTTTCTTCATACCGTCGCCGTCGATGGAGAACACGCTCAAGGTCGGCGACAAGGTGCTCGTGAACAAGCTCGTCTATCACTTCCGCTCGATTCAGCCGGGCGACATCGTGGTCTTCAACGGAGCGGGCTCGTGGGACCCGGTGCCTTCGCCCGCCAAGGCCAGCGCCGATCCGCTGGCGCGGTTGTACGACGATGCCGTGCTGCCGGTGTTCCGCTCGGTCGCCGGGCTGTTCGGCACAGAGCCAGGGCAGACCGACTACATCAAGCGCGTCATCGGCGTGCCTGGCGACACCGTGGCCTGCTGTACGGCCGGCCTGGTTACCGTCAACGGCGTGCCGCTGCAGGAGAAGTCCTACCTGTACCCGGGTGACCCGCCGTCTCTTACGCATTTCAGCATCAAGGTGCCGCCGGGCCGCCTCTGGGTGATGGGCGACAACAGGAGCGTCTCCTACGACTCGCGCGGGCACATCGGCGATCCCGGCGGCGGGACGATCCCGGAGAGCCAGGTCGTCGGGCGGGCGTTCATGATCGTCTGGCCGCCCAGCAGGTGGCGCATACTCCCGATTCCGGCGACGTTCGGCCAGCCCGGCGTCACCAGCGGTAAGCCGGCCGCGGCCGGCCGGTCCGCGGCGGCCAGCCGGTCCGCCGCCGAGAGCCTGTCCGAGCCCGCCATGATCGCCAGGCCGGCCGCCCCCTACCTGCCACTGGAAATCGGCTTCGCCGGCGCCGTGCCGATCACCTGGCTGCGGCGGCGCTCCCGGCTGCGGGTACGCGGCCGCAGGCAGCGTCAGGGTTCACGGTGAGGCCATGCTCGCTTCACAGTGGCGGCATCCCGGCCACACGCCCAGGCGCTCCGCCGGGCTGACGGGCTACGAGCGCGTCCTGTCGCGGGCCGGCCTTTCCCCGGTGGCCGGAATCGACGAGGCGGGCCGCGGCGCCTGCGCGGGGCCGCTGGTGGTGGCGGCGGTCGTGCTCGATCCACGCCGGGTGTCAGGTCTCACCGAGCTCGCGGACTCCAAGGCACTCTCGCCGGCCGCCCGTGAGGTCGCCTACGGGCAGGTCATGCGATCGGCCGCTGCCTGGCACGCCGTCGTGATTCCCTCCACCGACATCGATGCGCTGGGCCTGCACGTATGCAACCTGGCCGGGATGCGGCGCGCGCTGGCCGGGCTGGCCTGCCAGCCCGGCTACGTGCTCACCGACGGCTTCGGAGTGCGCGGCCTGGCGGTTCCCGCGCTCGGCATGTGGCAGGGAGACGAAGTCGCGGCCTGCGTGGCCGCTGCCTCCGTGGTGGCCAAGGTGACCAGGGACCGGCTGATGACCGCGATGGACGACCGCTACCCGGCCTACGGCTTCGCCGGCCATAAGGGATACTCCACCCGGGCTCACATGGACGCGCTCGCCGCGCACGGGGCCTGCCCGGAGCACCGGTTCTCCTTCGCCAACGTGGCGGCGGCTATGGCGAGCCGGGCGGCCGGGCGGCGGATGGCTGACAGCCGGCGGTGGGCGGTGGCCGGCCAGCCGGCGGCTAGTGCCCGGTGTCCGGTGGCGGGGCCACCGGTCGGCGGCTGATGGGGGAGAATGGTCTTATGGTTGACCTCGTCGGTCGTGCTCCCCGGGGACGGGCCGGTCAGGAGGGGAGTGCATGAGCGCGGAGGATCTCGAGAAGTACGAGACCGAGATGGAGCTTCAGCTCTATCGCGAGTACCGCGATGTCGTCGGGCTGTTCAGTCACGTGGTGGAGACCGAGCGCCGGTTCTATCTCACCAACCAGGTGGACCTCAATGTCCGGACGGCCGACAACGGTGAGGTGTTCTTTGAGGTCACCATGCAGGACGCCTGGGTGTGGGATATGTATCGCCCCGCACGATTCGTTAAAAACGTACGGGTAGTTACCTTCAAGGACGTCAACATCGAGGAACTCGCCAAGAGCGACCTGCAGTTGCCGGACGAGAAGGAGCAGGGCTTCACCTGACGCGTGCCGCGGCATCAGAGCACGCGGGACTGACAATCCGGCGCCGTCATCCACAGACGCCGCGTTTCCGCCGGATCCTCCACAGCGGATTTCCCGTGCCAGCCTGGCATCACCCGGATCAGCCATCTTCGAGTCGGAGGTGGTGTTACTTGAATCCGAAGGATGTCCTGGGCAGGCAGGGCGAGCAGCTGGCCGTCGATCACTTGCAGCGGGCCGGCCTGCGGATACTCGACCGGAACTGGCGGTGCGCGGAGGGCGAGGTCGACATCGTGGCCGCGGAGCGCCGGACGCTGGTGATCTGCGAGGTGAAGACTCGCTCAGGTGTCAGGTACGGCACTCCGCTGGAGGCCATCACCCGGCAGAAGAGGAACCGGCTGCGGCGGCTGGCCATCCGCTGGGTGGTCGCGCACGGGGTGCTCTTCGACGAGATACGCGTCGACGTCATCGGCGTGCTACGGGCCGAGTCGGGCGGCTTTACCGTCGAGCATGTCCGGGGGGTGGGCTGAATGCCGGTTCCGTCGAGTGACGGAGGGCGCGCAGCAGAACCTCCTGGACCGCTGCCCCTGGTACACCCGCGCCGAGCGAACTACACTCCGAACTCACGGCGGAAGGTTCGCAGGGGGTGCGGCGTGTTCGGATCGGCGGGTGTGCGGATTTCCATCGGCGTCGGCATTCTGGCGATGGTGGCCGGCGGCACGCCGTCCGCCCTGGCGGCTGGGTTCGCGTCGGCTGGGCGGACCGTGGCCGGCGCTACCAAGCCGCCCGGTTACGTCATCGTGAGCTCAGAGCTGACCGCACCGCAGAGCGATTTCAACACCATGGGTACCGCCTCCTGCCCTGCGGGTACGGTGACCTGGGGCGGGGGGATGTACTTCGAGTCTTACCAGATTCCAACGTCCTCGATCAACTCGAGCTACTGGACTGGCAGCTCGCCTGGCGGCTGGACGGTGCACGTCAACAACACCGGCACAGGCAGCGATACGGTTGTGGTCTCAGCGATCTGCGCGAAGAAGCCGTCGAAGTACCAGGTCGTATCGACAACCGTCGACGACCCGTCCGGAGCACAGGCCAGCGGGGTCGCGACCTGTCCCGCGAAGACAGTGATCCTCAGCGGCGGAGTCCTTTCCACCGCGGATCAGGCGTCGGTGTACTTCACGTCGGCGTATCCGACCAGCAAGCGGACGTTCCAGGCCTACCAGTACAACGGCAGCAGTAACGACCAACCGTTCTACGTGCATGCGCTGTGCGCTGCCAAACCATCCGGCTACACGATCAAATCAGCCTCATCGACCGTGCCCGCCGGCCAGCAGGGGGTGGCGATCGCCGCCTGTCCGGCAAAGACATCGGTGATCGGCGGGGGAACCGGCATCAGTGTCCCGGGCCCGGCGGAAATCCCGACCGCCGCGAACCCAAATCCTTCCG
>Ga0302325_10003538_pt1 | contig 36757 bp, 34 predicted proteins | sample Palsa_T0_2_FD_201948 | JGI IMG/M metagenome (GOLD analysis project Ga0302325, IMG submission 201948) | Peat permafrost microbial communities from Stordalen Mire near Abisko, Sweden - Palsa_T0_2 | ecosystem: Environmental > Terrestrial > Soil > Palsa > Peat permafrost | place: Sweden: Abisko...
CCTATAGTCCGCCACTTGTTCATCGTAGGCCGCTTTCGCCTGCGCAGATTGCGCCCGATGCCGTCCGGCGTCGAATACGGTCAAGACGCCGGCCGCCGGTCCCGCGGACCACAGTTGACTGGGCGCAGTCAGCCAGTTCGACGCGCTGGTGCTGTCGAAGCCCGCCGCCGCTGCCAAGCTGAAAACCGGAAAGTAGGCGGCGCGCGCGACGCCGATTTGCGCATTGGCCGCTGCCGTGCGGCGCTCCGCGGCCGCGACGTCGGGGCGGCGCTCCAGCAGGGAGGAAGGTAGTCCTGGGTCGATGGGCGGCGGCACCGCCGAGACAGCCAACGGGTTCGCGTCCATGTGGAAGGCGGACGGATTCTGACCCAGCAAGACCGCAATCGCGTGCTCGCTCTGGGCGCGCTGCAAGCGAATATCGGCCGCCTGGGTGCGCGCCGTCTCCAGTTGTGCCTGTGCCTGGGCGACATCAGTCAGCGCCGCAGCGCCTCCGTTGTATAGATTCTGAGTCAGTTGCAGCGCCCGCGTGTAGTCCTCAACCGTTTGGTCAAGCAATTGCCGCTGTGTGTCTTGCGAGCGCAGCGTGAAATAGTCGCCCGCCAGTTCGGCCTGGATCGCCAGCTTGAGCGTCGCCAGATCCGCCGCGCTCGCTTGCTGGTTTGCCCGCGCCGACGCGACGGCGTTGCGCACCCGGCCCCAAACGTCGATCTCATACGACAGGTCCGCCTCCAGATCAAAATTATTTCCGACCGGTTCCGCGCCCTTTGGAAATGTCGGGGAATTGACCGACGTGCGCGATCTTGTCGCTGAAGATCCGATGTTGAGCGTCGGGAACAGATCCGCCCGCGCTATCCGCGTCGCCGCCCGTGCCTGCAGCAGTCTCGCATAGGCCGCCTTCAGATCCTGGTTGGCATCGGCCGCCTGCGCTTCCAAACCATCGAGCGCGGGGTCTTGAAAAATCACCCACCATGCGCCGCGAGGCTGCGAATCCTGAGGTTCCGCGGGCTTCCAGTCCCCTTCCTTATAGACGGCGGCGGGCGGTGCGCTGTTCGGAGTTTTATAGGGCGGTGCGAATGAGCAGGCACTCAGGGCCAGCATTGTGCCGATCAGCGCAGCGCGGGCCATCATCAGGTTTTTCCATTGGCTTTGGGCTGGCCCGTGTCAGGCACCGCGATGCGCACTTGCACGCCATCGGCGATGGAATCCGGGGGATTGAGCACGACCGTTTCGTGCGGTGCGAGGCCCGAGAGCACCTCGATCGAATTGCCAAAGTCGCGGCCCTGAACAATGCTCTTGAGCTTGACGCGCTGTTGACTGTCGAGGGTGGCGACCTGCAGGCCGGCGGAACGGAACAACACCGTATTGGCGGGCAGGCGCAGGGTTTCCGCGCTGGGAGGAAGCTTAAAATGCACCTCGGCATAGGCGCCGGGAAAAATTTCACCCTTGGCGTTATCCAATTCGAGTTCAACCTGCAAAGTGCGCAGCGTTTGGTCCAAAGCATTCGACGTTCGAACTACCTTGGCGGAATATGTGCGGTTGGGGTGCCCGGTGAACCGCAACGCGGCTTCGAGCCCTGGCGTGGTCGCCGCTGCGAATAGTTCCGGCACACGTACATAAATGCGCAGCGTGTGCGTATCCGCAATGCGAAACAGTTCCGTCCCGCTGCTTTGCCCGGCGTTGATCAATGCGCCGACGTCGGTATTGCGAGCGGTAATCACGCCGGTGAAGGGGGCAAGCACGCGCTTGAAGGATTCCAAATCGTGCAACCGCGCGACATTGGCCGCGGCTGAATCGGCGGCGGCGGTCTTTGCGGCCGCATCGCCCGCTTTTTCATCCGCGTCCTGCTTGGATACGGACTGCGTGGCGAGCAGTCCCTGCCACCGCATGTTGGTGCTCTTGGATAGGTTCTCATTCGCGCGGGCCGTCGCTAGATCTGCTTGCGCTTGGGTCAGCTGCTGATCGACCTCCGGGGTCTCGATCTGCGCGAGCAATTGTCCCTTGGTAACGAGCGTGCCGATGTCGGTATTCCAGGATTTAAGGTAACCGCTCGTGCGCGCGTAGATGGGCGCCTCCATAAATGCCTGCACGGCGCCGGGCAGCACCAGCTCCTCGCCGGCCGAACTGGTTTCGGCGGTGGTGGTCGTAACGGTCTGTATGGCCGCATCCGTATTTTGCTTAACGAGCTCGGAGCGGGCGAGGACCCGGCTGACCTCGCCCCAAACGCCGAGCGCAATGGCGACAATCAGGGCAATCCAAGCGTAGCGGCGGATTTTCTTATCAGACATGGGCAGTCTCCGCGGGTTCAAGCGGCTGCAGCGAGCTTCGCCCGTGAATAATCGAAAATACAGTCGGCACAAAAAACAGCGTGGCGACGGTGGCAAAAATCAGGCCGCCAATGACCGCGCGTCCCAAGGGCGCATTCTGCTCCCCGCCATCTCCCAATCCCAACGCCATCGGGATCATGCCGATGATCATGGCGAGCGCCGTCATCAGCACGGGGCGCAGACGCGTGAAACCCGCCTGAAGAGCGGCCTCCAGGGCCGTGTCGCCGGCGTTCATGCGCTCACGCGCAAAACTGATCACCAGCACACTGTTGGCGGTCGCCACGCCCATGCACATGATGGCCCCGGTGAGGGCAGGCACGCTCACGGTGGTGTGCGTGAGAAACAGCATCCAGACGATGCCCGCGAGCGCCGCGGGCAGCGCGGTGATGATGATGAAGGGATCGAGCAAAGACTGAAAATTGACGACGATCAACATATAGACCAGAACGATGGCGCCAATCAAACCGATCAGCAGTCCGTTGAACGATGCCTTCATGGTTTGGACCTGGCCGCGCACGACGATGTTCGAGCCCTTCGGCAGATCTTCCTTCGCGCCCGCAATGATCTTATCGATTTGCGAGGAAACGTAGCCCAAATCGGTGCCGTCCACCGAGCCGAAAATGTCGAGGACCGTCGTCGCATTGTAGTGGCTCACGACCGCAGGGGCGACGCTGCGATGAATGTTGGAGACATTCGAAAGCAGCTGCGATCCGCTGCCCGCAGCGCCGCTCAACGGTGTATTGCCGAGATCATTGAGCGTCTCGAGGCGGTACTGCGGCGTCTGGGTTGCGACCTGGTATTGAGTTCCGGATTGCGGGTCGACCCAAAAGCTGGGCGATGTCTGGAAGCTGCCCGACAGCGATACCAGCATGTTGCCGGCCACGCTCTGCTCGGTCAGGCCGACCAGCTGAGCCTTGGTTCGGTCGACATCCACATTGAACTGCGGGTAGTCGCCCGATTGGTGAATGTGTAGATCCACCGCGCCCGCGACGCTGTGCAGTTTCTGCAATAGCACATTGGCAAATTCGTGATTGGCTTGGACATTGTCGCCGATGATCTGGATATCGATCGGGGCGGGGAGTCCGAAATTCAAAATTTGCCCGATCATGTCGGCCGGCAAAAAGGCGAATTGGGTGGACGAATACGTGGCCGTCAGTTTCTTGCGCAGGGCGCGGACGAATTGCACCGTGGGCCTGTGATCTTCAGTGAGGTTGACATAGACATCGCCATCCCCGGGGCCCACCGGAGCCGAAGTGCTATAGGACAGATTAATTCCGCTGTAGGGCAGGCCGAGGTTGTCGACGATGCTGCTGATTTGATTCGCCGGAACGACCTCGCGAATCGTGGCCTCGATTCGATCGGCAAGCGCGGCTGTCTCTTCAATGCGTGTCCCGGTTCGCGCTCGAAAATGCAGCTTGATTTGGCCGCCGTCCACTGACGGGAAGAAGTCCTGCCCCAATCCTGGCAGCGGCCCGAGAGGGAAAGCCAGAATCGCGGTGGCAATCATGGCGCCCAGAAAAATGGCGGCAAATCGCGGGCCGCTTTGCAGCGCTCTGCCCAGCAGCGTGTGGTAGTTCTCGCGGAAGCGTTCGAAGCCGCGCTCGAAGCGCACTTGAAAACGACCGAGAAACCCGGGCTGCTTGCGCTTGGCATCGTGTTTCTTGAGCCAAAATTTCGCAAGTGTCGGCACCAGGGTGCGCGATAGCAGGTAAGAGGCCAGCATCGCGAACACCACAGCTTCCGCCAACGGTACGAACAGAAACTTGGCGATTCCGGCCAACAAAAACATCGGCACGAACACGATGCATATGGACAGGGTGGAAACGAGAGCCGGCAAGGCGATCTGGTGCGCGCCATCGAGAATGGCGGCCTCGACGTCCTTGCCCTGCTCAAGATGGTAATTGATATTCTCGATGGTCACGGTCGCATCATCGACCAGAATACCCACGGCGAGCGCCAGCCCGCCCAAGGTCATGATGTTGATGGTTTCGCCCAATGCCGACAGGCAACAGATCGAGGCGAGAATCGACAGGGGAATCGAAATCGTAATGATCAGGGTGCTACGCCAGCTGCCGAGAAACAGCAGGATCAATAATCCGGTCAGCGCGCCGGCAATCACTGCCTCGCGAATGACGCCGGAAATGGCGGCGCGCACGAACACCGATTGATCGTTGAGCGGCTCGATCTTCAGGTCCGCAGGCATGAGCGTGCGGATCTGCGGCAGCTTCTCGTTGATGCTGTTGATGATGTCGATGGTGGAGGCCTTGCCGGTCTTCAAGACACTCAGCAAGAGGGCGCGTTTGCCGCCCAGGCGCACCATGTTGGTCTGCGGCGCGTAGCCGTCGCGCACATGGGCGACGTCCCGCACATAGGTCACCGTGCCGTTGTGCGCGCGAATCGGCAGGTTATTCATCTCATCGATCGCCAGCGGACTGGAATTGACCTTGATGAAATATTCGAGTGCGCCGATTTTTTGCGTGCCCGCCGGCAGAATCAAATTTTGTGCGCCGATCGCCGCGACCACATCGTTGCCCGACAGCCCGTTCGCGCTCAAGGCTTGCGGGTCGAGATCGACTTGCACCTGGCGCTGCTTGCCGCCGTAGGGGTAGGGGATCGACGCGCCCCGAACCGTTGCAAGCTGGGTGCGCAAGATCGTTTGGGAAAGGTCAAAAATGCGCGCTTCGCTCAAGGTTGGACTGCTGAGCGCGAGCTGCAAAATCGGCACCGTGGAAGCGTTATACGACAAGATGAACGGTGGGGTGGTACCGGGCGGCGAGAAAGCAATTTGCGACTGCGAGACCGCGGTAATCTGCGCGACCGACAGGTCTTGATCAACGCCCGGTTGGAAGAAGTATTTTACGATGGAGGTGCCGACGACCGATTGCGACTCAGTGTGTTCGACATCGTTCACGATTGTTTGCGCCGTGCGCTCGGAAAACAACACAATCCGGTTCGCGATCTCCTCCGGCAAGATGCCGTTGTAGCGCCAAATTACGGCGGCAATGGGAATCTTGATGTTTGGAAAAATATCGGTCGCGGTGTTCAAGATCGAGTAGCCGCCGAGCAGCACGATCAACACCGCCAGCATGATGAAGGTGTAAGGCCGCTGTAACGCTACTCTAACGATCCACATGCTGCGCTCCGACGCGATCCGGACCGGTTAGTCGCCGCACGAATCGTGAGCGCCAAGAAACCAAGCGCGAGCAAACGATGTGCTACCTATGATTGGATACGGGCATATGCCCGTAAAAGGCCAGTGAATGTAAGTGATATATGTGGCCAAGTCAATTGACAATTGGGCACCGATTCAGCGCATTGGCAGGGAATTCAATTCATCGTTCCCTGCAATGTTGAGAAGCACGGCGCGAAGATCCGCGGCGTGCCGTTTACCGAAAATTTTCTCGAAGCGTCCCTCAGCCGTGCGCCAAAGCCGGCGCGCTCGCTGCAGGGTTGCCTTGCCCTTCTTGGTCAAGGCCACGTAGCGCTTGCGCCGATCTGACACGGCGAGCTTGAGACTGAGCAGCGCATCGCGCTCCAGCGGCCGCAAATTATGCCCAAGCGTCGAGCGGTCCATGACCATGGCCGACGCCAGTTCGCACATCGTGAGCGGCCCATCGACACTGCCGCGTTCCACTTCGGCGAGAATGGAGAATTGCGTCGACTTGATGCCCACGGGCGCCAGAGCTGCATCATAGAATTGCGAAATGCGCCGCGAGGCTTTACGCAAGCTGCCGCAGGTGCAGGAGCTGTGTGGAGCGGGCAACGCGTCGCGTCGGGGCATAGGCGCAGATAATAGACCCTTTCCGCGCGTCGGCGGAATGCGAAAGGCCAAAGGACCGGTGCTTTGGATTAAGCGGCGCGCTGCAAGGCGGCGTTGTCGCCGCGACGTCCTTGATCGAGAATCTCCTGCGAAACATCCCAGAGGCGCCGGGCCAGCGCGGTGTCCTGCAGCAGAGCGTTACCTTGCGAAATTTTGCAATTCGACCAGTACTCGCCCGTGATGCCTGAGGCCTCCGGGCTTGCAGCCAGCAGCGCCTGGGTCGCGGCCGCCTGCGCCGCAGTCTTCGCGAACAGCCGCGTGAAAAAACCTTTGCGACTACGGGTGCGCGCGGGGCCTGGATCGGCCGAATTGGCGGCGATGCCGCGTGCCGCCAAGCGGCGCGATAACTCCTTGGCGTACAGTGCATTCGCCAATTTTGACTGCGCATAAAATATTGACGGGTCATAAAATTGACGGCCATCGAGATTGTCAAACATCAGCCCAGCGCTCGGCGTTTGACTGAGGCTCGCGCCGCTGCTGACCATCACGATGCGCGCCGTGCCGTCGCGCAATAAATCCGCGATCCCGTTCACTAGCATGAAATGGCCGATGTGGTTGGTGAGAAACTGTTTCTCGATGCCATAGCGAGTCTCCAGGGACGGCAGAATCGCGGCGGCGGCATTGGCGACAATGGCATCGAGCGGAACCGAAAGTCTGCGGACTGTGTCGAGCGCCATGCTAATCGAATCGAAATCCGACAAATCGCAGCCCACTGGAATGCAAAGCGGACTTGCCTGAGCGCAGGCCCGCGATGCCGCTTCGATGGTTCGCGCCAATCCAATCACCGCTGCACCGTTGGCGGCAAAAGCATTCATCGTTTCAATTCCGAGTCCGGAGTTGCATCCGGTGACGATGATGTATTTGCCTGTCAGGTCGATTCCCGCCAACACTTGATCCGCGGTGGAGCGTCGGCCAAATTGAATCAATTTTTTCATAGTGCAAACCTTTTAAGAGTGCTGTTTCAACGGCTGCATGCCATTCGTACCGCAGCAGTCATAGCTTTCAGAAAGTCTTCTTGAGTCTTGCAACTCTGTTTGAGGCCGCGCGCCGTCGCATGCAGTGCGCGCGCAAAGTCGGCGATGTTCAATCCGGCAGCGGCGCAGCGATTGGCCACGGGGGTCGCAGCGATGGCATTCACAAGGGCTGTCTCGAACTGCCATTCGTATTCCGCCAGCGTCGCGCCTGCTAACGAAGTGCTCGCGCACATGAGATCGGCGGCATCCGCGCCTAAGGAGCCTACGAAGCGCCCCGACCACTCCTTGCAGGCGGCGATAAGGCGCCTCTCCAAACTATCCTCGGCGCGCGACAAGGCAGTTATGGCGCAGGCCAATTGACTGCTCAAGGAATGCTCCACGGCGCGCCGAAACAATTCTTCTTTATTGGCGAAGGACAGATAGAGCCCCTGACGCGACACGCCGGCGGCACGCGCCACATCATCCATCGAGGTCTTGCGGTAGCCGAATCGAGCGAATACGGCGACGGCCGCATCCAACACCGCGCAGAGACGCGATTCCAGATCGGCAGGGCGGGACAACGTTATGTTCACTAAACCAGTATAGACAATTTATGTCTATGCTGTCTATCGCGTCAAGTGAGCGGCGCTGGGTTGGTTTTGGCGAAGATCTTAGAAGTCAAAGGCATACAGCATATTAGTCGTGAAACTCCTCACATGCAATCGGCTGGGCGGGTGATACGCCGACAATCGCCGGCCTCCTAGGCATAATGCGCACCGATGCCCACGGTTCCCCAGCTCTCCGTACCCACCATTGCTATCAGCGGGTCGGAGCAGCGCTTTCCGGTTCGCCGCATTTACTGCGTCGGACGCAATTACGCCGAACACGCACGCGAAATGGGCCACGACCCGAAAAAAGAGCTGCCATTTTTTTTCAGCAAGCCGGCCGATGCGGTGGTTGGCAGCGCGCGAGTGCTGCCGTATCCGCCGCGCACTATGGATCTGCATCACGAGGTTGAATTGGTCGCCGCGCTGGGTCGGGGCGGCGTAAACGTCGGCAGCACAGATGCTGCCTCGATGATTTTTGGCCATGCGGTGGGAATCGATCTCACGCGACGCGATTTGCAAGCCGAGGCAAAGAAAAGCGGACGCCCTTGGGACATGGCCAAAGGATTTGACCATTCAGCGCCCATTGGACCCTTAGCGCTGGGCATTCCCCCCGCGTCGGGCTCCATCTCTTTGAGCATCGACGGCGCGGTGCGCCAGAGCGGCGATCTGAAGGACATGATCTGGAGCGTCGCGGAAATCATCGCGGCGCTTTCCACCTACGTAGAACTCGCGCCCGGCGACTTGATTTTTACCGGTACTCCCGCAGGTGTCGGTCCGATCAAGCGCGGTGAATCGGTGCGCGGAATGATCGCGGGAATCGAGCCCATTGAAATAACTTTTGAAGAGTGAACATCCATGCCCATGCTTCGCATACTTTGTCTGATGCTTTGTCTGCCGCTCACTGCCTGGGCCGCTGAGGATTATCAACATCGCGTCGAGCAGGTGCTGCTGCAAACGCCGCTCATCGACGGCCACAACGATTTGCCGTGGGAAATCAGGGAGCGCTTCAAGAGCGATGTCGCAGTGGTAGGTCTGGCCGCGGACACCCGCCACCTGCCTTTGGAAGCGGGGCAGGCCGCTCTGATGACGGATATTCCGCGATTACGCGCCGGACATGTCGGCGCGCAATTCTGGTCGGTGTGGATTCCTGTGGGCACTCCGGGTTTTGAAGCAGTTCAAATGACCTTGGAACAGATCGATCTGGTCAAGCGCATGTCGGCGCAATATCCAGCGGATTTTGCGATGGCCTATACCGCTGCGGATATTCGACACATTCACAAGAGCCACAAAATCGCGTCGCTGATCGGCATCGAAGGCGGCCACCAGATCAACGATTCTTTGGCAGTGTTGCGCCAGATGTACGACGCCGGTGCGCGCTACATGACCCTGACTCACTCGAGCAACACGTCGTGGGCCGATTCGGCGACCGATTCGCCCGTGCACCATGGTCTCACGCCCTTTGGCGTCGAGGTCGTGAAGGAAATGAACCGGATTGGGATGCTGGTGGACCTGAGCCATGTTTCGGCCGAGACGATGAAGGCGGCGCTCGCCGTGAGTCAGGCGCCCATCATTTTTTCCCATTCCTCTGCGCGGGCGCTGGATGATCATCCGCGCAACGTGCCCGACGATGTGTTGCGTGACGTGGCTGCGAATGGCGGAATTGTCATGGTCAATTTCGCCCCGCCCTATGTCTCGCCGGCCCGCAATCACTGGGAAGCCGACCACGCCGCGGAGCGAACCCGCTTTAACAGCCCGCCCTTCGCGGGCCTTTACATCGGTCAGCCGGAGCGGGCGAAGGTCGCGCTGGCAGAGTGGGAGGCGCAGCATCCCATGCCGGTCACGACACTGGCTCAAGTCGCTGATCACATCGAACACATCCGCCAAGTGGCCGGCGTCGATCACGTCGGCATAGGGTCCGACTTCGATGGTATTCCCGACGCGCCGGTCGGACTCGAAGGTGTCGATCGCTACCCCGCGCTGCTCGAGGAGTTGATGCGCAGAGGCTGGAGCGATGCGGACATCGCCAAATTGGCGGGGGAAAATCTGTTGCGCACGCTGGCCGCGGCAGAGCAGGTGAGTCTGCGATTGCAAGGCGCCGCGAAGTCGCACTGATGTTGGGGGCGGGGCGAGAACGTCCGTCAGTTGGAGAGCGTCGCGTTTTGAGCGCGTGATATATCAATCGTTCGAATCTTCGGGAATGCCTCCTTGCATTCGAATTGCGAGGCTCGTGGCGATGCCGAGCCAACATATGGAAAACGCGGCCGTACGTCCTCGTGGTATTTCCGCTACGCGCGAAACCATTTGTTAGCGCGCTATTGACATTACGATATCAACTAGTCGAATAATGCGTGCGGCGATGCGGCTTCGAAGTAAATTTAGCGCACCGAAATGAGGCGGGGACTAGCATCTAAAAGGCTGTAAAGATGGGGTTGCACGCTTCCGCCGCGTGGCCGCGGGAACGCCGCGATCACGAGCGAACGGGGTGGTTTCTAATGGACAAACGGTCTACTAACCGTTTCTGGGGGATCGAAAAATGACGACAAGAACAGTGGCACTGTTGCTTTCAAGCGCTGTGTCGGTGGCACTCTCAATGGCAGCTTTTGCGGAACCCACGCCGGCCCCGGCCCCGGCGCCTGCCGCCGCGGGTCCGGCATCATCCAGTGACGACAATTCGATTGCTGAAATCGTCGTCACGGCGGAAAAGCGCAACGAAAGCTTGGAAACGGTACCGGTCGCCATTTCGGCCTATACCTCCAAGACGCGCGACCTGATCGGTATCGAAACGATTCAAGACATGACGAATTTCACGCCGGGCTTGGCCTATTCGACCTCCCTGGACCGCGCCTTCATCCGCGGCGTCGGTCGAGAAACCAACAATCTTTCCACCAATCCGGGTGTCGCCACCTATTCCGACGGCGTCTATAACTCCAGCGTCGTCGCCGCCTCCGGCGATGCACTGTTCGAGGACCGGATCGAGGTTCTGCGCGGACCGCAAGGCACTTTGTACGGCCGCAATGCCATCGCCGGCACGATCAACTCCATCTCGAAGCGCCCGACCGATGATTGGACCGCCGAAGTGCGAGTCAAAGTCGGCAATTACCAAACTCGCGACTTCGAGGGCGTGGTATCGGGCCCGATCAACGATGACATGCGCTTCAAATTCGGCGGATACCGCAACTATCAGGGCGACGGCTACTTCCGCAACGTGTTGAACGGTCAATCCGAGGGCAGCAATTTAAGCAACGGAAATTTCTTCTATTGGGAAGGCCAGTTCCAGTGGGACATCAGTCCCGATGTCGAATTCTGGTTGAAGTTCGACCAATTGGGCTACACGGATGCCTATCGGGTGCCGACCAATATTACCGGCTCGTATGATTACTCGGCGTTTCCCGCGTATTTCCCACTCTTTCCGGGCCCCGGATTCGGCGCCGCCAGTACGGTTGGTATCCAAGCCCCGTTTCCTTTACCGACCGGTTACTCGCCCAATTCTGCGGCCTGCGCCACGAATCCGGCGAACAACAACATTTATACGTACTGCAATGACTCCGGCAACACCGCGTCGCTCAGCCGCACTTACCAAGTCACGCCGCAACTGACCTGGCATACGCCCTGGGCTGCGGACCTCAAGTATTTAGGCGCGTACACAACGTACTACTACAGCCTGTACAACGACTACGACAATACGGGAATCGCCTCTTACACGATCCCGGTCATTCCCGGATCCGGCGGCTGCGCGGTGCCGGGTGTCGGCGTATTTGATTGCCCGCCGGCGACCGTGAATTCGGGAATCTATTCGTGGTACGTCGAGACCAAGAAATACTTCAGCAACGAAATCAATATCACCTCGCACAGTGATTCTCCGCTGCAGTGGATCTTCGGTCTGTTCCAGTACAACGAACGGAATTATCAGACGCCGGGTAATTTATACGCGCCCGGTAATCCGGCGCTCGCGACGCCGTTGAATGAAACCTTTACCGCTCCGGCCGCGCCCAATCCGAGCGACGCGGTCTACCTGCAACAACAGGAAATGCACGACAATTCCTATGCGGCATTTGCCCAGACTGACTGGACCTTCGCGCCCAGTTGGAAGCTCACCACCGGTTTGCGGTATACCTACGATATCCTCAAGGGCGGCGAGCAGTGGCGCGAGCTGTGCTGGGGCTTGCCGACGTGTTTCGGAGGCGCTTTCGGAAATATTCCGGCTCAGTCCGTTTTGGGCGCATATACGCCCGCCAATGACATCAGCGCGGCCAACCCGGCGATTGCCAATTGCGCCACCGCTGCCGGATGCAATTATCCAGGCGTCAGAGGCACTCCCTATCTTCTGCCCAACGGCATGTGGGCGCGGGACTTGGGCGCCCATTGGGACGCGCCCACCGGGACGGTCGGAGTCGAGTGGACACCCGATCCCAACAGTCTCGCTTATTTGAAGTACAGCCGCGGCTATAAATCGGGCGGCTTCAATGCCAGCACGATCTCGGTGAACCCAGAGTCGCAACCCGAGCATCTGGATGCCATCGAGTTGGGCGGCAAGGAAGTGTTCAACCGAAATCTTCAAATCAACGGCGCTGTGTTCTACTACAACTACAAGGACAAGCAGATCCCGTTGACGCTGCCGGGCATCAATGGCGGCCCGACCATTGACACCATTGTGAACATCCCGAAGGTGCAATCGTACGGCGCCGAATTCGAATCGATCTGGCAGCCGTGGGCGAATGTGCAATTCATCGTGGATTATTCGTACCTGAGCGCAGTGATCAAGGGTCAAGCGGGCTCTTGCACGTCGGCGACACCCGCCTCTTCGTGCTATGAAAACGTCGTCAGCGGGCAATTTGAAAATACCAACGGCAATACGGTGCCCGAATCGCCGCGCAGCAAGCTCGCCTTGAATGGCAACTACACCTGGCACTTCCAGCCGGGTTCCTTGAACTATTCGCTCAGCTATATCTGGAAGGACAAGACGCCTGACAGTATTTTCGCCGAGAGCTACTACACTGCACCTTCTTATAACCAAGTGGATATGCGCCTCTCATGGAACGACAGCGCCGATCGCTTCACAATTTTCGGCTACATCAAGAACCTGCAAAACAAGATTGGCTACGACGGGGTGGGAGCGATTGGCGTGACGACGCCGGCGCCGGGTACCAAGGCGTGCGGCTTCAACGGGCCGTCGCCGTACTATTGCGACGAGACGCTTGGACTCACGCCGCCGCGCACCTACGGCGTGGAAGTGCAGTACCGCTTGAAGTAAAGCAAACTTAAGGGATCGGAAAGAATCCCGGATTGTCGATGTTGCAAAGGCCCTCCTAATCAGAGGGCCTTTTTTGTAGGCCGCTAGGTTCGAAAGGACGGATCGATTCGATCCAGGCGGCGCAAGAGCCCCGGCCACACCAGCGCGTGCGGACCTTGATTATTCGACACGACGCGTGCTTGTTCCATGGCGGTATCGATGATGCCCTGGCCAATCGGAATCAGCTCGCCGCCGCCGGCCTGCGCCCGCACCTGGATGGCGCAGGTGGCCTCGAAGGTGTACATGAGCTGGAAGGCCTCGGCGACGCTTCTGCCGACGGTCAGAAGGCCATGGTTGCGCAGCATGAGGTAGTTCTTATTGCCCATGTCCGCCACCAAGCGCGGCTTCTCGTCATCGCGCAGCGCGACGCCCTCGTAGTCGTGGTAAGCCAGGTTCTGCAGAACGAAAATGGATTGTTGCGAGAGGGGCAGAACGCCGTTCTTTTGCGCCGACACGGCGACGCCGTTCAGGGTATGCGTGTGCAGTACGCACTCGATATCATGGCGTGCGCCGTGAATGGCGCTGTGAATCGTGAAACCCGCCGGATTAATCGGCCAGGGGTTGTCGCCCACCTTGTTTCCCTGCATATCGATTTTGACCAGACTCGAAGCGGTGATCTCGTCGAACATCATCCCGTAGGGATTGATGAGGAAGTGGTGCTCGGGTCCCGGCACGCGGGCGGTGATGTGGGTGAACACCAGGTCATCCCAATGAAAATACGCAACCAGCCGATAGGCGGCCGCCAAGTCGACGCGAATTGCCCACTCTTCCGGCGAGAAGCGTGCGGCGGGGTCGCCGGCGGCAGGAACGGATTTCAGCATGGCATTCTCCGATAAGGAACCCTGATTCTACCGGAGCGGCGGGTAGCTGGCATAATGTGCAAGGCCATATCGGCGCTGGAGTACTCCGTTTGAGCTCTGCAGAGACCCGAGCGCCCGTCGCCGACGACTGGGTGCAGCGAATGATTGACGCACCTGGACGCTCCGACCACCTGAAAAGCGGCGACCACGTGACGCACTACCTGGAGTGGGGCGATCCCTCGAATCCGCGTGTTTTGCTGTTGCTGCACGGTTTCCGCGGCCACGCGCACTGGTGGGACTTTGTGGCGCCGTGGTTCGCGCGAGACTATCGAGTCATTGCCATCGATTTCGGCGGCATGGGCGACAGCAGTACCCGGCTCAAGTACAGCCGCGGCGATTTCGTGGGAGAAGTGCACGCGACGCTGCAGATGATTGGTCCTAAAGAGGTAACTCTGGTGGGACATAGTTTCGGCGGGCGTATCGCCGTGTTTGCCGCTCATGAATATCCGCAACTTCTCAAGCGCGCGCTGATTATCGATACCAACATTGGATTTGCGGATCAGCCGTTGCGGACGCGCTTCGTGCAGCGGCCGAAGAAGATCTATCCGGATCTGGCGACCGCGTGCGCGCGCTTTCGCTTTGTGCCGGACGAGCCGCCAATTCTGCCGCGCATCATGCAGCATCTTGCCGTGCATTCGATAAAACGCGAGGGCGACGGTTTTGTTTGGAAATTCGACGAGAAACCGGTCGGCAGCGTCGGCTGGGAGCAAGTCGCGGAGGGCGAATTGCTCAAAGACATCGAGCTGCCGATGGATTTCATCGCGGGAGAATTCAGCGAGGTCGTGCCGCCGGCGCTCGCGCAGCGTATCGGCAAGGCCTTGCGCAACGGGCGCGGGCCCATCGTGATTCCGTCCGCCTATCATCACGTCCCCGTGGATCAGCCGCTGGCGCTGGTCGCGGCGATGCGCGCGTTGTTTATGTAGGAGCTGCTCCGCGATGGCAGTTAGACGGCCCGTAATGCCGTTGCCACCGGCAGTCTGGCGGCGCGAATCGCTGGGAATAGGCCGCCGACCACACCGATGGCGCAGGCCCAAATAATACCGAGCGCCACCAGGGCCGGGGTCACCGCCAGGTCGAATATCAATTGTCCGCCAAATCCGCCGCCCTGGGTGTCGACGGAATGGCCGTTGAACATCAGCCACGCGATCAGTGCGCCGATCGCGCCGCCGATGAGCGCCAGGAGCAATGCTTCGACAAACACTGAGATGACCACCGGCACGGGGCCGAAGCCAATGGCGCGCAGCGTGGCAATTTCGCGCGAACGCGTACTCACCGCCGAGTACATGGTGTTGAGCGCGCCGAAGATGGCGCCGACGGCCATGATGCCGCCGACGACATAGGCAACAAATCTTAGGATGGAGGTGACCGTGGCTGCTTGCTGCGCCCCGAATTCCTTTTCCGTGGACACATCGACCTGCAACTGCGGATTGGTGGTAATGGCGTCCTTGAAGGTCTGAAAGCCGCCTTGCGGATCGAGCACCACCCACACACTCTGCAAGCTGTTGCCGCGCTGATAAGCGGAGTTCAAGGTCTGCTTGTCTGCCAGAAGTTCCGATTCGCGGCCGCTGCCGCCGCTTTCGAAGGTGCCGACCACGGTCCAAGTCGCGCCGCGCAAAGCAACCTTTGATCCCACATCAAGGCCCGTGTACAGACGCTGCGCGGATTTGCCGACAATCATTTCGGTGACCCCGGCTTGATATACGCGGCCGCTGGTGATTTTGATTTCGGGGTGTACGGCGAATCCAGTCGGAGTCATGCCGCGAAACGGCGCGCTGGCATCTTCGCCGTCCTTCTTGGACAGATTCATGATCAACAGGGTTTCAGGCGAGGCGAGCGGGTGCCCATCGCTGTCTTTCTTGAGGCCGGCGGAGTCGGCAATGGCCAGCGCCGCCTCGTTGGTCAAGACACTGATGAGTTCGCTGCTCGAGCCGGTACGAACCACGATGGCCCGGTTCTCGGGTCCGGTCCGCTCCAGGGTGCGGATAAATCCTGTTGACATGGCCAGCACCGAGACCAGCACCGCCACGACCCCCGCGATCCCGATGACGACCACTGACGAGGTGCCAACTCTTTGCGGAAGACTGCGAAGATTCATGGCGGACACGGCCGCGATTTGCGTGAGCGCGCTCATATATTCCTCATCGGCCCGCGAGAGCGTCGACGATGTTCAGCCTCTGGGCCCGGAGGGCAGGCGGGAGTCCGCTGATGAGGGCCAGTACCACCGCGATGCCAAGCCCGAAATACACCACAATCGGCAGCAAGGTGCTGGGCCCGAGAACGGCGCTGGTAAATCTCATCAGTCCCGCGGACAGCACCAGCCCGAAGGCGGCTGCGAAAATGCACAGCATCAGCGACTCGATCAGCACCAGCATCGATACCGTGCCGCTGGTAAAGCCCAGCGTTTTCAAAATCGCCAACTCGGGTATGCGCTCACGCACCGATTGCATCATGGTATTGGCGGTCAGGAATAGCAGTGTAAACATCACCGCGCCGACAATCGAGTTGGCAATAAAATTGATGTCGGCAAACTGTTTCAGCCGCGACTGCAATGCTGCGTTTTCGGTTTGCGTGCGCGTTTCGTCCGGCGAGTTCTCCGACAGCTTGTCTATTTGCGCGGAAATCGCGGCGGCTTGCTGCGGGTTGTCGATTTGCACAATGAATTGATGCACCCGGTGCTTGTCGAACTTGCGCGCTTCGTCCCAGTAGTCGTAGTTGATCCAGAAAGCGCTGCCGAGCGGAGAATTCTCGAACCCAGAAGTAGGATCGAATATGCCGACGATGTCAAAAGCCCAGTTGTTGGTGTCGTCGTCCTTGGTCCAAATCGTCGTGCCCACCGGGATCTTATCGCCGACCTTCCAGCCATATTTCTTCGCCAGCGGCCGTCCGATGAGCGCGCCCGGGCGCGTTGCCTTCATGGCCGCGATTTGCGCCGCGGTGATATTGAGTTCGGGATAAACCACCGCGAGCTTGTCAACGTGGGTGGAGAAGGCGGGAAGGGCGTTTTTTGCATCTTGGAAATAGCCGCCAAAAAAACTCAAGTCCGCGATGTTGCGCACGCCCTTAATGGTTTGCATTCGATCCATGAGGCTCGCCGGCATGGAACTCACCGCACTCATGCGGGGGGTGGTCCACAGGCGGTTGTTGCCGGTGTCGGACAGCCCCGCTTTGATCCCCTGGTTGATCCCCTGCAATAGACCAAACAGCAAGAAAGCGACCACGATCGACAGCATGGTCAGAATGGTGCGGGTCTTCTTGCGCCACAGCCCTGCCCATATGAGCATGAAATATTTCATGCGGCGTTACGTGCGGGCGCGTCGATCAACCGCCCCTTGTCCACATGCAGTGTGCGCGACGCATGATCGGCCGCGAGCGGATCGTGCGTCACCATGATGATGGTCTTGCCCTGCTGGCGGTTCAGCATTTGCAATAGTTTTAGAATTTCCTCCGCGTTCTCACGGTCAAGATCGCCCGTGGGTTCGTCGCACACCAGCAACGTTGGATCGGCCACCAGCGCGCGGGCGATGGATACACGCTGCTGCTGTCCGCCCGATAACTCGCCCGGCTTGTGGGTGGCGCGATCGGCGAGACCGACGAGTTCGAGAACCGCCCGCACATTTTGTTTGCGTTGCGCCGAGGACAGATTGGTCAGCAGCAGTGGCACCTCAACGTTGCGCGCAGCGCTTAAGACCGGCAGCAAGTTGTAGAACTGAAACACGAACCCGATGTGGCGGGCGCGCCATTTGGCGAGCTTGCTGCCGGACAGACGATCGATCCGCTCTCCGGCCACCGTCACCTCGCCCTCGGTGGGTTGGTCCAAGCCGGCGATCAGATTGAGCAGCGTGGTTTTGCCCGAGCCGGAGGGCCCCATGAGCGCCAGGAATTCGCCCTGTTCAATCGACAGATTCACACCGTGCAGCACCTCGACCGATTGCTTGCCGCGCTGATAGCGCTTCACGACATCTTTGAGAGAAACCAGGGTGCTCATGTTGCTCCTTACTGTTTTTCGATTCGGACGCGCGTGCCATCGCTCAGTTTGCTCAAGTCTCCGAGCGCCACGCTGTTTCCAGGCTCGAGTCCGGCGCTGATGATCTGGCCGGCATTGGTTTTGCCGCCGAGACGCACCGCGCGCCGTTCCACCGTCGATCCATGCACAACGAAGACGATATTGGCCGTGCCGCTGGTGACGATGGCTTCAGCGGGGATGACCACGCCCGGTACCGGACTCTTCTCGGCACCGGCCGCAGCGGCTTGATTGTCGCTCAAAAATGCGACGCGAGCACCCATCTCAGGAATGATGCGGGGATCCTTTTGCCCGATGGCAATCCGCACTTTGACCGTCGCCTTGGCGCGGTCGGCGGTGGGAATCATGGCGATGACCGACCCAGGGATGTCCCAGTCCGGATAAGCATTGAGCTTGATGGTAACGGGCTGCTGCGGCCGCACTCGATTTATGAAGTTCTCGCTTACGTCCACCTCGACTTCAAGCGACTCCATATCGACGATCGTACCGATGCCCGTGCGCGTGAAGCCGCCGCCAGCCGAAACCGGCGATACCATTTCGCCGGGCTGCGCGGCTTTTTCGGTGACGATTCCGGCGAATGGTGCGCGAATAACCGTATCCTCGAGGCTGCGCTGCGCCACCTCGACGCCGGCGCGCGCCGCCTCCACGCCGCGTTGCGCGATCAACAGATTGTTGTGCGCCACGTTGTATTGCGCGCGTGATTCGTCAAAACTCTGCGCGCTGATGACGGCCGCGACTTTCTGCTTTTCGGCGCGCTCAAAGATGGGTTTGGCGTCATCGTAAGCCGTCTGCGCCGAGGCGACATTGGCCTCGGCCTGCTCCAGTTGCGCCTTGCTCTGGGAGAGCGCTGCCCGCCAATTGGAGTCATCCAAGAGCGCAATGATCTGTCCGGCCTCAACGCGTTGTCCCTCCTCGAGCATGACCTTTACCACTTTGCCGGTGACCTTGGAGGAGACGGTGGCGCGCCGCCGCGCCACGATGTAACCCGAGGCGTCCAACAAAGAAGGGCCGGCCGATGCCCCCGGCGCTCCGCTGGTTACCGCCTGCGCCACGGCCGTTGTAATCGGTATGCCGGTGGGACGCATCAGGTACCAGGCAGCGGAAGCGGCGATTATGATGACGGCGATGCCCGTGGCCCACCACTTGCCATGACCGGAGGAGGGCGGCTCGCTGCGATCGATACGCAATTGATTGAGCAGCGCGGCTCGATCCGTACCCACGCCTTGGTCGGTTGAATCGCTCATCCCATCCGTTCCAGTGGTTTTTTCGTGCCCTTGAATGACGGGCCCGGCGCCATTCTAGACGAATGCGCACATTCTAGCGAAGGCGGCACCGCGCCGCTGCGCAGATATACCCTGTTTCTTAAGTTGGCCTCGTGGCATGATCGGGACGGCAAAAAAGAACGGGGGAGATTCATATGTTACTTCGAGGCGTTCTTGGGGCGACGGTACTGGCGTTGCTTGCTACGACGAACCAAGTTAGCGCGCAGGCGGCGAAACAGGCGCACGCGGCGGCCGCAGGCAGCGACATGCCGGAAGCCAAGCCCGAATCGGTGGGATTCTCCACGGAACGTCTCGCAAGTCTCGACAGCGGAATGAAATCGCTGGTCGATTCCAAAAAAATGGCTGGCATGGTCACTATCCTCGCGCGACACGGCAAGATAGTGGACGAAAAGATCTATGGCTATACGGATGTCGCCGGCCAAAAACCGATGCAAAAGGACACCATCGTCCGGATCTATTCGATGACAAAGCCGATTACCGGCATTGCCATGATGATGCTGTACGAGGAGGGAAAATGGAAACCCAGCGATCCAATCGCGCGCTACATCCCCGAGTTTCGCGATCTGAAAGTCTATTCGGGTGTCGACAAAGACGGGAAACCCACCTTCGATAAGCCTGGACATGCTCCGACCATGGGCGAGTTGATGTCGCATAGCGCCGGATTTACCTATGGCTTCTTTGGATCAACTCCCGTCGACAAGATGTACCGCGACGCGGATTTGCTGAGCGCGCCTTCGCTGCAAGAATTTATCGGCCGTGTCGCCCAATTGCCGCTGCTCTATCAACCCGGAGAAGGCTGGGTCTATAGCGTTTCGGTCGATATTCAGGGGTATCTGGTCGAAAAGCTTTCGGGTAGGCCGTTTGCGGATTTTTTGCGCGAGCGGATCTTTGTGCCGCTAGGCATGAAGGACACCGGATTCTTCGTTCCCGCGGACAAGCTCGATCGCGTGGCGGCCATTTATCAAAGCGACGCCAATCCGGGTGCCACACCCATGCCACGGGACCCTGGCATTGGTCAGCCGCCGAGTACGCCCTCCGGCGGCGGCGGTCTGTATTCCACTGCCGGCGATTATTTACGTTTTGCGCAAATGGTATTGAACGGCGGTGAATTGAATGGCGTGCGGCTGGTGGCGCCAAGCTCGATCGAACTCATGCGCACCAATCACATTTCAGACGAGGTGAAGAGTGCGAGAAAATTCGGCATTGGCTTGTATCAGATGCAACCGGGCTTGGGCTTCGGCTATGACTTTGCCGTTCTGGAAGATCCGCTGAAGCTCGGCAGTACCGCCGGCAAGGGGACTTTCCTCTGGGACGGCGTGGCCGGCACATGGTTCTGGATCGACCCGACCAATGATGTGGTCTTCGTCGGCATCGTGCAGCGCTGGCTGATGGCGCCGGGCGCACCCGATGTCGAGAATTTGTCGCGTGCGTTGACGTATCAGGCGCTGGTCAATCCAGCTAAGTAAGAAATAAAATCCAACTTGGAATCATTATGAAAAAGATATTAATTTCCGCACTGGCTGCCGGGATCATGTTCGCGGGCAGCTGCATGGCGGCGAGCGGATTGAGCGCGCAGGATTACTTTGAAATACAGCAGCTCTACGCTCGGTACAATATCGCCATCGACGGCGGCGACGCCGAGGGGTGGGCCGCGACGTTCACCCCGGACGGGGTGTTCAATACGTTTGTCGGGCATGATGCGCTGGTTAATTTCGTCAAGACCTGGCGCGAGAAGCTTGGCGGCGGCACGCGCAAGCATTGGAACACCAACTTGCAGCTCACCGGAAATGCCAAGGAAGCCAGCGGCTCGGTGTATTTGATGCTGGTCGATTTCAGCACCAAGCCGCCGAGCATTGTGGCTACTGCGACCTACGCGGACAGCCTCATCAAGACCAAGGATGGGTGGCGATTCACCAAGCGCACCACCAAGGGCGATGCCGCGCCGGCGGCGCCGAGCGCGCCCGCTGCGAGCGCGACGCCGCCAAAATAACGTGGGGACGCAGGGCGGAATCCTGGTGCGCTTAGGGTTGCGCCTGATCTCCGCCCTGTCTTTTGCCGCCGCGCTAGTCGCGTGCGCAACCTCCTCGCAAGTGCTGACCGGCGCGCCGCGCTCGCCAATATCACCGGCTGCGGTGAGGGTCTACACCCAATCGCCTCAGAGCTTCGAGGAGATCGCGGTTTTGGGCGCCTCGAGAAAGAGCGTCTCTAGCGCCGGGGGTGAGCGAGCGATTGCGAAAATGATTGCAGCGATGCGGGCGCAAGCTGCCGAACTGGGCGCAAACGGCCTGCTGCTCGAGGATTTTTCCGATTCGGACTCCGTAGCGATTGGAACAGGAGTAGGTTCCCAAACCTATACCCACAACGCATCGATCGACGTGGGTATTGGAGGGAGCCTGGGCGTGATAAAGAAAATAGCGAAGGCGCGGGCGATTTTTGTGCCGGCCGGCGTGCCGGCCGGGCACCCGGGAACCTAGTTGCGAATCACGCAGGGCGGCGGAGTGCCGTCGTGACACAGGGGAGCCCCTTCATTGTGTGGGGTGGTTCCCTCGCTGTCCTCGTGGGGAATATTACCGCCGTTGCCCAAGCATCCGGTCACGCAGGCTGCGAGAAGAATCGTCATGAGTACCTTCATGCTCACTCCTTTGCGCCGTCGCGCGCGCTATGCGCCACCAAAAGCATGCGCGTGCGCTGTGCTTCGGTATAGTGGTCCGCGCCTACAGCGGGCGTCGGTCACAGTCCTACGCGATAAACTCAAAATGGAACAGCAAAGTTCTGTGTCGGTGGTGGGTGCTGAGCGTGCTCAGGCGCCGATCATTCAAAATCTCATACAGCTCTACACGCACGATTTCTCAGGGTTCTGGGGCGGTACATCGCGCGGCGATCTGAATGCTCAGGGTCTTTTCGAGAGCTATCCCTTGGATGATTACTGGTCGCTGCCCAACTGGAGCGCGATGCTGATTTGGTGCGATCGCGCATTGGCTGGATTTTGCCTCATCAATGACAGAACTCACTCCGGCCTTCAGGCGCAGCGAAATATGGCCGAGTTCTTTATATTGAGAAAGCATCGCGGCCGGGGAGTTGGTCGATTCGCCGCGGAGATCATTTTTTCGCAACACCCGGGCCTATGGGAGGTTGCTGTGGCGCGCAAGAACGCGCCCGCGCGAGAATTCTGGCGCAAGACCATAAAGCGCTCAGCCAAGAGTTCCCGATTTCAGGAACTGGACCTGCGAGATGAGCGCTGGAACGGGCCCATCTTCCGCTTTGAATGGAGCATCTGATCAGACACGATCTAGGGAGCGAGCGCGGCGCGCACCGCTCCCTCAATTTCGTCCGAACGGAACACCGGCATCGAACAAGCGCTTGCTGTGCAGGCAAATGCCGCGGCGCGGTCCAGCGGCGGGTAGTGGATTTCCGGATTGGGAAGCGGTCCCTCGTCCTTGTCCCACCAATCGATCTGCAGATAATCCGACGGATAACGCAGCGCCGCCGCGTGCAGATCGCGCGCGGCGGGATCTGATTTGCCGCCCACGACGGTTATATGAATCGGTGCCGCGGAAAGTTCGCGATCCGCTAACAAGATCTCTGCGCGCAATTGCTCAGGCGCGGCTTTTGAAAAACCAACCAGATACCTCATGCCATGAGCCGCCATCCTTTGGAAGCCGGCGTCACCTGTGTAGTGATGCATGAGGCTGGCGACGCGCACCAGCGCCGCGTTTTGTTCCGGCTGGCGAACCGGATCGCGAAACACGCCGCGCTTGAGGTGGGCAGCGGCCGCCGCGATAAAGCCCGCCTTCGGATCACGCAATTGCCGATTGATCGCTGCCAGGGCCGCTTTCGCGGAACTGAGCCATTCTCGATCGCCGGTTGAGCGATAGAGCGCGACGAAGGCCTGGCTCATTGCCAGCGAATCGTCCAGGAAGGGGCCGCCTCGATCTGCCGCATCATGGCGAAATGTGCCGCTCGGCGCCAAACGATTCGCGATGGACCAGCGTGCCGCGCGCACGGCCTGGTTGCGCGCATTCTCATCGCCAGTGACATCGTAGTACTTGCACAAAGCGCGTATCGCCCAGCCGGTTTCGCGCGCGTACTCGTGTACATCGATGCGCGGCATGCCCAGGGCTCGCCTGCCGACATCATCCTTTGTATAGAAATCATGACCGCTGATTTGCGCCGAGACATCGGCATCCTGGCTCACGTAGAAGCCGCCATCCGGCGCTTCGAGAAATTTTGTCATGTAGCGGTAGAGAGACTGTGCTGCCGCGAGATAACGGGGATCTTGCCAGCGTGCGTACGCCTCGCTATACAACCTGAGGTCGTCGGCCTGAAACGCCATAAGCTTTTCATAGTGCGGCGACTGCCAATCCACCTCATCCGAATATTGGTACACGCCGCCCCACACCGGGTCGATCAAGCGTAAGTTCGCGTCGAGGGTTTGGCGCGCACGATGCAGGGCCACGCTATCCGCGGCGTCGATCCTCGAGTAGGTCAGTTCCAGCGCCCCGGCATCAATGAATTTATGAACATCGCCCCAGCCGCCGTGCTGCTCGTCATAGATCTCGTCGAGAGTTTGGAGCGCTTTAGCCCGCTCGTGCGCCGTGAGCGAACGTCCCCCTTGGGCCACGATAATGGCGGGTGCGACCGAAGGGCCCGGACTAGGATCGTCAACGATCGCTTGCAGCAGCACTGCCATTTGTTCAGGCGGAATGTAGCCCCGCCGCTTGACGATCTCGGTGCCATCCGCCGCTAAGACGATCGTGGCCGGCCAGCCCCAATCACCATAGCGGCTATTGAGATCCGGGTCGCTGTCGGCATCCACACTCACCGCGACGTAGTGTTTCGCGATCAGTGCCTGGACCTTCGAATCGCCATAGGTCTTTTCGTCCATGACGTGACACCAATGGCACCACACGGCGTGCAGGTCGAGAATGACGAAGCGATGATCTCTGGCCGCCTGCGCGAAAACAGCGTCACTCCAATGGCTCTGCCAGGAAACGGGCGCGGCATCGACTTGTGCCGCAAACATCAAGGCGGCGCCGACAGCAATGAGCGTGTTCATTCTTGCAAGACGCATTCTTAACTTCGCCTATGTAGGGGTACCAAGGCCTATTCGCGCCCCACGCGGATGCGGATGCAAATTAAGTCAAACCTTGATCGGCGCCTCCAGCAAACAGCTGAATTCGCGGGCGAAATCCACGGAAACGCGAGCGTGGACCGCACCCTGCCGGTCAAAGAAGCGCTGAGTGCCGCGCAGCGTGAACACCCCTTCGTGCCAGATGTTCGGGTGGATATACAGGCCCTGGCGCCCGTCGAAGCGAAAACACACGAATCGGCCCGGGTTCACATCATCCCCGGCAAGCGCCAATGGCACATAAAATGGGGCGCGATCAAGGGGGAAAAATAATTGTCCGCCATCGGGATGATAGTTCGCGTGCCACAGCTTCATGCGATCGGGCGGGGAGGCGTGATCGGTGCTCGCCATTGCCGGATCGCAGGCATAGGCAAGAATGTAATGGCCGTCTACCGCTTCATTGCGCCCATAAAGAATGTCGCCCCGCCACTCGCTGACGAACACGCCCTCCGTCGTGCCACCTTGATCGCCGGTGTCATCATCGACCGGGCGGGTGCCTTGTGCCGGCCAGCGCACGATCTCGATGCGGCAAGCATTTGGATCGTCAACAAGGCAGCCATATCCCTTTAAGGCCGCTTCGGTAGCTTCCAAGACCGGCATTTCGACGCATGCGAGCGACGCCGGCAGCTTGGGGTCGAGGTAATCAATCCGCTCTCCCACCTCAGCTAGGCGTAGGTATCGATGATCGCGCTGCGCGCGCTAGCGACTGATAACTGCTGCGTCCGGGTGTAGGCACTGACGGCGTTGTAGGTGCTGCCGCGATCAGCGAATCGACTTGATAGGACCAGATTCTGAGGCGACGCTGTGAATTCCGTGCCGAGTTCTTGGAAGCCGCTTTGCACTATCAGCATGGGAGCGGCGACGGGCGTCGCCACGAGGGTCAGGGGACGCCGCGGCACCGGCTCACCGGCCAGAATCAACGTCTGATTTTCAGAGTTCACTCTCAAAGTCGTTTCCAAAGCACTCATTGCTTTAGCCAAATACAACCTTACCAGACCTCGTCGGGCACCACATGATTCATCGCTCAGAAGCTCCAGATTCGCGACAAATCAGCTATTTAACATTAATTTAAATATGTAATTAGCTGATAAGTAACAATAAACCTATTAGAAGGAGGCTTGGCTAGACGGCAAACGCACTGCGGTATGCGTGATTTCGCCGCTACGCTTATCGCCCCGACCTGCTACCGCAATGTAAAACACCTCTGGTTCGCTTCTTTTGGCCTTCGGCAAGAGTTTCACAAAGACGCTCATCGAGTCTCGGCCCTTTGGAAATGATTGGGACACTTTCCCTTGGCTCACATAGTCGACGCCTGGTTTTGCAGAATCAGGCTCCGTCCACCAAGTCAGCGCTGCATCGCGGCCCGCATTGGCCGGCCGGTGCACTCGAATTTCCGCGAAGTGCTGGCCAGGCTGCACTTGGTACTCGCTTGGCAGAATCGGGGTGCCTCGAGTTGGAGTCGACTGGGCGGAGACCGGACTGGTCGAGAATGAACTCGGCGCTTCGGTGCTCGCTGCCTCGCCGGCTTGGGTAGTGGGCGCGGGCTGTTCGTGTACTACGGAAAGCGCTGCGCCGCTCACCTTGCCGCCCGGCGCCATACGCACAAACAGCAAGCAAATTGTGGCCACGCTGAAAAGCACGCCAAAGACGGCGGAGGGAATCAAGGGAGGCGAGCGACGGGCGCTTACCGACGCAGGCTTCAGATCGTCAAGGCTTGCCAAAGGCTTTGCGTACTCCGAAGCGGGTTTTGATTCTTTGAGCCAGTCGGCCACCGAAATCGATCTCCGCGCCCTATGCCACGACAGACCTTTCGCGAAAGTTCGCCACTGGCGTCGAGTCAGGCCTGAGGGCCTTGCGGCGATCACGCCGAAATCGCGCGCCTCGTTTGCGCGTCGCCGCTGGAAAGGGTGTGCTCCGGTGAGCAGTTCATATGCAATGCACGCCAATGCGTATAGATCGTCGCGGGGATCCGGTTCACGGCCGTCCAACAACTCGCAGCACGCATAGGCCGGCGTGGCGGACGAAGACCCGCGCGATAGCGGCGCGACCTGACCCTCTTTCGCGAACCTGTACGACGAACCGAAGTCGAGGATTCGAACTTCTCCCGAATTCGTGAGCATAATATTTTGCGGCTTCAAGTCCGCGTGCACGATGTTGCGAGCATGCGCGTGTTCAAGGCCGGATGCGATTTGCCCTATGATCGACCAGGCATGCGCACGCGGCATCGGCTTGGGCTGAAAGCGCCGTATGAGATCGCTTAAGAGTTCGCCCTCCAACAATTCCATCGTGAAAAAATCCACGTCCCCGTCCCGATCGACGTCATAAACCTTTACGATGTTTGGATGCGACAGGGATTGTGCGGACTGTAGTTCGCGCCGCAACGCCTGAATCGATTCATCTCGATTGCCACGGCACTCGTGCAGGAGCTTGATCGCTACATATCTCTGCGAGGGCGGCAGACTAGAGCGATAGCGATCCAAAGCCTTGAAGACCGTGCCCTTGCCGCCCGTTCCTAGGCACTGCTGGATCTCGTATCGATCCCGCAGCATGCGACCAACCTCAACCTGCGGCAATCTAGAGCGGCGCTCCACACTGCGGGCGCCGACTACGCTTTTGCTGAAATCGACGGTTACGCCGTCGTCGCCAGAGCTCAGTTGATTTTGAGAGGAACTGAACTCTGGAAATACATTCATGCGTGCACACTAGGCCCGCGCCACGTAGGTGTATGTCAGAAAACACCACTTCATCTCGTGATACTTAGCCCATCATGGCTCCGCTGCACGGCCGGGTGATGTCGCTTAAATGATACGCAAGCGCCCGCAGTGGCACCGGTACGTTGTCGTGATTGATCGTGCTGGCGTGTGATGGTCCTAATATTTTGCATATATGGAATAAATTCCCACTTTCGGAATATCCAGAAAAGTGCGATAGTGGTCGAACTCCGAGGTTTCGAGCAAAGGGGAAGCACATTAATAATTCAATGAAGGGTTTGATCGCCGCCACCGTTATCTCGGCGTTCCTAGGTTTCGCGGCGCAAGCTCAAACGCCCCGCGACAATAATCTTGCCGCATCGATCGACAAAGTGGCGGCCGCCGCGGTCGCGGCGGGCGAAAGCCCAGGCCTCGAGGTCGCGGTGATCAAAGACGGCAAGGCCGTATTGGTGAAGAGCTACGGCTCGGCCAATCTGGAGCAAAACGTTCCGGTCGCAAATGACAGCGTTTTTCGCATCGGTTCTGTCACAAAGCAATTTACCGCCGTGGCGCTGCTACTGCTGGTCGAAGAGGGAAAGGTATCTCTGCAAGACAAACTGTCGAAGTACTATCCGAATTTTCCGCGTGCCAATGACATTACCTTGGATGAAATGCTCCATCACACCAGCGGCATCTACAACTACACCGCGGAGCCTAACTTCGCGGTTGATGGCATGATCCATCGCAGCACCGACGAAATGGTGGAGTTCATTGGCAAGTTGCCGAAGACTCAAGATTTCGAGCCGGGAACCAATTGGTCCTATAGCAATTCGGCCTACTTCATCTTGGGCGGCGTCGTGGAAAAGGCGACGGGCGCACCGCTGGCAAAAGTATTCAAAACCCGATTTTTCACGCGTCTCGGAATGACCCATAGCGCACTCGATGACGAGACCGAAATCGTCGCCGGTCGAGCCAGCGGTTATTCCGGCGCTGGTCCGGGAAAATTCACAAACGCTCCTTTCATATCCATGTCGATCCCGGGCGGGGCGGGTTCAGTTCGTTCAACTGCCACTGACCTCGCCACGTGGAATGCCGCGCTGTATGGCGGCAAGATTCTCAAGCCTGCTTCGCTTGCGGCGATGCTGACGCCCGGCAAGCTCAGCAACGGGGAGAGCTCTGGGGCGGCCATGGCAAAAATGATGGCGGCGGCGGGAGCACCGGCAGCCGCGGCGTCGGCCAAACGGGAATATGGCTATGCGCTGTTTTTGTCGCAAGACGAGGGACATCGAAAAATCGATCATGGCGGCGGGATATACGGCTTCAGCGCTTCCCTATCCGAATTTCCCGATGACAAAACAACCGTCGTGGTGCTGTCCAATGCAATCGGCAAGGATGTTGGCGTTTCCAAGGTTGCCGATCGAATTGAGCGCCTAGCGATCGGTCTGCCTGCGAAGAAGTAGAGCTACGTTTTGCGGAGAGCATCAGTCGCCAAGCCTGGCGCCGCGCTGCGGGCATTTCGCCGCAAACAGGGCTGGACGTTGGCCGAGGTAGGCCAGAAGACCGGTTTGCCCGTATCAACCCTGTCGCGCATCGAGACTGACCAGATTTCGCCGACGTATGATCAACTAAGTAAACTCAGCCTGGGTCTCAATGTCGACATGGCGCAACTCTTGTCCGGCGACTTGGCAGACACCAAGCCCGTGCAGACCGCACGTCGGAGCGTCAACCGCGCGGCCGATGGGCAGATTCTCGATACGCCGATGCAATCGCTGCGCTACCTGAGCGTCGACCTGACGAACAAACAATTTTCACCAATCATCGCGGATGTCAAAGCGCGTTCTGTCGAGGAGGCGGGCGAATTTCACCGGCACGATGGCGAAGAATTTATTTTCGTGGTGAGCGGGGAGCTGGAACTGCACAGCGAAAGCTACGCTCCCCTGCGGCTGCGTCCCGGAGATTCGGTCTATTTCGACAGCGGCATGGCGCACGCCTATGTCGCGGTGGGCAAAGAGCGCTGTAAAATATTGTCGGTTTGCACGGCACCTTTTGAAAACGCGGCCATCAAGCGTTCGCAAGTTTGAGCGGGGTATGAGCGCGGCCGGGATGCTGAGGTGAAGAAATGCGAAATCTCGACATTCTTTGTCCGTTATTTGCGCTTGCCGCATGGACCTTCCTGGTCCTGCTGCTGATTCCATTCGTTCGGGTTCGCTCTGTTCGGCGCCGTGAGGGCTGCATAGGCTTGCAGCGTTCACGCTGAGCAACGCTGCGCTCGTCTCGCTGTGGGTGATTGCGGGCGCACACCTGGCTTCGAAGGGCACCGGCAATGGTTAGATCCTGAAGACCCGCGCCGCTAGTTTGCAAGCCATGGGCATGCTAGCTTGCGTTGCTTGGGGTTCTGACGACCGTTGATTAATCCAAACAATCGGGAAGGATGGCACATGCGAAAAATCGCGCTCTCATTATTGCTGGCAATGTCAATCGGTGCGGCCACGACCGCATCGTCACAGTCCCCGCAGACTGCAGCACCGGCACTCGATCCCGCTTGGAAAGTGCCGGAGGTCATCTCATTCATCGGTCTAAAGAAGGGAGATAAGGTGGCCGATATCGTAGCTGGGCGTCTAACGGCATCGCTGGCGCAGACCGTTGGTCCCTCAGGAAAGGTATATGCGGTCGAGACCGCCGAGATCGTCAAGGCCCATCCGCAAATAATGGACAGGATGAAAGCATTGGCTGCCCAGTCTCCCAATGTCGTAGTCAGCGATGACCCGGTCGCCGCAGCGCTGCCTTCGGGTCTCGACGTAGTATTCATTCGACAGAACTACCACGATCTCTACGACAAGTTCATGGGACCTGCAGATGTACCGGCGTTCAACAAGGCGGTCTTTGCGGCCCTCAAGCCGGGCGGTGTCTATGTGGTACTAGATCACGCGGCCGCCGCGGGCTCAGGAACCGACGCAACCGAGACGCTGCATCGCATTGATCCGGCGAGAGTCAAGGCGGATGTGCTGGCGGCAGGTTTCAAACTGGATGGCGAGAGTTCGATTCTTGCCAATACGAGCGACGATCATACCAAAAATGTGTTCGACCCTTCCGTGCGTGGTCACACCGACCAGTTCCTATTTCGCTTCAGGAAGCCAAAGTGATGTCGGCAAAGAATCAGCAGGCGGACTGATAGGCAGTTGAATACTCTTCGGCAGAGAGGTCTCGCCATCCTATGGACCTCGCTGTTTCTCGCCGCTTCGGCACATGGTCAGTCGCCCGCGCCACGCGCTACTTCGACCGAGCCCGAGGCCGACCAGGGCACGCCCGTCGCAGTGAGCACGCCGATCCAAGAGCGCCAGCTGCTGGTGCCCCTCGCGATAGGCCATGATCGCGTCGTGCAATTGCGCGTACGCCTGTGCCTGCCGAGTTCGGCGGTTCCCGCGACGCTGGTACTGATCAATCACGGCTCGCCGCCTCAAGCCTCAGACCGTCCCAAGATGGAGCTCGGCCGCTGTGATCAGGAGGCTGCTCAATGGTTTCTGAGCCGCGGTTACGTCGTCGCGTTCGTGCTGCGGCGAGGTTATGGCGAGACAGGCGGCGAGTGGGCCGAGGATTACTTCGGCTGCGGGCACCCCGACTTCGTGCACGCGGGACTCGAAACTGCGATAGACATGGATGCAGCCGTTGATTTCCTCACGCGCTTGCCCGAGGTCAAGCCTGGCAATGCGATCGTTCTAGGTCAATCGGCAGGAGGATGGGGCACTATCGGATATGCGAGTGTGCAGCATCCTAAGGTCGCGGCATTCATCGTGATGGCCGGCGGTCGCGGCGGACATCGGGACAACAGGCCGCACAATAACTGTCGCGCGGATTTGCTCGCCGATGCAGCCGGCCACTTCGGCAGGACTGCCCGCACGCCGATGTTGTGGATTTACACGGAGAACGATAGCTACTTCGCACCGCCGATCGCCCGCGCAATGTATCGCGCATTCACATCCGCCGGCGGCGTGGCCGACTTCGAACAGCCGGGATCGTATGGCACCGATGGTCACCGGCTGTTCTTCGGGTCGGGCGGCTCCGCGGTCTGGGGCCCGCTCGTCGATCACTATCTCGCAGAGCGCCGCATCGAACCGCGCTGACCCCGAAATAGGTTGGACACCTCGTCGCTTCTTTGGGGATTGCTGTTCGGCTCGATTGGGCTGGGATTCTTAATCTATGGCCGGAAGCAGCGGGCTGTCGTGCCCTTGCTCTGTGGATTGGCGCTAATGGTCTTTCCGTACTTCGTGTCCAATAATATATTGCTCGTCGCAATCGGAGTGGTACTCATGGCCATTCCGTATTTTTTCAGGCTTTGAGGCTGTCAGTTTTCGGATCTCGGCTCAGACTGAGAATGTCGCTATTTCAAATTCGAGTGTGATTCCCAGCTCGCCGAACAATCGACTGACCTGCGGCGGAAGGCTGAAGGCGTTCACGGCGGCGGATGAGAGCGTCACGAGCAGGCTGATCTCGCCGCCTTCCGCACAAATCGTCTGCAACAATGCCGCGTGCGCTTTATTGAAACGCACGGCGCACAAGCCGAGCGCCCAGGCAAGATTCTGTGAAACCGCGCTGTCGATGAGTTTCTGTGAAATCGCCATGTTGGCAAGCGGCCCGAATGGCACGGTCCCGAACCACGACTCGGGATCTAACGGCGCCAACCAGTAGGATTCGGTGTGAAGCGCAACTGTCGCGAGGCCACTCTTCGAATGGCGCGGTTGGCCAGATCGGAACGAGTGCTCGGGCTTAATGCCAAGTTCCTTGGAGATGTCCGCTGGATCCATGGAAGGATGCTTGATCCGCAGGGACAATTGGAACGGGGGTGGGTCGAGTGCTGCGAGTTTGGTGGCTGCCATGAGCGGTTCCGTGCGTAGATTGGAAAACAATTAAGTATAGTGCCAAAACTCGGATTACCGACAGCACCGCGCGCCGCATATTGCGTTGCGGGTTTCGGCGCATACTACGAGGTGATTCGTAGGGTTGCCACTGTGGCCGGTTTGTCCAAAAGGCGAAGCTGGCACAGCACAAGGAGGATTCTTTGGTTCGATGCTTGCGATGCCAGAGGCGTCATGGAAGTACCGGCAGACTACCCGTCCTCGCGCTTGATGACCATCGGCGCTGACTTTTGTCGTTAGCCCTGTCTACATTGCTATACGAGTGGCGCCGCTACCTCGCCGCAGTGATTGCCCTGGCAGTCGCCGCCGTGCTCGTATTGTCCATGACCGGTATGTTCATGGGCGTGAGTAAATCGTTTACCGCAACCGTGGATCGTTCTCCCGGCGAAGTAATGATATTGGCGCCGCAAGCAGAGAGCTTGTTTTCCAACAATTCCGGTCAGCCACGCCGCATCATTCCGAAGATCTACGGAAATGCGAGCGTCGTGGAAGTTCAAGCCTTGAATTTCAATTTTGCCTTCTGGTCCAATTTTCCGCAGGAAGGGCAGGTGGCGAAGGCCGAGGGCGTGCAAATCGTCATGGTTGACCCCGTGCCAGGCGCCGTGACGCTACCGAAGGATTTTGGCGATGATCTCGTGCAAGCGCTGCAGGAGCCCTATTCAGTCGTGGTTGATCAATCAAGTCTAAATAAGTTGGGTGTGCAACTGGGAGACAAAGCAAAAATCAATGGCCTTACCGTCTCCGTCCGCGGCACGACCCATACTTACCCCTCAATGTTCAATGCCATGGTATTTATGTCGCGCCAAACAGGGAAGCTGCTCAGCCTGCTGAACGAGGGTCAGCGCGTCGGGCCACTGATCGTGAAAATCCGCGATCCCGCGCTCGCGCAGCAAGTCACCGCTGAACTCAATGCGACGAGCGAGGGTCACTACAAGGCCTGGTCTCGCCGGGATTTATCCGCGGCAAGTCAGAAATCGATGCTCAAGGAGGGAGGTATCAGCGTTATGATCGGATTTGCCGTCATCGTGGGTACCTTCATCGGCATCGTTATCACCTGGCAGACATTGCAAGGTGCGATTCTCGCAAATATCAAGGAATTCGCGAGCCTGCGCGCGCTGGGCGTTTCGATGGGCGCGCTCAGGCTGATCGTACTGGAATTGAGTCTGTGGGTCGGCTTGGCGGGCATGCTGCTCGCAGCTGCGATTACCGCAATGGTGTGGGTGTTGGGCCAAAGCTTTGGCGTGCCCATGGACTTTCCGCTGTTCATTGATCTGCCGGTGGCGATTGCACTTCTGGCTATTGCCCTCGCTTCCGGGGCCTTGTCCCTTGGGGTACTCAAAAAGAGCCAGCCAGCGGATCTGCTGCGATGAGTTCGCTCGCACTGGTGGCGAGTGGATTGAGCAAGGCCTATCGGATCGGCAAGACCCGGCAGCAGGTGCTCAGAAACGTAGAGTTTACGGCGTACCACGGGCAGGTAACCATGGTGATGGGGCCTTCGGGATCAGGCAAATCAACTCTAATCGCTGCATTGTCGGGTTTGATGAGGCCCGACGAGGGCAAAGTCATGGCCATGGGCGAGAGCCTGTGGGCGAAGAGCGACGGCAAGATCGACAAATTCAGATTGGATCATTGCGGCTTCATATTCCAAGGCTTTAATCTCTTTCCGTCGTTGGACGCGATCGGCCAGGTCGCGCAGATACTTCGCTACTGCGGCATCAGTAAGCGCGAGTCGCGGATACGCGCCGTCGCCGTGCTGGAGTCGGTGGGTCTCGGCGAACGCCTGCACCAAAAGCCGGCTGAACTGTCCGGCGGAGAAAAACAGCGGGTTGCCATCGCCCGCGCTCTTGCCAAGTCCCCGGCGCTGATTTTTGCGGACGAACCTACCTCGGCACTCGATTCTGTCAACGGTCAAATCGTTATCCAATTGCTCCACCAGGCAGCCAAGGAGCGGGGCGCCGCGATTATCGTGGTGACTCATGATTCGCGCCTGGAGGCGCATGCTGATCGCATTATTCATATGGAGGACGGCAAGATCCTGAGCGATCACATGGTTACCCAACCCGTAGGCCTAACGCGCAAAATCGAGTCATGCGCATGAAGCGTCAACCCAAAATCCCAGTCACCGTCCTAATCGCCGTGACTTTCGTCGCGCTGTGTTTGAGCGGCTGCGGCAAGAGCGGAGCTGGCACGCATACTGATAGGCCGGCCGGCGCAGCTCCTCCTTCACCGTTTGCGACCATCGCCAACGGCAAGGTCGATATTGAAGGCGGAGTGATTGAGGTGGCTGCGCGCCGCTTCGGCGTCATCAAGGATGTGCTGGTGCACGAGGGGGATGTGGTTCGCAAGGGCCAGGTGCTGGCGCGCCAGGAAGATCAAGATTTAATTCTGGCGATCAATAGCGCCCGCGCTGCCGTGGATCAAGCGCAGAGCCAGCTTGTACTGACCGAAGTGAACATCAGGACTGCGCAACGCGAGTACGACCGGCTGGCCAAACTCGCATCCTCCAATTCAGTCGCCATCCAGCAGCTAGATCAGGCGCGGGATGCCGTGGCCACGGCCCAAGCACAGATGGGCATTCAACAGTCGGCGATTCAATCGGCTCGTGCCCAGCTGGCACAGGCGGTGTATAACGAGGAGCTAACCAATATTCGTGCGCCGATGGATGGCAAAATCATCCGGCGCTATGCAAATCCTGGCGCCGGCGCTTCTACCCTCAACGTCTCGAACATGTTTGACCTGGAGCCGGACCTACCGCACATCATTCGCGCGGAGATCGTTGAGAGCGCAATACCGGACGTGTACGTTGGTCAGGAGGCCCAGATCATTCCCGAGGTCGACTCGAGCAAAGTCTGGACTGGGCACGTCGTTCGAGTTGCCGCAACTTTTGGCTCGCGCAAACTGAAGTCGGACAGCGCTACTGAAGCCAGCGATGAGCGGGTGGTCGAGGTTGTAGTCTCGGCCGATAACGCACCCTTCCTGATAGGGCAGCGCGTAATGGTCAAATTCATGAAGGCTGCGAAAACATCCGCACCGCTCTGACAACCTCACCGCTACCCCGGCTTGCGCGCTTCAATTTCAATGGCCTTGGCGATCCTCACGGCAGTTTCTGCAATTTCCGTGATTCGGGACGCGACGAGCCCGCTGAACTTGTCGTAGTGCGCCGCTGCCATTCCGCCGGCGATACTCGCGGCTGCCTGAATAAGTTGTGCTTGTTCCATAGTGAGATTTCCGACGTCGTTTTGTGGATTGAATGTTAACTTATCGCCCAAGTCGCGATATTCGCGCGCTTTCTCGCGGGCCTGGCCTGAGTGTAGGGCTGGCGCCGCTACTTGGCCAATGCGCTCTGGGCGCCGGTCGTTCACCGGGTAATGAGGGTCATTGGCCGAAAATCGGGTGATGCTTCAGCGCCGTTGGGCCACCATTCAATGCATGGAACAAACAATGGAGCGCCCTCACATGAGCACGCGATCTAACGACCCCTTCACAACGCCTCTGCTCATTGGGGTTGCCCTGGTTACGGCGGGCGCATTGCTGATGCGGCAGTCCGTGGACCTATCGCATTCTATCGACCTGGCCCGAAGCTGGCCTCTATTCGTCATTGTGCTAGCCTTCGCTCAGATGGTTGCCACGATCAAAGAACGCCATCAGCAAGGCTGGGGTCTGCTCCTGGCGGGGAATTGGTTGCTTGCGAATACTATGACCAATTGGGCCTATATCGAGTTCAGCGTTCCGGTGTTACTGGCTGGCTTGGGTTTGATGACCATTATTCGCGGGTTGCGCGATGGCAGCGCACAGTTAGACGAGAATCATCGTGCCACCCGATAATCGCAGTCTCACGCCAAAATTTGTCATCGGCGCTTGCCTTATTCTGGTGGGGGTGGTGCTGGCTCTCGAGCAGCTCGGCCTACTCCAGGCCCATCATGTGCTGCGATTTTGGCCGGCCGCGCTCATCATTATTGGCCTCGTCATGCTGCAGCGTGCGGATAAGCACAGTTCGTTGCGAGCACTGCTGCTTATCGTCGTCGGCGGCTGGCTGTTGCTCAATACTTTGGGCCTGGTGAGCCTCGACTTATGGGAATTCATCGTGCCCCTGTTGCTGGTGCTAATTGGCGCCAGAATCATGATGCATAATCATAGCTCGCGCTCCGACGCATCTCGGGATCTGCCGGGCGCGCCGCCTGCAACCGGCGCCGGCCCGACAGGTCCGGCCTCGAGCGGTTTCGATTCGACTCCTGCAGGTGCAGCCGAGCCTGTACATGCGTCGCAATTTGCACTACTCGGCAGCTGCAAACGCCGTTGGAGCAAGTCCGTTTTCCGCGGTGCCGAGACGACGGCATTTATGGGCGGATGCGAGCTCGACCTGCGCGATGCATTGATGGGACCTGGTGAGCTCGCGGTGATCGACGTATTTGTCATCATGGGCGGGGTGAACATTTTCGTTCCGCCGCACTGGACCGTGTCGCAGGAAATCGTGCCGCTAATGGGCGGGGTGCATGACAAGTCCCGCTCGCTGCCCTCCAATCCTGCGCAGCACCTGCTGGTGCGCGGCACGGTGGTCATGGGCGGCGTCGAAATCAGTAATTGAATGCATCCCATCCTCGCCGATCCGAAGCAGCTTGGATTGTATCTACTGGGCTGTCTCCCCATCGGCATTGTGCTGATCATCGGTTTGGGCCGTCAGGACGCTTGGATCACTGCGGCCGTCTTCTTTTTACCGCTGATGCTGATTTATGCCTTTATCGGGCTATCCGCCTATTACTTGTGCCGCGCGTTTCCGATTTCCAAGGAAGATCGGACGTGGCGGGCTGTGCCGGCCCATGTGAGTGCGGCCGCGACGGTGGGTGGTTTATGTGCAGCTCTTGCCTTC
>Ga0302325_10003539_pt1 | contig 36755 bp, 34 predicted proteins | sample Palsa_T0_2_FD_201948 | JGI IMG/M metagenome (GOLD analysis project Ga0302325, IMG submission 201948) | Peat permafrost microbial communities from Stordalen Mire near Abisko, Sweden - Palsa_T0_2 | ecosystem: Environmental > Terrestrial > Soil > Palsa > Peat permafrost | place: Sweden: Abisko...
GGCTCCCGCCAAGGCGATACGACGCCAGAAGCGCGTCGCCCGGCTGGGGTATCGAAGATGTCAGGAATGCCACGGCATTGCCCGTCAGCGTATAGTCGCCGCCCTGATTCATGAGCAGACCGTTACGAAAAAGCTCCAGGCTTGTGGCGGGATTCGGCGTATTGGCCAACGTGAAGCTGGAATTGGACCCGTCCATGGTTCCGCCGGGGACCTCCGAGTCGACAAACCCGACGACCGTGCTTCCGGCACTGGCGGAGCCGCATGAACCGGAGGTTCCATCCACGTGCAAGCAGTCCGATAGATTTCCGAGGGCGCCGTCGATCGCGCCGGTGGCGTCGATAACGGCGGCGCGGGAGACGGTGAACCCCGTTCCTTCCACCGGCCGCGCATTCAGGGCGCTCTGGAGGCCGGTGATGCTTGAAATCGTGAGCCCGGTGGAATTTGCCGGAGGGGTGGATGACGGGCTGGATGGTGGGTAGGATGGTGATGGCGCCGAGCCGGTGACCGTTCCGGGCGCCACGCGCACGTCCACTACCCGTAACGGATCGCTACTGGACGGGACGGCCCATGCTTCCGTATACAGGGTTCCGTTGTTGCTGTTGTACTGCACGGTATAAATGGCGGGAGTGTCGGCATTCGCGGTAGGAACGAGCTGGACATACAGGATGCCGCTGGTAATCTGGAGTTCTATCGCTCCGGCGGCGATGTTCGACGTGTCCGAGGCCTCGAAGCTGGGCCATGTAATGGTGAGCAGGCCATTGAACCGCAGGCCGTCCGAGGAGAAGAGAACGTCCTGAATGGTGGTGAGAGGTGGCGTGGCGCAAAGTGTCGAGCCGAGCACCAAGGCGGCCGAAGAGAGCCACCAACGGGAACGGAACATGCTACCTCCAGAACGTGTCGGTTGGGATAATTCGGCTCTAGAGTAACGCGGGGCAAGAAAAACAATGCATGGCGCGTGGCGTCAACGCGCGGGAAGCGTTTGAATTGCAAGATCTTTACGGGCCAATAATTTTGCCGCAAGATCGGTGACTTCAGATTGGAAACAGGGGAGCGAACCACCGACCCGTCGTGGGTGGCACGGGCCAAGGCCAAGATCCCCGGCGCAGCAGGACGAGAATAAGCGCGATGTCTCTTCTAGTCCGACGTAGTGCGTAGATCTTCACCTTGTTATCGAGGCCTGAAGACCAGGCGGAAAACCAGAGCGGCCAAAACTCCCGTCACTTCGATTCAAGTTCGCGTAACTTTCGCGCCTTCATCGCGCCGCCTCGGTCATCGCCTCGCGTGGTCGACCTGTAACAATGTCTTTCCGTGGGCACATCGCCCAACAAACTCAAGCACGAAGAGGAGAGTGAGCGCCAGACGGTAAGACACGATTCGAAGCAAGGACTTGATCGCGATCGAAATGTTTCCGCGCCGCACCGACGGCAGAATCTTCTCCTTGAACAGAGCCTGTGCGGCCATAATTTCGATTTTCATGGGAAAAATAACGAGCGTAACAAACACGATGCAACGGACAATCGGATTTCCAAAGATCTTCGGATATGGGTAGTTCCAGGCCACGAAGTTTTTATGAAACAGCGCGAACAGCAATGCTTGATCCTTCCGCGAGATATACCGCAGCTTTCGCTGCGCCTGCTCCGGCCGCCGGCCCGACCAAGCCTTTCCGTCACGCGTGACGACATATGGAATTCCGTTGAATGTACTCTGGATCAGCGTTTCCTGATAAGAAAGACCGAGCCAATCAGAGAGATCGCGCATGGTTTCCGCGGTATCACAGTGCAGATCTTCAAAGCGCACTGCCCGGGTTCGGGATTCCATCCCGAAATGCGGCCGATCTCCATTAATCGGCGAAAAAAGGCGGAAGCGCCGGCGGCGCAGCAGATCAGCAAGCTTCTGAAATGGCGCCACACACCATCTGGTCAGGGAAAACAATTGGCGCTTGGCAACGGGGGGAATTTCGTTTGGATTCGGCAATCTTTCGCTGGGCAAAAGGCGGTCGGCCAATATCTGACCTGATAAGGTGATCGGATCACGAACGGTATGGATGAATTTCGCCCGCGGAAAATCCTCAACCAACTCGCTTGCCATTACAGGGTTCCAAAAATGCTGCGCGTAGACTATTAATGGACAGGGGCTTGCCGGACGCCGCCCAAGCGCGATATTGTATGCAATATGCACGAATAGAAAGAAGGCCCGGCGTGATTCCAGGAAGTCTGACGGCCATTCACTGTAACACTCGAGAATGGCTTGCACCGCGGCGTAATACTGGGAGGACGAGATCGCGAACCCACCTTCAAAAAATGGAGCGAAGTGCTGCGTATAGCCTGGGTAGCCGATTAATTTGTCACGCAGGGTTAACGACGGGTAGCGCTCAAAGAATTTGTATATATCCGTGCCGCAAAGGCCCGGAAGCATCATTACGTCTTCGTGTCCGTCGAGATAACTGGCCAAAAGAAGCGAACCACTTTTGCCGAAGAAGCAGATCGCCGCGACTCTGTCTATCGCCAGGACATCGTAGTGCCGAAGTTCCTCGATTTTCCCGGCAACGACCTCCCGTAAGTCCTTAGACTGTTCCGCTCGAAATAGAGGACTGGCGCGCCTGAGGATCTCATCCTGGTCGCAGAGCGGCTGCGCCGGCCCCGCATTGTCCACCCGGCGTCCCGGGATGCTCGACGAAGCACCACTGCCTAAAGCGCGCCCTGCCGGTTTCGGTTCCACGATCATCGCGGTCCGCTTCACATGTCCTTTAGACGCGCCGCGCCGCCCAAGCGCGCGTAAGATAGGTCGTCTCGATTTCCGCGAGACCGGCGGTCTTGCGTTCCACGAAACCCAGGAACTCATCGAACAGATCCGGCCCGAGCTGCACCCGCAAATCGTTGACCGACCGCCAAGCGCCCAGATATTGCCCCGCGGTTTGAGTGGCTACGTGCCGCGCTTCCAGATAAACTACGTCGTCGAAGTCCGGCTTGGCCCACAACATCTCGGTGAGTCTGTCGGTGAGGCCGGAGCGTCCCGAGGAAACGCGTTTCACTTCCGGATTCAGCCGCGCGATTTCCTGTTCGATTTCGACCAGGAGAGGATTGAGCTCGATCATTCGAGGATTCCACAGCGCCACAAAACGTCCGCCCGGCCGCAACATGCGTTGGAATTCAGCGCAGGCCCGGTCGAAGTCGGTCCAATGAAAAGAAGAGGCCATGGAGATCAGATCGTAAGCGCCCGAGGGCAGGCCCGTGTCCTCCGCGCTGCCGCGGCGCCAAACGATGTTGTGTTCCTGCGACGTCAAAACGCCTTGCCGGCGCATCTCATCGCTCGGTTCCACCGCGGTAACGGAGCGCAGACCGCGCGCGGCCAGCATCCTGGTCCAGATTCCGGTTCCAGCGCCGACATCGGCCGCGTCCACTTCGCGGGCCGGGCGCCCCACCAGCGATAGGATCGCCGTAACGATGCTGGGAGCATAGCCGGGACGATACTGGGCGTAGTCATCCGCCAGGCTGTCGAAATTGCCGTGCTTGATCAATGTTTCAGTCATTGTGCGAGGCTCCTTTTGAATAACGCTCCCTGCTTTCAGTTCTCGAGACAAAGCTCACCCTCCCGGATCATCTTTTCGTAGAGCTCCAAGTCGTCGGAACTGTCGATCTCGCCCCATTTCCCGGCGATAGCGACCGTTCCGACGGGGAAACCCGAGTCCAGCAATGCGCGGAGAAGCGTGGTCATGTCCATGGCGTCGCGAGTCTTCGCATCCACGGCGGCAAGCACGGCCTCAACCGCGCGCCAGGCTGGGGGCGTGAATTTGAGCAGGCCCATATACTGCCCTTCGATTTCGTCGATTTGCGTTGTCCGCCGTCCGATATCGAGCAGGTTCCCGCCGGCGTCAGTCCGAAAGGTCTCCGCGTCGCTCAGCGGATCGTCAAACCGCCGAGTCCACAAGCTTCTCCAGCCGCGGTCATAAGCCACCACCAGATCGCCGGATGACGCGACTACATCCCGCACCACGTCTCGCCCATAGAAGATATCGGCATAGCTGACCACCACCGCGTCGGATTGCAGCCATGTTTTCGCCGCGGCGAGCGACATAACCATGTTGGTTTCTGCCCAGCGGGGATTTTCGAAATAAACGGCATCCTCGATGTTGATCATATTTCCGAGATAGCCGCGTACGATCCCGATGGTGGTGACGCCACCACCGCGGAGCGCCGCGATTTGACGCCGGATCAGCGGTTGCTGAGCGAACTCGACCAGACATTTCGGACGATCCTCGGAAAGAGGACCGAGGCGGCTACCGCGTCCGGCTGCTAAAATGACGGCGCGCATCATTCCGGCCTCGAAAGCGCCGGCCTCGAAAGCGCGGGTCTCGAAAACTCGCGAGCTTCGAAAAATCCGGAAAACAGTGCGATGTCATCCGCGGCAAACGGTTCCCGGCGTTCGGGATGCCACATCACGCCGATCATGCGGCGATTCGAATGCCTGACAGCTTTGATAACGCCGTCGTCGGCGATTGCCCAAGTCATGAGCGGCGGATAAACCTCCATCGCTCCGAAATTATGAAAGCTATTCACTTCCACGCTCCGGCCGTCGATCAAAATCCGCTGCCGTGGCGCCACATGGCCCTGAACCTTTTCCAATCGGGCGCCGAAGCGGTGCAGTATCATCTGCATTCCACGGCAAACACCCAAAACGGGCAAATCCCGGCGCTCGGCCAAATCGAGTAGCGCGGCCTCGGTTTCGTCGCGTTCCGGAGCATCGCCGCCATAGGCCGTCAAATCGTTCCCGCCGGTAAGGACGATGCCGCCGACTCGTCCGCAGATCTGCATTGCCGCGTCCACGGTATTGGGGATCGGAATGGGAATCAATCCGCACTCGAGGAGGAACTTTACCCAGACCTGATCGAGACAATCGCGGCGAGTGCCATACGGGGGATCCACCACAACCCGCTGCGTTACGGCCACGGCCTTCATGCTACGACCTGAACTTGCTGGTTGCCGCAATCGAGGCAAATCTTGCCGGCCTTTTTCCACTGCCGGAATAATGTTTCACCGGCGCCGATGACGGCCGGCATGGCGAGTTCGCTGGCGCGGATGGCCATATGCGAATTGACGCCGCCGAATTGAGTGACAAACCCGGCGATGCCGCGGCTGAAGATCCAATCGAACCCGGGATCCGCGCTCGGAACGAATAAGATCGTATCCTTGATCTCATCCGGCGATTCGTCGATGGTGCTGACTCGCGCGGTCACGCTCTGTTTGGTTATGAAATTAGGATGGATCGCCGGAAGGTGAAACGCGAAAGCATCGTCCGGCGAAGAGATCAGAGGCGGCAGCACGATTCGGCGCGTGAGGTTATAGCGGCGTTTACCTTCCGCGACGCTGGCTTTCAGCCGAGCCGCCACGCTTCCACTCTCCGAATAGAGGGAGCGAATGTCGGCGATGTCCAAAAATGAACAATCCTCGGTCGAGAGTCCATATTCTTCTCCGATCTGCTTGATCAGGGAGAGAGCGTCGCTGAGGCTCCTGGTAAAGACGAACTTCGCGTATTCGCGCCCCTCGATTCCACCTTTGATGAAATGAATGAGGCTGAGGATATCGTGCTCGATGCCGTGTTCTTTCAGCAAGCGCTCAATCAAACGCAATTGGTTGACCGACAGCAAAAATCGCGACGCGGTTGGGTGCTGCTGACGGCGAGCCGACCAATCGAAGTACAGATCGGGCGCCTCGTCATAGCGAGGGGAAAGAATATCATACGTTCCCGGGCGCAGATGCCCGTACCGGGCCAGGAATTCATCTCTGGTTAAACCGGCGAAGTCGCGGCCGATTTGAGATCCGACCGTTTCCAGATCGGACATGAACGCCGCGTGCCCGGACTTGTCTAACACTCCGGTCGCCACCAGCGAATTCAGAAATTGATTGGCGATGAAGCCCGCCCGCGCCAAGCCCGCAAATGGCAGAGTCCCGTACCGCTTGCAGTCTTCCAGGAGCCAATAGACGCGCGAAATCTTGTCGATAGATGCGTCTCGGATTTTCGGAAGGCGCTCAACCAGCTTATCGATCTTCTCGCGATCGCGACGCCACAGCCCATCCTGATTTATGATCTTGTTGGTTAAGTTGCGGAGCAAGCCGGTAATGTCGGTAATGTCGTCCCGCGAGAAGCCGTGCTCGGTCAGCGCCAGAAGCCGTTCTGGAAGATCCAGCGTATAGCACGAGAAAATGATCTCGAATTCGACCTTGTCGTGCAGCGTGGGTTGCGCCACCAGCCGATCGACGTAATAGTTGACCAGCCGCTCCGCCAAATCCGGCTTCATGTCGCGGGGTATGAACGAATTGAAGCTCACGCGGACATCTATGTACGGCAGCCCGTGAAAGTTCATGAGCAGAGGAAAGCTCCGCAGATTCTTGTAACCGTAATTGTCCCGTTGATAGGCCCAGATCGAATCGGTGATCAGTTCTCTATACAGCGAGAGCGCCAAAGGCCGCGGCTTCAGCCCGACTATTTCGGCGGGGTTCCAGTCGGGCATGACCCCGAAGACCGATCGATTGCCGTGGAGATAAGGATGGGGCTTGGTCAAGAGCGCCACCTTCCGCGCTATCTCGGTCGCGGCGGCGGCCGTCGCGTCGGCGTCCGTCAAGCGCTGGTTAAGCGCAAGCGGGCGCACCTGCAGAAGGTAGGGAGCGCCGTCTTTGTCGACTGCGAATTCCACGTCAATTGCGTCACAGTCCAACAGCGACTCAAGCTCTCTCAAGAGGTTCAGAATCGGGTGGAGGTGGCTAGGTATTCCCTCTTGGCGCGACTTGAGACAGATAAAGGTCTTGAGCTTCTCGGCGGTGCCCGAGGTGACAAGATCGGAGCGGCCGGAGTAGTCATCGTAGTTGATGACGAAGTAGGGCCCGCCTCCATGCGGTTCGCGCGTAACCGCTACGCCGGCCATGGACACGTCATTCAACATCGGCTGCACGAAAATCTGATCGTGCGGGCAATCGTTGCCTGCGTAGGACGCAATGACAGTTTCAATGGCGTGCGAGATAGCCCCGACGCCTTCCACGCCGGCGACCGATGTGAACTTTCCCGCCTGCGACTCCGAGCTTGAATCCTCGCCCTTGGCGCTGCTCCGGACAATTACCGCTTCCGATCCCCAGGGAGACGCGGAAATGCGGTTTAGCACGCCTTGCGGATCGGCGCGCCACTCGGCGACGGAAAAGCGGACCTGAGGCAGGATCGCCGCGCTTCGCAATAATGGCGCCAGCCGCTCCAGCGTTTCGGCCTTCGTGCCGAAGTGGATTGCGTTCCTATCCGCGCGCGAGCGCTCACGCTCGGACGCCCGGTCCAGAATCAGCCGCACCGCCTCCTCGACATCAAGCGACGCGTCATTGTCCAGGATAAGGTCGGGCGCCTGAGGAGTCTCGGCCGGAATGTCGAGCCCCACGACATTGGCTGGACCCTGATCGCGGGCGGTCGAGTATATTCCTTTGGTGTCGCGACGCTTAAGTTCTTCCAACGGCACTCGAACGAAAATCTCGTTATACCCGGGAATGTTCTGGCGATTCCAACGTTGTACTTCGTGGAACAGAGAAATCGTGGAGCAAACCACATCGAACCCCTGCTCCGCCAACATACGGCAAAGCATGCCGTTTCGCATCGCAGCCGCCCGCCGGTTCTCGGCGCTATAGCCCAAATCGTTCGAAACGGCTGCGCGGAGCGTATCTCCGTCGAGAAAAATTACCGGGCAGCCGGATGCCCGCAGGTGAGAAGACAACGCACACCCGATGCTGGTCTTTCCGGAGGCCGATAATCCGGTTATCCAGAATACTCGGCCGGGCGTCGATCCAGTGCGTGGGTCGGTCAAGACAAATCTTCCTTCGAGTTAACAGAATGACAAAGGTGTTACAGACCCATTCTAATGTTATAGAATTCGCCGATCTAGACACTCAGAGTACTATAAGTACTAAGGCGATCGCCCCTCAGTCGCCGAGTTTTCGCCCGAGGAGACTTAGTGCAAGTTGGTCGCTTCGATGGGAGCTATGTTTCGGGGAATCTACCGCAGCCACCAGTTCAGGGAGTCGGAAGCAGCCGTAAAGAATTCATCGTGAGCGGCGGAGGAAGGATCGCTGGCGGTCCAATTGCCCGCCGGCTTGTAGTCGGGATCGTGGTAAACCCAAAGCTCGCCTCGATCCGACTTCGTCAAGATCGGCGCCGCGGATTGACACTCGTAGGTGGCATTGTCCAGGACGAACCGCAGCTTGCCGAATTCCACCATCCCGATCTGCACGAACGCGTAGCGCGTCACCGGCGCCAGGGAGAAGAAATAGCCGCCGTAACCGGGCAGGTAAAACATCAGATAGCTGCCGGAGACGATCGCTCCCGATCCACCCGGCGAGACCACCGCGCCGTTAACCGACACCTTAAGCGTTTCAAAACGCAATGGAACCGAAGCACGCTCTCCCGGCTCAGTGGCCGGCAGCCCGCGCGGGTTGATCTCGATCTGCACGGTATCGGTCAGCTTCAAACCGAGTCCGGGATCGCTGGGAACATCGAACGCGAAGTGTTCGCCCGAATTGAGTAACGGCGAGGCCAACGATGCCGAGAACGTCGGCACGGGCTTGCCCCCGTCGGCGTTCGGAAACTTCGCGGCGAAGTCGTTCTCTGCAGGCTTCGCGGTAACGCGAAACTGGCTGCCATCCTCGCTGCGTTCCACTGCGAGCTCGTAGGCAAATACCACCAGGTCGTTCTCATCCCGGAAAACACGATAGAAGCTATTGCCCGATGCCGCCTCGAGCTCCACCGCCAACGGACTGGGTGTGTCGTCCGGGAGATTAAGCGCTATCCGAACCTGGACGCCATTGCTGAGAGAGACCACCGAGGACGGTTGCCCGGCCACGACCAGCGGGGCCAGAAGAAGAATAAGAATGCGCATGGTGACTCGGGCGGAGGGCGGTACCAATCCTATTTTCCCCTTGCACGGCTCTGGCCGCAAGCGAACCTTGCTAACCGTTACGCTCCAGGGCGATCTTCCAGCGCGAGCGCTTTGCGGATTTCTGCCACGGGCGTCTGCTTCCAGTGCCGGGCCAGATTCTCGAGTGTGGCGAAGGAACGCGTCGCCATTCGATCGATATAGAGACAACCCTGCAGATGATCGATCTCATGCTGCAGGATGCGCGCGTGCCAGCCTCGCGCCTCGATTCGCCGCTCGGCGCCGGTGCGGTCCAGATACTCGACGGTGACGGCCCGCGGTCGTTTGACCAGCGCGCTGAAACCCGCCAAACTCAAGCAGCCTTCGAAGAATTCGGCTTCCTCCTGGGATCGCTCGACGATGCGGGGATTGATGATGGCTTGGAATTCGACCGGCCTGCGCTCGCGTTCGGCCAGGACCTCCGGCGCAATGTCCTTCAAATACTCCACCCGATCCTCGATGACCGCCAGTTGGAGCGGCAGTCCGACTTGCGGCGCCGCTAAGCCGACGCCCGGCGCGTCCCGCATGGTGTCCCGCATCCAATCGATGAGCTGCTGCGTTTCCGCCAGAGCGATCTCTTCCGCCTGGAGCGGGCGCGCGACGTTCCGCAAGACGGGTTCGCCTACCTGCACAATCTTGAGACGCATTCCGCTTCCGATTTTACGGTTTTCCGGCCGGCGGCGACGGGGGAAGCGCCGCATGACATGTCTTCCTTACGGCGCCGTAGCTACCACGGGAACGCCGACCTCCACCGACGGTACATTGAAATACGTCACCCGTACCAACGTGAAATTCGGATTGGGGATGCCATAAGGAACCATCACGTTCAACTCCGATTCAGAAGCGAAAAAGATGGGCGCTTCGATGCCGTCGAATGTAACGACAGTGCTCGCGAGCTCGGTCGATACCATTCCGTCCCTCGCGAACCGGAGTCCGTAGCTGCTTGGCGGCCCGATCAGATCGCCATGGATGGTAACAATCTCGCCCGGCGAGACAGGACCGATCTCTTGAGAGGCGGCGTCGACCACTGCTCCGACTACGGGCTGCGGCGTGGGCCCAGCAGTGACCTCGATCTTGACTGGCGCGACTGCGCTTTGGCCACTACCACTCACCGTGATGCTGGTATCGTAAATCCCCGGCCGCGTCGCCGAAGGCGTCACGTATAGCGGTTCTGGCGTTACCAGCGAGCGAGATATCTGGCCAACAAGAGCAGATGCTGACGCTTCGACTGGTCCAGAACTTTGGATCTCAAACGCTGCTCCGGGAGGGTTGCTGTTAACGGTCATTATTTGATCGATTTCATCGGGCGTGCCCGGCGAACCTTGGTAAACGGCGTACGAAAATATGAGATTCGGCGGGGCGAGCGTTAGAGCAGGTGCGCTGTTCAAGACGTAAAGCGTCACCGCTATCTGTTGCGGCTCTTGCCCGACGGCGGGGTTGTAGGTAATCGTAACCGTGCCCTGGTACGTTCCTGGCACCAAGCCGGCGGGGTTTACAGTGATTTCGACATACCGAAGGTCCGGCGAAGTCCCGCTCAACCAGTTGCCGCCTGAATCCGTGGAAGAGGAGAAGATTCCGATTAGCGCGCCAGCATCGTACGCCCGTTGGGTCGACGGCGGCGAACCCTCTTGCAGCGCAAATTCCAAGGTGGCAAGGAGTTGAGTTTGCTGAGCAGCCTTGGGTCGCGCGGCGAGCGTTGAGCCGCGCTCGGAGCGTCGTGGATGCGGCGGAAGTCCGGAACTCGACGGCGGTGGGGGCGGCAGCGCCTGGACTGGAAACAACGTCGCAATTCCGCCCAGATTAATTGGGTACTGGTCCGGAGGAACCGTATACGTTACGATCTGGATCGGCGCGGAGGCGCTGATCGCCGACATATAGTCGCCTGCGGGGATGCCCCCCACAACCGTCAGTATGCCGCCCGCGGGAACCGTGGATTGGTACGTTTGGCCCGAGCCGCCGTTGACTGTGACGTCGATAGGAACCGCGCTCGGATTCTGCAATGCGAGATTGACGTCGGAGGGAATCCCAGGCGTGGCTGCGACCCAGGTTCGCAGAGGGAAGATCATTGCGCCACCGGAGAGAAATTGCTGCGTCGCGGCGTCCGCGGGCACCGGCCGAAAAGACGGAAAATAATCGACAACGGATCCGTCGGGATTTTGGACGCGAACCCGCTTGCCGGTCAGCTCCGCCGGGGCCCTCAGAATGAAATCGATCTCCTGGGGACTAACGACTTCGAACGACGATACGCTCACGCCAGAGACGCTGAGCGTGGCTGCTGGATTGAATCCCGAACCTGCGACGCGCACCGCCGTGCCCGCAGGCTGGACGCCGCCTCCGGGCGTTACGTTTCCGATCCAAAGGTTCCCGCTCACCGTGACCGCTCCCGGAATGGATTGAACTGCGAACGCGTTTCCGTTCGGATCCATCCATGGCGCGGGCGACGTATCGAGGGTTATTTGCGCTGTCGCGCCCGGCGATGCGGTAGCTAGGATAGGGATCGTAACGGTGAACACAGGAAGGCCGGGCAGGCACCCAACCCCACCCGATGCCGATTGGAAATTTAAGTCCAGCATGGTTCCCTGGATCGTCGGCGCGCCATAGGCATCGCCCGCAGCGCTGAAGAAAGCCACTTGCGTGATGCTCCCGAAGATCGATGGGTCGAACGATACGAGCACTCGCCCGCTCGCGATGGGTGTCGGAGTCACGGCGAATACCTTGACCTGGACAGTCCCCCCCGCCGGCGCCGATTCGTTCGACACGATCAGTTGCAGGGCCGGGTTGGCTTTGGCTGTCCCCAATGTCGCAAGAAGGGCAACTACAAGCACGCAGTGGCGCATCATGACACGTCTTCCGGGGCCGTTCGCCCCAACCGGCTGAGTCCTCCGTCGAATTGAAAGGCTTTTCGCACGTTCCCGCGCTAGCTGAGCACGATCAGGCCCAAAACGCCGATTCGCCGGGCTTCTCCGGGAAGTGCTATGCTCCGCTCATGATCGGCAAAATCTCCGCTCCTGCCTTTTTCGCCATCGCTTCCGCCGCGCTGGCGCAATCGTTGGCCGGTACCTGGGACGCCACCGTCAAGGTCAACGACGTGGAGGTTCCGTTCCGCTTCGAGCTGAGTGGAGACGGCGCCGGCGTCCAAGGCTCGTTCTTCAATGGCGAAGAGCGGTTCCCTTCCACCAATGGACAATTCGCGAACGGGTCGCTGGCGTTGAAATGGGACTACTACGCTTCGCGGCTGGAAGCAACGTTGAAGGATGGCGCGCTGGATGGCCAGTACATCCAGGCACGCCGCGCCGAACGTGCCGTCTATCCGTTTCACGCCACGCGTCACACGCAACCGCCCGCCGATGCGAACGCGCCTTCGATAGACGGCCAATGGGTGATCCCCAACAAGAGTCCGAAAGGCGAGCAAGCCTGGCGCTTCATCGTGCATCAGACCGGCCCTGACGTTTCCGCCGCCATCCTGCGCATCGATGGAGACACCGGCGCCGTCACCGGCACATACAGGAACGGCAAGTTTGTCCTCAGCCATTTCTCCGGCGCGCGTCCGTTGCTGCTCGAAGTCAGCCTGACGTCCGACGGCTCGCTCGATATCCTCCAAAACGGCAAGAACAAATTGACCGCAATCCGTTCGGAAGAATCGCTCGCCAAAGGCTTACCGCAGCCGACCGATCCGGCCCGGCACACCAGCGTGAAGGATCCGTCCGAGGCGTTTCGGTTCAGTTTTCCCGATTTGAACGGCCGTATGGTCAGCAACACCGATGCCCGCTTCCATGGCAAAGTGGTGCTGGTTGTGATCACCGGGAGTTGGTGCCCTAATTGCCACGACGAAGCGCCCTATCTGGCCTCCCTGTACCGGAAGTATCGCGATCAGGGGCTGGAAATCGTCGCGCTGTCGTTTGAAGAGGGCGATCAGTTGAAGAATCCCGAGCGCCTCCGCGCGTTCGTCCAACGCTATGGCATCGAGTACACGACGCTCCTGTGCGGAGAACCCAGCGAGGCCCCCGACAAGCTCACGCAGGCCGTGAACTGGAATTCCTGGCCCACCACATTTTTCCTGGATCGCAATGGATTGGTGCGGTACGTTCACGCCGGCTTCCCGAGTTCGGCGAGCGGCGAGCTGTTCCGCCAGGCGAAAGAGGACTACGTGGCCCAGATCGAGCGCCTGCTGCACGAGAACATGCGAACCTCGCGCTAGCGGCGCTGGAAGACCGCCCTAGGATCGCGCCGCGGCGACATCGGAACCGCCGGCGACTTGCAACATTCCGAGCAGTTTACCGAAGACCGCGATGACATCGGCGGCGATGCCGGGCATGATGGCGCCGGCCACACAGGTGACAAACCCGCCCAGGAGCGCGTATTCCATCAGCTCCTGTCCCCGCGTGTCTCTCCAAATTCTGCATGTCCTTGCGATGTCGGTTAGCGTGTCCATGTGACTTGTTCCTCCGGGTCCTTCCTGTTGCAACCCGATTCTCGCAACCGCGCGCGATGCGGCAAAGGTCCCGGCGTACTGATTTTGGGAAACGATCGGACTAGACGAGTGGCTATACCGTCGCGCCGGAGAGCTAGTATTGCGGTACTGGAGCGTTCGGCGAGCGATCCCGACCTGCCGCAATAGAATCAGCTTTTTCGCGAGACCCCCATCGTTCGTAGAGAGTGGAACTCAAGAAGGATCAAGCTGGTGGAGGCCGACGGATGGAGGACTGTTCGGATTCGTGGAAGCCACAGGCACTATCGCCACCCGTCGAAACTAGGGATCGTGACGATCGCGGGCCATCCCTCCGAGGAGCTCGATCCTGGGACAAAGGCGTCTATACTGAAACAAGCGGGATTGAAGAAATGAGATACACCGTTGTATGCGCCAACAGCCACCGGATACAGCGCCCATGTCCCGGACTTGCCCGGATGCGTCGGCGCGGCGGCTACTCTGGATGAGACGCGACTCCTCATGAAGGAGACGATCGAAGGACATCTGGAATGCATGCGAGAGTTCGGGTATGCCATTCCAGAACCGTCCACTGTTGCCGAAGAGGTAGGAATTCCGGCCTGACGCTTACCTGCCGACACGTACCTGTAGCGCGCAGCGGCAAGGCCAAATATGCTAAACTTTTGCATGGATTTGTAAGTTCGAATCCCTCCACCGGCTCCCCGGTTATTCTCTTTCACACTGCTTTGTGGTTGAAGGTTGAGGGATGTCTAGCTTCGGACAGGTGGGTGAGTGGTTAAAGCCAACAGACTGTAAATCTGTCCCTCCTTGCGAGGTACGAAGGTTCGAATCCTTCCCTGTCCACCAGTTGTCTTAAGGCCGTTGTAGCTCAGTTGGTAGAGCGCGTCCTTGGTAAGGACGAGGTCACCAGTTCAATCCTGGTCAACGGCTCCATTCTTCATTGAAGTTACGACGAAAAGGCACTCAAGATGGCGAAGGAAAAATTCGACCGCAGCAAGCCGCACGTGAACATCGGGACGATCGGGCACATCGATCACGGCAAGACCACCCTCACGGCGGCCATCACCAAGGTGCTGGGCAAGCACAATCCGAAGGTGAAGTTCCGTTCGTTCGATTCGATCGACAACGCGCCGGAAGAGAAAGCGCGCGGAATCACGATCGCGGTGGCGCACGTCGAGTACGAGACCGCCAACCGGCACTACGCGCACGTGGATTGCCCCGGCCACGCCGACTACATCAAGAACATGATCACCGGCGCCGCCCAGATGGATGGCGCCATTCTGGTGGTCGCGGCCACCGACGGCCCCATGCCGCAAACCCGCGAGCACATCCTGCTGGCGCGCCAGGTGGGCGTGCCGTGCATCGTGGTGGCGCTGAACAAAGTGGACATGGTGGACGATCCCGAGCTGCTCGAACTGGTGGAGCTGGAGGTTCGGGAATTGCTGAGCAAGTACAAGTTTCCGGGCGAGGAACTGCCGGTGGTGCGGGTGAGCGCGCTGGGCGCGTTGAACGGCGAAGAGAAGTGGGAAAAGACGGTGGAAGAGTTGATGGACAAGGTCGACTCCTACGTGCCGCTGCCGGCGCGCGACATCGACAAGCCGTTCCTGATGCCGATCGAAGACATCTTCTCCATCCAGGGCCGCGGGACGGTGGTCACCGGACGCATCGAGAAGGGCATCTGCAAGGTGGGCGAGGAAATGGAGATCGTGGGCTTCAAGGACACGCGCAAGACGGTGGTGACGGGCGTGGAAATGTTCAAGAAGCTGCTGGACGAAGGGCGCGCCGGAGACAACGTGGGATTGCTGCTGCGCGGCATCGAAAAGGACGACGTGGAGCGCGGACAAGTGGTGGCCAAGCCCGGGTCGATCAAGCCCCACAAGAAGTTCAAGGGCGAGATCTACGTGCTGAGCAAAGAAGAAGGCGGACGGCACACGCCGTTCTTCAAGGGCTACCGGCCGCAGTTCTATTTCCGGACCACGGACGTGACGGGCGTGACGGAATTGCCGGAAGGCACCGAGATGGTGATGCCGGGCGACAACGTGGGGCTGGTGGTGGAGTTGATCACGCCGGTGGCCATGGACAAGGGTTTGCGGTTTGCGATCCGCGAGGGCGGACGCACGGTGGGCGCCGGTACCGTGACCGAGATTTTGGAATAGGGGAGCGAAGCGTATGCGCGAAATCATATCGTTACAATGCACCGAGTGCAAGCGAAAAAATTACAGCAAGACCAAGAACAAGAAGACCATGACCGAGCGGCTGGAGCTCAAGAAGTTTTGCGCCTTTTGCCGCAAACATCAGGTCCACAAGGAAATCAAGTAGACTGGAGTTGGACGGGCAACGGCGCGTTAGGGGCATAGGCTAACGGTAAACCAGCGGTCTCCAAAACCGCCTTTGGGGGTTCGAATCCCTCTGCCCCTGCCAGCAACGGAAGGTTAAGGAAGTAAGAAAATGGCAACAGCACAAATTCAGGAAGGCCAGTCCGGCAATTTCCTTCAACGGGTCTCCGCTTGGCCCGTTCAAGTGAAGGACTACTTCGAAGAGCTGCAAACCGAGATGCGCCGCGTCACTTGGCCCTCCTGGAAGCAGGTCCGCGCCACCACGGCCGTCGTGATCGCCGCCGTCTTTTTATTCGCCGCCTACTTCTTCGTGGTGGACGACATTGTACAGCGCGCCATCACCAAGCTGTTCGACACATTTTCCCGTTAGAGCCAGAAAACCAAATGCACGAGGACGAAATTACATCCGAACCAGAGCAGCTTGAGGAACTCGCTTCCGAGCCGCACGCGCCGCGCGACACTGTCGAGGAGCCACCGGCTGACCACGACGAAGCTCCCATCGAAGAGCCGCCCGCAGCCGAAGCGGACCATCCGGTGGAGGAAGCGGAGGCGCCCGCGGTCGAAGCAGCCGCGCCCGAAGAAGCCGAAGCCCCGCCCGTCGACGAGAACAAGAACTGGTACATCATCCACACTTATTCGGGCTTCGAACAAAAGGTGGCCGATTCGCTGCGAGGCCGCGCCCAGGCGTTCGGTTTCGCCGATAAAATCGGCCAGATCCTGATCCCGACCGAAGAGGTCATGGAGCTTCGGGCCGGCAAAAAGGTCACCAGCAAGCGGCTGCTCTATCCCGGATACGTGCTGGTCCAGATGGAAATGAACGATCAGCTTTGGCACGAGGTGAAGAACACGCCTCGCGTCACCGGATTCGTGGGCGGCGGCAACAGTCCCGTGCCGCTTTCGAGCGACGAAGTGAACTCGATTTTATACCGCCAGCAAACCACCGGCAAGACGCCTCGCCCGAAGATGACGTTCGAGAAAAACGAAAGCGTCAAGATCATCGAAGGGCCGTTTGCGAACTTCTCGGGCAAGATCGACGAGATCAACCCCGAGCGAAACACGCTGCGCGTGATGGTGACCATCTTCGGCCGCTCCACTCCGGTGGAACTCGATTTCCTGCAAGTAGAGAAGATATAGGACAACATGGCAAAGAAAGTAACGGCTCAAGTAAAGCTGCAAATTCCGGCGGGCAAAGCCACGCCGGCGCCTCCGGTGGGAACGGCCCTCGGTCCGCAAGGCGTGAACATCATGGAATTTTGCAAGGCGTTCAACGCCAAGACCTCCGCCAAGGATCAGGAAGGTCTCATCATTCCGGTGGTGATCACGATCTACACGGATCGCTCTTTCACCTTCATCACCAAGACCCCGCCCGTTCCGGTGCTGATCAAGCGCGCCGTCAATCTGGCGAAGGGGTCCGCCGAACCGAACAAGACGAAGGTCGGCAAAATCACCGAGAAGCAGGTGGAAGAGATCGCCAAGATCAAGATGCCCGATCTCAATTGCTTCGATCTGGACGCCGCCATCCGCAGCGTCAAGGGAACCGCCCGCAGCATGGGCGTGGACGTGGCTTAAGCGCAGTGGCGCATGCTTTAGCTTGCGAAGGCCTTTTAGTAGGCTGCGTGCCGCATTTCACGAAGGACGCGGCGAGTGGCGCGGTCGCTGATCAAGTTGGCTACCTTCGCCAACAATCCCGGCAGATCCTCGGGCTTGATCAGCATGCGCGATTGCTTCAGCGGCTTGAAGTGCTGGTGATTCTGATACGTGGTCACGATCGCGGTGGCCGGCTTGTAATCCATGTTCCGGGCATGCGCCAGGACCTTCAAACCGGCTTCGGGCGATTCCATTTGGAGATCGCTCAAAACCAGTTCGTACTCCTGTTCGTCCAGCTTGCCGACCGCTTCCGCGGCCGATGCGGCCGCATCCACGTGATATCCTCCAGCTTGTAACACTGTCTGGAGGGTTAAACGGGAGGTAGGATCGTCGTCCACCAAGAGTACTCTGGCGAGTTCTAGGTCCGTACACCGATCTGGAGCACTAAAGTTTTTCATTTCGGCGCCACCCGCCTGACTATAGTTTAATCGAAGAGTTCCGAAATGAAAGAAGAGAATTCGAAGCCAAGTCCTAAGCGGACTGGAATACCCTGTCGAAAATTCGATCGATCTGCGCTAAGTGCCTGGAAACAGAGAAGGTATCGTTGAGCTTCTCGGCTGACAGGTGCCTGGTAATATTTGGGTCAGCCGAGATTTGGGCACGAAAATCTCCGTCTTCTTCCCAACTCTTCATGGCATGGGCCTGGACCACTTTGTAAGCTTCCTCACGAAGCATGCCCCCAGCCGTCAGATCCAGGAGAAGCTGGCCCGAGAAAACCAGGCCCTTGGTGAGATCGACGTTCTTCCGCATTCGGGCGACATCGACGCGCATCCCGGCTACCAGCCAGTCGGTCTTGGCGAGCATATAATCCACCAGGATCGTCGAATCGGGCAGGACGATGCGCTCCACCGAAGAGTGGGAAATGTCGCGCTCGTGCCACAGTGCGACGTTTTCGAACCCGGCTTGCGCGTTCGCCCGAACCACTCGGGCCAAACCGCAGATCTGCTCCGAGGTCACCGGGTTGCGCTTATGCGGCATCGCCGACGAGCCCTTTTGGCCGCTCGAAAACGGCTCTTCCACTTCGCGCACTTCGGTTCGCTGCAGATGCCGGATCTCGAGCGCGATCTTCTCCAGCGTGGCCGCGATAAGCGCCAGTGCCGCCAAATAGTTAGCATGCCGATCCCGAGAGATCACTTGAGATGCGATCGGCGCCGGATTCAAACCCAGGCGCTCGCAAATCCGCTCCTCGGCTTCCGGACCGATATGCCCGAAGGTTCCCACGACGCCCGAGATTTTTCCGGCCCGCATTTCCTCGGCGGCGGCCGAAAAACGCCTGAGGTCGCGCACAGTTTCGTCGTACCAAAGGGCCAGCTTTAGGCCGAAAGTGATCGGTTCGGCGTGAATCCCATGAGTCCTGCCGATCTGCACGGCGTCCTTGAACTCGAAGGCGCGCCTTTTTAAAGTCGCGGCCAGCTTCTCGATTTCCCGGGTGACGACCTCCGACGCCGCGCGCACTTGCAGCGCCTGAGCCGTATCCACGATGTCATTCGAAGTGAGGCCGTAGTGCAGCCAGCGCGACGCGTCCGGATGCCCGGCGGCGGCCATGCTTTCGGCCACGGCGGTGGTGAAAGCGATGACATCGTGCCGGACTTCGCGTTCGATCTCGTGGATTCGGGCGACGTCGAAGCTGGCGTGCCGCCGCAGAAGTTGCGCGGCCTCGCGCGGGACCGTGCCCATGTCGGCGAGCGCCTCGGTGGCGGCCAGTTCCACCTCCAGCCACTGTCGATACTTGTTCTCTTCGCTCCAGATGCGGCCGATCTCGGGCCGGGTGTAACGGGCTATCATGCAAAGCTCCGCGGCATTCAGTAGCTAAAGACCTCAGTCTGTTCTTTGGGCTCAGCCACCACCAGTCGCGTGAACAACGAGCGCCCGGCGCGATCAAGCGCCTGGCTCGCTATGTTCCGCACGATCTCGGGATGATTGTTGTGCTCGCTCAAGTGCCCCAGCACCAGCGTGCTGATGGTGGTATCGAGGTCCAGGCGAATGAAGTCGGAAACAACTTCGTTGGACAGATGCCCTTTGCGCCCCATCACTCGTTGTTTGACGGACCAGGGATACGGTCCCACCTTCAGCATTTCGAGATCGTGATTCGATTCGAGCACCAGCAAATCCGCGCCGCGCAGGTGAAACTTGATCGACTCCGGCATATAGCCGAGGTCGGTGACCACCCCGATCTTGATTCCCGCGTTGCGAAAACAGAAACCCACGGGATCGATGGCATCGTGCGGAAGCGTGAAACTGTCAACGTCGATGTCGCCGACCGTGAACGTAGCGCCGGCCTGAAAGCAGTCGAGCCGCGGTGTGTACTCGCCCCACGGAATCGCGGGAGCGGTCAGCCGCGTGATGTAAACCGCGATGTTGAGTTGTCTGGCGAGCGTCACGAGTCCGCTCACGTGATCGGAGTGTTCGTGCGTAATCAGGATGGCATCCAGATCCTCGATCTGCTCGCCGATGGCGGCCAGCCGCGCGCAGACATCGCGCTTGCTCAAGCCCACGTCAACGAGAATGCGAGTCCGTTCAGTGCGGATGAAAGTAGAATTCCCCGAGCTGCTGCTCGCCAACACGCAAACTTTGACGATAACGATCCTCCCTGCCCCGTAAATTTTAGGTTAGGACAGAGCCGCGCCGCGTGTCCAGCTTAGAATAGAGCATCGACATGAAAAGCTTTACCGCCGACGGCACAATCGATACATCCAGGGACACCAGCTTCTTCGGCCACCCGCGCGGCCTAGCGACGCTCTTCTTCACCGAAATGTGGGAGCGCTTCAGCTACTACGGCATGCGCGCGTTGCTCATCCTTTTCATGACCGCAAGCGTCGCCAAGGGCGGCCTCGGTTTTCCAGTAGTGAAAGCCGGCGCGATTTACGGATTCTACACGGCCATGGTGTACCTGCTCAGTCTGCCCGGCGGATGGGTAGCGGATCGGATCTTCGGCCAGCGGCGCGCGGTGCTCTACGGCGGAATTCTGATCGTGGCGGGACAGTTCTCGCTGATGAGTCCAAGCGTGCAAGGATTCTACGCGGGGCTTGGACTGCTGATGCTAGGCACGGGAATGCTGAAACCCAACGTCAGCACCATCGTCGGGCAGCTTTATGCTCAAGGCGATCGGCGGCGCGATTCCGGCTTCTCGATTTTCTACATGGGGATCAACCTCGGCGGACTGCTTGCGCCGCTCGCCTGCGGATACGTCGGCGAGCGTGTCGGCTGGCGTCTGGGCTTTGGTCTGGCGGGCGTGGGCATGATCGCGGGACTTATCCAATATCTGCTCGGCGCCAAGTATCTCGGATCTGCGGGACTCCATCCCGCGCCGCCCGCCAGTCCGGAAGCGGGCCGTCGCTTGAAACGCAATGCCGGCCTCGGTGCGCTCGCTGCCGCGCTGATTCTAGGAGCGGTCGGGTTGCTTGCGTCGACCGGTCGAATCGAAATCACGCCGGAGGGCATCTCCGCGACACTGGGCCTGGTTCTGATCCTGGTCTCGGTGGCGATCTTCGCGTGGCTGCTGCTCGGCCCCGGATGGACGGCGACGGAGCGCAAACGTTCAGGCGCGATTATGGTGCTGTTTCTCGCGTCGGCGGTGTTTTGGGCGTCCTACGAACAAGCCGGCTCGTCGCTCAGTCTCTTCGCCGAACGCAGCACCAATCGCGTCGTGTTCGGATTCGATTTCCCGGCCAGTTGGTTCCAATTCGTTCCGTCGTTTTTCGTGATGATTCTGGCGCCGGTGTTCGCCTGGCTATGGATCGCGCTGGACAAGTGGGAGCCGTCCAGTCCCGCGAAGTTCGCCTGGGCTTTGGTGCTCGGAGGAATCGCATTCGCGATCCTGGTTCCTCCAGCGAAAGCGGCGATGACCGGCGCGCTGGTTTCGCCGTGGTGGTTGACTGGCACTTATTTCATCCAAACTATGGGCGAGATGTGCCTGAGTCCCGTAGGACTGAGCGCGATGACGAAGCTGGCGCCCGCGCGCATCGCCGGACTGATGATGGGTTTGTGGTTCGTGTCCATCAGCATTGGAGACTACTTGGCCGGAAAGGCCGCATCGCTATACGAATCGATGGCCCTTCCCACCCTCTTCGGCACGGTCGCCTGCTTCGCGCTCGCGGCGGCCGTGGTGCTGGCCCTGCTCATCCGGCCGACGGTACGGCTGATGTCAGGCGTGAAATAAGCCGCTAGCTCTGCGTTGACGCGGCCGTCATAACACTGGCGACGCTCGAAAAGATCGTGCTGATGCTGGTCGCCACTCCGGGCATAATGGCGCCGGCGGCTAGGGTTACGAAGCCCGCCATGAGAGCGTATTCGATGAGATCCTGGCCTTGGCGATCCTTTGCCAGTTTGACCAAAGCGTATTTAGTAAAAACAAATAAGTTCATTCGTGTCTCCTTAAATGAGTGGTGTCTACGTAGGTCCTATTGTCCGGGCGAACCCTGGCGTCGGCATCAAACGACGGTCCCAAACTAGAGCGGTTTGAGTACTGGGCGACTGACTTTGCGCTCATGGGGGGAATCGGGGGTCAGCTTCCGGCTACAATGGAAAAATTACATGAAAGCCCGCGTTTATGTATCCATGAAGCCCACGGTCCTAGATCCACAGGGCCAGACCATTCGTAGGGCCTTAGCCGGATTGGGCCACTCTTCGATCGCGGCGGTGCGGCAAGGGAAGTTTTTCGAGATCACCTTAGAGGCGGGCACCGATCGGGAAAAGGCCGGCGTCGAGATCGATCAGATCGCTCGCGACGTGCTGGCGAACCCGGTGATCGAGGAATACCGCGTCGAATTCGTGGACTAATCAACATGAAGACAAATCATCAGTGGTTGATCGCGGCCCGCCCGTCCGGCGCCGCCAAGGAATCCGATTTCAAGTGGCAGGAAGCGCCCGTTGCCGCGCCGGCCGACGGCCAAGTGCTGGTGCGAACCGTGTATCTTTCGCTCGATCCGTCGAATCGAGTGTGGATGAACGAAGCCGATTCGTATTTGCCCGCGCTGGCTTTGGGCGACGTGATGCGCGGCGGGGCGATTGGGATCGTCGAAGAATCGCGTCAGGCGGGCTTCGCGCCGGGGGACCTGGTGCAAGGCGTGTTCGGATGGCAGCAGTATGCCGCCATTCCCGGCCCCGCGCTCAGCAAGCTTCCGAAAGGTCTGCCCGTGCCCACCACCGCTTTTTTCGGATTGCTCGGCCACATCGGCTTGACGGCCTATTTCGGATTGCTCGATCTCTGCCACCCCAAACCGGGCGAGACTCTGGTGGTTTCCACCGCCGCCGGCGCGGTTGGATCGCTGGTGGGCCAGATCGGCAAGATCAAAGGCTGCCGCGTGGTCGGCCTCACCGGCAGCGACGAGAAATGCCGTTGGATCAAAGACGATCTCGGATTCGACGCGGCCATCAATTACAAAAAGGAAAACGTGCCCGAGAGCTTGCGCCGGCACTGTCCGGATGGGATCGACATCTACTTCGACAACGTCGGCGGCGAGATTCTGGAAGCCGTTCTAAACCTGGTCAATCTCAAGGCGCGCATCTCAGTGTGCGGGATGATTTCCGGCTACAACAGCGACAACTCGGAACCCGGACCTTCGAACCTCGCGATGCTGATCATCAAACGTGTGCGAATGGAAGGTTTCATTTGTACCGACTACCTGGATCGCGCCCAAGAGGCGTTCACCGAGATCATCGGATGGTTCCTCGCCGGCAAGCTGAAGTATCGCGTGGACGTGGTTCAAGGACTAGAGAACGCGCCGCGCGCACTTCGGAAACTGTTCGACGGATCGAACACCGGAAAGCTGATCATCCAGGTAAGCGCCGAGTAGTTCTCAGACGCGAATCCGAACGATGCGCGCGAAGCCTTCGGCTCGAGTGGGCGGCTCGAGGCGTAGCGCCATTTGACGTAGCGCTTCCGGCGGGACCACCCGTTCGCGCTTCTGATTGCGCTCCAGACAGACCTCGATGGGAACGTCGAAGAACAACGCTTCCAGCTTACAGTCGGAGCGGGCGGCGAGGCGAAAATACGGACGCCGCTCCCAGCGAGTGAGGTGCGTTGCGTCCACATAAGTGATCGGCCGGCCGAGCGCGAGCCGCTCGCGGACGAGATAGCGGATGGTAGCGAAAACCCGCGGGTGGATGGTCTGATCTCCAGGATCGTCCGCCAGCAGACGGCGGATTTCGTCCGAGGAAATCGCGTTCGCTCCCAGGCCCGCGAGATAGGTGGATTTTCCGGCGCCGGGAAGGCCCACCGTGATCGCGATCCTACACGACGTAGCGATCGGCTTCCAACAGGCGCGCGGAGATCTTGCGGCGCACCGCGATCGCATTCACCGGCTCGAATTTGGTGAAGCGCTTGAGCACCGCCAGGTTGGTGCGCAGCGCGTCTCCGTCGGAACAGGCCGCCAGGACAGTGCGCGCGGCGCTTTCGATGGTTTCCATGGCTTCGCGCAGGAACACCGAGCACATCTCGCCGGCGATCTCGCTTTTGTGGTTCTTCGCGATTTTCTGCGAGCGCAAGAGCGCCGATTCCATGGCAAACGCATTCATGGAGATATCGGTGATGCCGGCCAGCACTTCCTGTTGATCCTCCAGCGTTGCCATGTACTTCTGGTAAGCGACGCCGAGGGTGAGCAGAGTAACTTTCTTGGCATTCTCGACGAGTTTCGTCTCTTCGTCCGCGCCCGACGATAGCGACGGACCCGCCAGGATTTCGGCTTGCAGCTTTTTCACCGCTTCGACTAATCCCAACTGGCCGCGCTGGGCTCGTTTGAGCAGCATGCCGGTGGCGAGCAGGCGGTTGATCTCGTTGGTGCCCTCGAAAATCCGGTTGATGCGCGAATCGCGGTACGCCCGCTCCACCGGATACTCCTGACTGTAGCCGTAGCCGCCGTGAATTTGCACGCCTTCGTCCACCACGTAATCCAGCATCTCCGACGCGAAGACTTTGATGTAGGAACATTCGGCCGCGAATTCTTCGACGGCTTTCAGCATGGTCTGCGCCGCGTTTGGGCTGTTCCAGGAGAAACCTGCCAGCTCATTTTCGATCAAGCCGACCACGCGGTAGCTGACGGACTCCGCGGCATAAAGCCGTATCGCCATTTCGGCCAGCTTGTGTTGGATCATGCCGAATTCCGCAATCGATTTTCCGAAGGCCTTGCGCTCCTTGGCGTACTTCAAAGAAACGCGCAGCACTTCCTTGGCGCCGCCGACGGCGAACGGGCCGAGCTTCAAACGACCCAGGTTGAGAATATTGAAGGCGATGACATGGCCACGCCCGATTTCGCCGAGCACGTTCTCCACCGGCACCTTGACGTTGTCCAAGTAGATAGCGGTGGTGGAACTGCCCTTGATGCCCATCTTCTTTTCTTCGGCGCCCGGCTGCACGCCCGCGAATTTACGCTCCACCAGGAACGCCGTGAATTTCTCGCCGCCGACCTTGGCGAAGATCGTGTAGAGATCGGCCGCGCCTCCGTTGGTGATCCACATCTTTTGCCCATTGAGCACGTAATGCTTGCCATCGGGGCTGAGATCGGCGCGGGTTTTGGCGGCCAGGGCGTCAGATCCGGCTTGCGGCTCGCTCAGACAGTAAGCGGCGACCATTTCGGCGGTGGCCACCTTCGAAAGGTACTTCTGCTTCTGCTCCTCGGTGCCGAACAACAGCAACGGCAGGGCCCCGATGCCGGCTTGAGCGCCATGCCAGGCTGAATACGATCCGTCCTTGGAGACGCCTTCGGCGACAATCATGGCCGAAGTGAGATCCATTTCCATCCCGCCGAATTTCTCGGGAATCACCACCGCCGGCAGACCCAGTTTCCCGGACTTCTTGAGAATCGAAACCGCCACGCCCGGCTCCTGATGCTGGATGGCGTCGACATTCGGCGCCACCTCGTTGGTGAAGAACTCCTCGGTAGTGCGGGCGATCGCGCGGTGCTCCTCGGTAAAATCCTCGGGAGTGAAAATCTCGTCGGGCGTGGACGATTCCAGAAGATAAGAACCGCCGTAATGTTTGGCCGGAGTAAGAGTAGTAGTTGCCATAACGCTCCTTAATCCTTCTTTGCTGGGTTGTATATTAAGCGGTGCTTAGTTCAACCGTTCGAAGATGCCGGCCGCGCCCTGGCCGCCGCCGACGCACATCGTTACCATTCCGTATTTTAGCTCGCGGCGATGCATCTCGCGCAGGATGGTGGCCGTCAGCTTGGCGCCCGTGCATCCCAGCGGATGTCCCAGCGCGATGGCGCCGCCATTCGGGTTGACGCGCTCGAGTTCGATGCCGACCTTGCGGATCACCGCCAGAGCCTGCGCGGCGAAGGCCTCGTTCAATTCGACGACACCGATGTCGTCGGTGCTGAGGCCGGCCAGCGCGAGCGCTTTCGGAATAGCCACCACCGGGCCGATGCCCATGATCTCCGGCGGCACGCCGGCCACCGCGAAACTCACGAAGCGGGCCATCGGCTTCAGACCCAGTTCTTTGGCTTTCTTCTCCGACATGACGATGGCCGCGGCGGCGCCGTCGCTGGTCTGCGACGAGTTGCCGGCAGTCACCGCGCCGTCCGTCTGAAATACGGGCTTGAGCTTGGCCAGCGCTTCGACCGATGTGTCGGGGCGGGGTCCTTCGTCCTTCTGGAAGACGCCGTGGCGATGCTCCGGCGCGCCGTTGGAAAGCACTGTCGAATTCAGCTCCACCGGCACGATTTCTTCGTCGAACTTGCCCTCGGCCTGCGCCCGCAGCGCGTTCTGGTGGCTCCGGTACGCGAACCGATCGGCATCCTCGCGGCTGACGCCGTACTTGCGCGTCACTTCCTCGGCCGTGAGGCCCATGCCCATGTAGATCTGCGGCAGGTGATCCACCATCCAGGGATTGGGGGCGAACTTGTAACCGGACATCGGAATCATGCTCATGGATTCGGCGCCGCCGGCGATGATGATTTGAGCGCCGCCGGAACGAATGCGGTCGGCCGCCATGGCGATCGCTTGCAGGCCGGAAGAGCAGAAGCGGTTGATGGTGACGCCGGGGACGGAGTCGGGCAAGCCCGCCCTCAGAGCGGCCACGCGCGCCATGTTCATTCCGGATTCGCCTTCCGGATTGGCGCAGCCGAGAATCACGTCGTCTATTTCGCTGGTCGAAATGGCCGGATATTTTTCCAGAAGCCGCCGGAAGACGGTGGCGGCGAGGTCGTCCGGGCGGGTGGTTCGTAAGGTGCCCTTGGGAGCTTTTCCAACGGCGGTGCGAAGGCAATCGACGATGACGGCGTTCATAGTGCTTGTTCCTTTGGATGCTTCTTAATTCCGAAGCGGCTTACCTGTTTTGAGCATATGCTGCATGCGTTCCTGCGTCTTGGGATTGCCGCACAGGCTCAGGAACGCTTCCCGCTCCAGATCGAGAAGATATTGTTCGGAAACGGTTTGTTCCCCGGTCAGGCGGCCGCCGGTGAGGACGTTGCCCAGTTTCTCGGCCACGGTCACGTCGTAGTCGCTGATGAAACGGCCCTGGCGCGCTGACCACGCGCCCAGTTTCAGCAAGGCGAAGCCATTTTCGCCGGCGACTTTGACATCGGTGCGAGGAACTCCCGGCGAGTACTGCGGGACCAGGGACAGCGCGAGCGCCTTGGCGTCTCCGATCAGGCGCTCCGGGTTCATCGAGATCGAATCGGCGCGGTCCAGCAGTCCGAGCTTTTGAGCGTCCGCCGCGCTGGTGGACACCTTGGCGTAGCCGATCAGCTCGAACACGCGCCTGGGGTCCTTCAGCCGCAGCAGCAGTTCCTTGCAGCCGCCGCCGCCCGGAATCAACCCCACTCCCACTTCCACCAATCCAATGTAGGTTTCAGCGGAAGCCTGGGATCGCGTGGAATGCAATACGATTTCGCAGCCTCCGCCCAGCGTGCGCGCGAACGGCGCCGAAACCACTGGCTTGGCGGCATACTTCAGCGCCATATTGACTTGCTGGAAACGGTGCACCGCCCGATTCAGTTCTTCCCATTCGCCTTCCTGCGCGCCCAGCAGAACCATCACAAGATTCGCGCCCACGCTGAAGTTTTCGCCTTCGTTGGCGATCACCATGGCGTCGAAGTTGCGATTGGTCTCTTCGAGGCCCGCATACAGCATGCCGATATTGTCTTCGCCCAGCGCATTCATCTTGCTGTGAAATTCGACGCACAGCACGCCGTCGCCCAGATCCACCAGCGACGCGCCCGAGTTTTGCTGAACCACGCCGTTCGATCGCTTGACGTCAGGGAGCGAGAGAATCCCCGGCCGCGCTTCCAAAGGCTGGTAGCTCTTGGACAGAAAATCGAAATATTCCGTCCGCGCCGAACCCTCTCCGGTGGCATGGCGGTAAAGCGAAATCGCCCCGCGCGAGAGGATGTCCTTGACGTTTTGAGGCAATCCGCGATGATCGAGCTCGAGCCTGGTCACGACATCCACGAAACCCAGCGCGTCCCAAAGTTCGAATGGCCCCAGTTTGTTGGCGTAACCCCAGCGCATGGCGCGATCGATTTCGACGATCCGATCCGAGATTTCGGGAATCCGTTCGGCCGAGTAAAGAAACAGGTCGCTGAAGACTCGCCATAGGAAGCGCCCCGCCCGGTCTTCGGAGCGCACCAGAGTGCGCAGACGCTCGCCGAGATTTTCGATGTCGCGCGCGGCGTCCACGGAAGCGAAACGCGGCTTCACGGCCGGATGATATTCGAGCGTTTTCCAGTCCAGGGCCTGAATTTCCTTGTTGTCACCCTTGCCCACCCGCTTATAGAAGCCCTGGCCGGTTTTGTCGCCCAGCCATTTGCGCTCGATCATCTTTTTCTGAAAATCGGTGGGCTGGAAGCGGTCGCGCCAAGGGTCGTCCGGGACGGCGGTATACAGGTTGCTGCCGACGAACGCCCAGACATCCAGGCCCACCAAATCGAGCAGGCGAAAGCTGGCGGTGCTCGGCAGGCCGATGAGCGGGCCTGTAAGCGCGTCCACTTCCTCGATGGTGAAATCTTCTTCGACCATCACTTTTGCAATGGTGCCGCCGAAAAAACTGCCAATCCGGTTGGCGATGAAGTTCGGCGTGTCCTTGGTGGGGACCACGCCTTTGCCCAGCCGGCGGTCGGCGAAATCGTTCACCGCGGCGAGGATCTCGGGAGCGGTTTCCGCGCCGGGAATCAACTCCATGAGATGCAGATAGCGCGGGGGGTTGAAGAAATGCGTGCCCAGGAAGTGAGTCCGGAAGGCGGTGGAAAAACCTTCGGAGATTTCCGCGAGCGGAATCCCGCTAGTGTTGGTGGAGACGATGGCGTCGGGCTTGCGGACCTTCTCCACCTTGCGCCAGAGGTCGCGCTTGAGGATGAGGTTTTCAACCACCGCCTCGACGATCCAATCGCATTCGGAGAGCTGCTCGAGATGGTCTTCGAAATTTCCGGGCTGGACGAGGGCGGCCTTGTCGTCGGTGAAGAATCCGCCCGGGCGCAATTTTAGAGCGTTCTCGATGCCCTTCATCGCGGCCGCGTTGCGATTGGGCTGGCCAGGGACGACGATGTCCAGTAAGAGGGCGGGCACTCCCGCGTTGGCGAAGTGAGCGGCGATGCGCGCACCCATTGTTCCGGCGCCGAGCACGGCGACACGACGAATGGTTTTCATGGGAACCTTGATTATAACGAAGTGGCGAGGCGGAACTTCTGGTTTCCACAAGGCCGCCTGGCCGTATTCCCTAACTCATCGCTACGCGGAACACCGCTTCTTCCAGTTGATCCAGCGCTTCGGCGAAGAAGTGGTCGCCGGCTTCCACCCAGATCAGTTGTTTGGGCCCGATGAGGTTTTCGAAATAGGCCTGCATCGCCTCAACCGGGCCGAACTGGTCGTGCGTGCTCTGGATGAAGTATCGCGGGACATTGCATGCGTCCGGCCCAGCGCCGTTTTCCAAAGCGGCGGGAAAGCCGACCGGGATCAAGCGCGAGGCTTCGGGAACGGAACATCCCAGCTTCAAAATGATCCGGGAGCCGAACGAAAAACCGGCGAGGGAAAACGGCAATTGCGGATAGCGCGTTCGCAGGTAGGCCAAGGCCGCGCGCGCATCCTCGATCTCGCCGATTCCGCCATCGTAGCCGCCCTCGCTGCGATTGACGCCGCGATAGTTGAAACGCAACGCCACGGCGCCCGCCCGCCGCATTCCTCGAGCGATCCGGTAGACCACCTTGTTGTGCATGGTGCCGCCGTGCTGCGGATGCGGATGACAAATGAGCGCCGCTTCCCGCGCCGGCTGGTCGTCGGGCTCCTCCAGCAGCGCTTCCAGTTTCCCGGCTGGGCCGTCCAGGAGGAGCGATTCGATGCGGCGCGGCATCAATTCGTGCGGTAGTTGGTGAATTGCATGTCGATGCCGAAATCCTGCCCGCGCAATAAGGCGATCACGTCTTGCAAGGAATCCCGATCCCGGCCCGACACTCGCACCAGATCACCCTGAATGGACGCCTGCACCTTCTTCTTGCTGTCCTTGATGACTTTGACGATCTCGCGAGCTTTCTCGATGGGAATGCCTTGCTGCAACGAAATCTCTTGGCGCACCGTAGACCCGGCGGCCTCCGAAACCACGCCGAAGGTCAGACCCTTGAGCGGCACTTTGCGCTTGATCAGTTTCTGCTCCAAAACGTCGGAGACTGCCTTCAACTTGAATTCGTCCAAACTCGCGAGCAGGATCTTGTGATCTTTCTCGTTCAATTGAATCTCCGATTTCGAGTTCTTCAGATCGTAGCGCGTCTGGATTTCCTTGAGCGCTTGTTGGATGGCGTTGTTCACCTCCGCCAGATCGATCTTGGATACGACGTCGAATGTGTTATCGGGCATGGCTCAATGACCCAATGCTATCAAGACGCGCTCGGTAATTTCCTGGATCATCGACGGCATCGCCGCGTCCAGCGCCAAGGTGACGGCGGCGCGGACGCGTTCGGCGTCGATGGCTGGAGCCGGCGCCGGCGGTGCGTAGACTGCCGCGTCCGACGGAGGCTCGGAGGAGGCGGAAACCGATGCCTCCACAAAGCCGCGCGCCGCATGGGCCGCTTCGACGAGCGGCTTTATGGTCGCCACAAGCTTGGAAGCTTCGAACGGCTTCTTGAGAATCGCGTCGCAACCAGCGCGCCGGGCTTCCTCCTCGTCCAAGGTCTCGAGCAGACCGGCCGTGAGAACCACCCGCGCGTGCCGCAGACTCGGGTCGTTCTTGACGTATCGGCACAACTCGAAGCCGGACTTGCCGGGCAGAAACGCGTCGGCGAGAATCAGGTCGGGATCCACTTCCGCCAGCCGCGCCAGAACCGCGTGGCCATCGGTCAGGCTGACAACTTCGAAGCCCTCTTCGCGCAGGATGCGTTCGCCCATTTGCCGCGCGTGCGGGCTGTCGTCAGCCAGCAGGATCCGGCTCATCCGGACTAATTGGAACTCGTCGACGGCGGCTGCGCGGCGGCGGGAGTTGCGGCAGGCGTCGCGGGCGCGGCGGCGGGAGTCACCTGGGTGTCAGGCTGTTTCTGCTTTTTGTCCTTCTTCTTTTTCTTGGCCTTCGCTTGGTCGGCGGATGCGGTCTGCGCCTGCGCGGACTGAGCAGCACTACCGGCCGCCGCCGGCTGTGGCGAAGTACCCGCCGATGCGGCCTGCGCCGGCGGAGCCGCGGCATTGGCGTCGCCGGTAGGCGGATTGGTCCGCGCGTCTTTATTGGTGTCGAGCGCCGACGGACCGGTCACCGTGGTGGCCGTAACGTCCCCCGTAAATCCAGGGGCGGCGGTGGCAGGCTGCGGCACCAGCACTGGAACGGCCGGACGCAGAGTGGTCATGGCCGGACTTCCCGAGCGCGCGGCCGGGCTCATATCCGGACCGCGTCGCAGGATGTCCGTAGAGCGGCTCAGCAAACCCGGCTTCCGGCGATTCTCCAGCTCATATTTCATCCGGCTGACCGCCACCGGATCGGCGTCCGGCACGGGCAATTCCATTTCCTTCAATTTCCTTTTGGCGGCATCCGCGAAACTGCTAAGCGGATAATCCCGGACAATGCGCGCGTAGGCATCGCCTTCCTGCTTCCGAAAGCGATTTCCCAACTTCCCGTAAGCTTCACCCATCTGCCAGAGCGCGGCGTCGGCTTTGCTGTATAACGGGTACTGCTCCACCACGTGGAGCATGCGCGCGGCCGCGGCTTGATTGTCTCCTCGGTTGGAATAGAACGTTCCAACCAGGAACTCGCCTTCACCCAGCGCTTCCTGGATATTGCGCAGCAGTTGCTGGGTCGCGGGGACATACTTGCTGTTCGGAAATTGGACGATAAGCTGACGGCATTCGTCTTCGGCCCGCAAGCCCTGATTGGGATCGCGGTCGGTTTTGTCCATCTGTTTGTAGTGGATCATGCAGATTTTCTGCTGCGATTCGGCGGCTTCCTCCATGGTCGGATAGAACAGGATGAAGTCCTTGTACTCGGCTTCGGCTTGCGCCAGACCCGCGGAGCCGCCCTCGCGAAACCAACTGTCGGCCACCGCCAACTTGGCTTTGGCCATGAATTCGCTTTGATCGTAGGTGTTGATCAGAGTGTTCAGGGTGATTCGCGCCACTTCAAAGCGGCCATGCTCGATATCGTTGATCGCCCGGTCGAAAAGCACCTTGTCGGGCTGCTGGGTGTCCTTGGAAATCGGGTTATCGTACTTCTTGCGATGGAATCCGCAGGAGGTAACCATACCCGCCATCAAAATGACAATTGAAATATATCGAACCATAGTTAGCCCTACCAGCTTAAATCAAACTTGGACCAGCGTGCCTTCGCGCGCCGCTCGCAGCAAATCCACAAAAGCCTGACCGGCATTCGGGGTGTGAAAAATAGACGACCCTGCTACCAAACGGTCACACCCGGCGCGTGTTATGTCCCCGGCGTTCTCCAACCCCACCCCGCCATCGATCTCGATACTGAAATCCAGCCCTAACTCCTTGCGGCGCCACGCTAGAGCCTGCACCTTCCGCAGGGCGTTGGGGATAAAAGTCTGGCCCCCGGCCCCCGGATTAACGCTCATGATTAGCACTTGGTCCACCAAATCAAGGACTTCGCTCAGTGTCGAAAGAGGAGTAGCGGGATTCAGCACCACCCCGGCTTCCGCTCCCTCGCCTCGAATGGCTCGGAGGGTATGGTCCAGATGCGGGCAGGCCTCCTGATGCACCAACACGCGGCGGGAGCCGGCGCGGATGAACTGGGGCGCGTAAGTATCCGGGTCGGTAATCATAAGGTGAGTCTCCAGCTCAAGCCGGGTGAACTTGCGGATGGACTCCACTACCGGAATTCCGATGCTAATGTTGGGCACGAAATGGCCGTCCATAACGTCCACGTGCAGCGCGGTAGCTCCTGCCCGTTCGACCTTGCCGATCTCCTCGCCCAAGCGCGCAAAATCAGCCGCGAGGATGGATGGGAGGATTTCAACCATCAGGGTTATCCCGATGGTAGCATAGCGATAAAGAACCCATCCCCTGCGTCCCGGCCGGGTAGACGCTCGGTTACCTGCCAGGCGCCCGGGACGGCCTCGAGCACCAGCCTGTTCTCTTCGTCTTCGAGCGAGCAGGTGGAGTAAACCAGCCGACCGCCGGGCTTCAAATATTGGAGCGCGTTGCGCAGCAGGGCCACCTGCTTGCGGTGTAAGTCGATCAGATCGGAGGGCGATAGCCGCCATTTGATCTCCGGGTTTCGCCCTAGAGTACCGGTCCCCGAGCAAGGCGCATCCACCAGAATGCGATCGAAGCCGCTGCGAAACGGAAGCGGCCGAGTACCGTCCGCCACTACCCGATCACAGCGGAGTGCCTCAAGCTGTCCGAGTCTGTGCCAATGCAGGTCGCAGGCCACGGTGTGGACGCCGTAGGCCAGCGCCTGGGCGGTTTTGTTGCCGGGAGCGGCGCACAAGTCGAGCAAGGTCAAGCCGGGGCGCAGGTCGAGCAACGGCACGACGGACTGGGCGCCGATATCCTGAATCCGGCCCGTGCTCGCGATATACGTCTCGGCCGGTTGCAGAGCCGCAGTGGCGATCTTGTCCGCCGCCTCCGGGCCGAACTGGCGGTCCCATTTATCGATCAGCCACTGCGGCGCGGAGAGTTCGGTGGCGCGGTCGGGCCAGGCCACGGGTTTGCGGTCCACTTTTCGCAAAACGGCGTTCACCAGTCCGGCGGCGGACGCTTTGCGCACGCGTTTGACCAGCTCGACACTGTCGGAAACCGCGGCATGCGCCGGGATTCGGTCCAGGTAACGCAGTTGATAGACGCCCATGCGGAGCGCGATCCGAACCTGGATGTCCAGCTTTCCCGGCGCCAGCAGGGCGATCAAATGATCGAGCTGGGCCTGATAGCGCAGGCATCCGAAAACGATTTCGGAACACAGGCCGGCGTCCCGCGCGGCAAGTTGGGCCGACCGGGCCACCAGCAGATCGCCCGCATATCCGCCGTCATGCACTCGGTGGAGCACGTCGAACGCAACCTGGCGAGCCGGGGATACCAACTTCCATTTTCCAACAATTGCTTTATCATGATTCCATGTCCATTGAGGAAGAACTTCAAGAAAATATAGAGCATGCCCGCGGTTCGTTCGACAAGCGCGTGGCCGCAAGCATGGCGGTGCTGGCGGCGGTTCTGGCGATCGTGTCCGTGCTGGGACATATCATGACTACCGAGGAACTGCTGAAACAGCAGAAGGCCTCCGACCAGTGGTCATACTATCAAGCCAAGTCCATCCGGCGTTATCAATCCGAAGTGGCGCGCGACCTGTTCGCGGGCATGAAGCTGGACGAGCAGCGCGCTCTTTACACGAAAAATGCGGAGAAGTACCGCAAAGACGACGAAGAGATACAGAAGGAAGCCCAAGCACTCGAACGCGAGAGCCATCTGGCCGGCGACCAAGCCTTGCGCCTGCATCTAGGCGAAGTGTTCGTCGAGATTTCCATCGTTTTCGCGTCGTTGGCGATCCTGACGAAACGCTCGCTGTTCTGGTACACGGCCATTGCGGGCGGCCTGCTGGGCTCGGTCATCGCAGCCACCACGTATTTCGTGACCTAGTCGCCGCCGGCGGCCTCAAAAGATCGACCCGCTGTCCGATGAGTGCTACATGGGTAGACGGCTGCTCATCCTCGTGGCGCTGGCGGGCTCGAGCGCTTCCGCACAGCGGGTTGGCGCGCCCACCGATGATGACTTAACCAATCTTAGCGTCGAAGATCTTTTCCAACTTGAAGTTACCTCCGTAGGCCGTAAGGCGCAAGAACTCTCGAAGGCGCCGGCGGCGATCTTCGTTCTTACCGCGGAGGATATCCGGCGATCGGGGGCGACCTCGATTCCCGAAGCGCTGCAATGGGTCCCCGGGTTGACTGTGCTGAGCGTGGACGGAATCCGCTGGACCATTTCCGCGCGCGGGAGCGCCAGCCTGTATGCCGACAAGATGTTGGTGATGATCGACGGCCGTTCCTTGTATACGCCTCTTTTTGGTGGGGTCCTGTGGGATCTGGTGGATGTTCCGCTCGACAACATTGAACGCATAGAGATCGTGCGCGGGCCGGGCGCCGTCATGTGGGGTCCGAACGCGGTCAACGGCGTGATTAACATCATCACTAAGAAGGCTCAACAAACCAAAGGCGGCGACGTCAGCTTCACAACCGGCAACCAATTGCAGGGCTCGGCGCTGGCGCGCTGGAGCGACGGATCGGATCGATTCGCCTACCAGATCTGGACGAAGCTGGAGGACAGAGATCCGGCATCTTCCTCGCCTGGATTCTATCTGGCCGACTTGAACGAGCTTGTCCGTCAACCGCAGCCCGTTTCCGATCTGAACACCGAGTCGGCCCGCCTGGGCTTTCGAATGGATGGAGCGCTCTCCGACCAAGATCAGTGGATGGTTCAAGGGGATCTTTACAAAGTCGGTGGGCGGGATTACCTGGCGTATCCGATCGCACTCACTACAGTGTCGGACTTCGCGAACAGCCACACGGGCGGCGACGGAGGATTCCTGCAGGCTCAGTGGACCCGCACTGCTTCCGAGGGCAATGAGTCAACTCTACAATTCACCTATGACCGCGATCAGATCGACTACGGCTTCGTGGCCGGCTCCTTGAACAACCTCACGGTGGATTTCCAAAAGAGACTCCAGACGAGTGGCCGCAACGAGGTTTATTGGGGTGTCGAATTCCAGCAATATTGGGACGACACCGAAAGCCAGCGCTTCTTTGGCTTTAATCCTGCTGACTCCGTTTACCGCAATGGAGACGCAGTTCTGCGCGACGAACTCGAAATCGTTCCGGACCGTCTGACGGCGTTGGCAGGCATGCGAGTGGACTACGGCAGTTTCGACCGTTTTCAGTTTCAGCCTACAGTCCGGCTGCTCTATACCCCCAGTGCAAGCCAGTCGTTCTGGGCAGGCTTTTCACGAGCGGTGAGAACGCCCAACCGCTTCGATCGGGAAATGCAGGTCGATCAAGGCGCTGAAACCGTGGACGGTGTGCCGATCAATATTGAAATCGTGGGGACCCCGGGCATACGCCCCGAAATCGAGGAAAGCTTGGAGGCGGGCTATCGGATTCAATCGCGGCAGCGATGGTCCGTGGATGCTTCCACCTTCTGGAGCTACTACAGCCGGCTGGTGGCATTTCAAAAATCAGGACAGCCCGAGATTCAGTGGAACGGGGCGACTCCATCGTTGTGGCTGCTTTTGCCCGAGGAGAACGCAGGCAGCGGCCGCTCCTACGGAGGGGAAATTTCCGCGACATGGCAGGCGGCCAAGAACTGGCGGCTGCTTCCTGGCTATGCCTATTTGAATGAATCGAAGTGGCTAGCTCCCGGATGCGAATGGGTATTGGATACTTCCAGTCCCGCCCACCAGGGTTGGCTCAGATCGCAGTACGATTTTTCGCGAAAATGGCAGGCCGACTTGATGGCGCGCGCCCGATCGCGAAATTTGCCATTCAACACCCCCGGCGTACTGCTGTTCGATGCGCGAGTTAGCTGGCGGCCCAGCCGCGACACCGAGTTGAGCTTTACGGTTGAGAATCTGGGCGGGCGCAACGTGGTGGAGACGTACTCGGAGGTTCCCTTCGTAGCCATCCCTGTCGAGCGCATCTTCATCTTCAAGTGGGTGCAGAGGTTCTAGCTCGCTTTTGACGAGCTCGAACGATTGTAAGCTCGATTCGGTCAAAGGAGCGCCCCACTCACCGATGAGGGTTATATGAGAAGACGATTGCTCATCCTCGTGGCTCTGGCGGGTGCGAACGCTTCCGCGCAGCGGGTTGGCGCGCCCACCGATGATGACTTGACCAATCTTAGCGTCGAGGACCTCTTCCAGCTCGAAGTTACGTCCGTGGGCCGCAAGGCGCAAGAACTCTCGAAAGCCCCGGCGGCGATCTTCGTTCTGACGGCGGAGGACATCCGGCGATCGGGGGCAACCTCGATTCCCGAAGCGCTCCAA
>Ga0302325_10003540_pt1 | contig 36737 bp, 36 predicted proteins | sample Palsa_T0_2_FD_201948 | JGI IMG/M metagenome (GOLD analysis project Ga0302325, IMG submission 201948) | Peat permafrost microbial communities from Stordalen Mire near Abisko, Sweden - Palsa_T0_2 | ecosystem: Environmental > Terrestrial > Soil > Palsa > Peat permafrost | place: Sweden: Abisko...
TGGTCTGGCCGTTCGGTCTGATCGAGATGGCGCGCACGGGCGAGATCGCGATCTCGCGGGGACGTAGCGAGACGTAGATGACGGCTTGGACGGGCAGGATTCGCCGTTCTATCGCCCTCGCTCTCTACTACGGGTTCGCCTCGTACCTGCCCGAGCGTGGGCCGATCGCCGAGTGGTCCAGGTGGCTCCGTCAGGAGCTCTGCAAGTGGTTTCTGGACGGCGCCGGCGAGTGGATGAACGTCGGACCCCGCGTGTATCTCGGAACTGGGGCGAACGTGCGGATCGGAGACCGCTCAGGGCTCGGTAGGGGGTGTCGGGTCTACGGCGGAGTGACGGTCGGAGAAGACGTCATGTTCGGTCCCGGCGTGGCGATCCTGGCCGTCAATCATCGCTTCGACAAGCTCGATATTCCGATCGGCCGGCAGGGCTACCCGCCGAGCCGGCCGCCGCTGATCGAAGACGGGGCTTGGATCGGCTTGCAGGCGGTCATCCTCCCGGGGCGCGTGGTCGGCGCGGGCGCGGTCGTCGGGGCGGCAGCCGTCGTCGCGCGTGACGTACCTCCGTTCGCGATCGTAGGCGGCAACCCAGCCGTCGTGATCGGATCGAGAAAGCCAGACGGCTGACACGCGGTCCTGAGCAGTCCGAGCCGGTCGGTGGCTACAGGTAGCCTTCGAGAGGATGACGGAGGTTCGGACCGGTTTGCCGGCGCCCGTCTGGCTTGACGCCGAGGCGCGGGCCCGCCTCGAGCGGCGGCTCGAGGCTGCGCTGCGCCGCGCGCGGGCCAGTGGAGCGGCGACGATCGCGAGCTTTACCGCCCGCGTCGGCAGCGAGGTTGACCCGACGGCGGTGATTCTTGCCTCGCGCCGCGCCGGCGAGCCGTGGGTCTGCCTCGAGCAGCCGGACCGCGACGGTGCTGCGCTGGCCGCGGTCGGGTGTGCGCGGGCGATCGAGGCTCGGGGAGCGGGGCGCTTCCGGGAGGTGGCGGCGCAGTGGCGGTCGGTGACCGCCTCGGCGATCGCCGACCCGGCGGACGGCCCGGCCGGCTCCGGGCTCGCCGCGCTCGGTGGCTTTTCTTTCTCTCCGGCGGGTGGCGGCTCGCCGCCGTGGGCTCGCTTCGAGCCTGCCTCGCTGATCGTTCCCGAGCTCTCGCTGGCCAGGCGCGGGGTGGAGGTGCGGCTTACGCTGAATCTGCAGGCCGCCCCGGACGACACCGTCGATGATCTGCTGGCCCAGGTGAACCGGCGGCTGCGAGAGCTGCGCACGGACCCGCTCCCGCTGCTCGATCCGTCTCCGGCCGGGGCCTACCAGGTGGTCAGCGCGATGCCGCCGTCACACTTCGAGCACGCCGTCGCCCGTGCCGTCGAGCGGATTCGCGCCGGCGAGCTCGAGAAGATCGTCCTTGCCCGTGAGGTCCAGGTGCACGCCCCCGTGGAGCACGACCCCGCGGCGGTGCTCGGCGTGCTGCGGGAAGCGTTTCCGACCTGCTACGTCTACGCCGTCGGTCGCGGCGAGTCAACCTTCCTCGGCGCGAGCCCCGAGCTGCTGCTGCGCCGGGAGGGCCAGCGCGCGAGCACGGTCGCGCTCGCCGGATCGACGCGCCGGAGCGCCGACCCCGCGGTCGACCGTCACCTCGGCGAGCAGCTGCTTTCGAGCGAAAAGGATCGTCACGAGAACGCGATCGTCGCGAGACGGATCGTCAAGACGCTCACGCCCCACTCGGTCTGGGTCACGGCCGCCCCGGAGCCGGTCATCGTCCGAGTGGCGAATATCCAGCACCTCGCGATGCCGATCCGCGCTCAGCTCGCCGCGCCCGTGGGAGTGGTCGAGCTGGTCGGCCTGATGCACCCGACGCCGGCGGTCGGCGGCGAACCGGCGGAGCGGGCGCTCGAGGCGATCCCGGCGCTCGAAGGGTTTGACCGAGGCTGGTACGCCGGCGCGATCGGGTGGATCGACGCGGCCGGTGACGGAGAGATGTGCGTGGCGCTCCGGTGCGCGCTACTGAGCGGCCGCGTCGCCCATTGCTACGCCGGCTGCGGGATCGTCCGCGACTCCGACCCGGGCGCCGAGCTCGCCGAGAGCGAGATCAAGCTCGAGGCTATGCTGCCGGTGCTGGCGGGCTGAGGGGGGGTCCTTGTAGTGCTTGGTGATGTCCCGGCGGGCGAGGGGCGCCGCCGAGATACTCGGCCGCGGGCTTCCGGCGCCCGGTTCGAGGTTGGCGCACGTGCTATTCGAGGCGCGGAATGCCGTTCCCCCAGTGTCCCCTTTACTTAAGTATTTACTTCTGGTATGCTAGCTCGCGTAAGCAAACGATAGGAGTAAAACATGGACAGGGAAACCTCTTCCAACACGCAGTACAAGCCGGTCACCGTCGATGTACCCGAGGATCGCCTGGCCGAGTTCCATGCGTTCTTCGCCCGATTCCTGGCCGGCCCTCGGGGCCGCGGCCGGGGCGGACGCCACGGCAGGCCGCGCGGCGGCCAGCATCGGCACGAGCATCGCTGTGGCGGGCGCCGGCAGGACTCAGAGCGGAGCGAGCCGACATCGGTGCCGACTGAGGTCTGATGGCCGACAAGCAAGTCACAGTGGCAGTCCCTGAAGAACGCGTCCCGGAGTTCTATGCCTGGTTCGCGTCCTTCCTGGCCGCCGAGCCAGGAGCTCCGCCCCCGTTCGCCGGAGGCGGGCGCCGCGGCTCGCGCGGTCACCGACACCACAGCGAGGCTCAAGCCTGGTCGGCGCAAGACGCCGACCAGGCCGCCTGGCTGTATACCAAGCTCGCCCCCCAGGCCCGCGACCTGTTCGACCTGCTCTCCGGTAGCCCCGGAGCACGGTTCGGGGGCGAGGACATCGCCAAACGCCTGAAGCTCGAGAAGGGCGCCCACGGGGTCGCCGGCATCCTCGCATGGCCCGGTCGCTACAGCCGGCACCTCGATCGCACCCTCCCGATCGCTACCGAGGGCCGCCCCGACGGCGGCACCGACTACTACATGAACCCCGAGCTCGCCGAACTGTTCACCGCCGCCAGCGCGTCCGCGCCCGCCGGCCCCGCAGCCGGTCACCGGCGACGCCGCCGCGACCGCTGACGATCGCGCCGGCGGCGCGCGACAGCAGCCACCGCCGCGTCAGGCCCGCCGACTCGCTGGGGCCAACAGCGCTCAGCAAGGGATCTCCAGCATGTTGACCAGCGTCGCACGAGCGTCGAACCCCGGCAACTCTCGTGTCGGCGCGCAGCGCAGCGGGCACCCCGGGCCGCCTCGAGCGTCGGCGGGACCTCAGCCGAGAGACCCGGCTGACCGAGGATCGCCGCGAAGCACGGCGTAGAGGTAACCGTCCCGGTACGCCCCGTCGCGCCACTGCGCCCCGCGGACGAGCCCTTCGCGCTGGAAGCCCGCCGCTTCGAGCGCCCGCTGTTCCGGAACGTTCTCCACATCGGTGTGAGCCTCAACACGATTGGTGGTCGTGTGGCTGAAGAGAACGTCCACCAGCAGGGTCTGGGCGGCAGCGCCGATGCCTCGACCTCGGTACTCAGGCCGAAGCCAGATCCCGATCATCGGGCAGCGCGAACCCGGACCGGGTCCCCACTGCCCCCAGTGCCAGCTGACGTCGCCGGCCACCTGCCCATCGTCGGCGATCACGGACAGCGCGCCGGACGCATCGAGTTGCGGCGGGCTCGGGGTCGTTCGGATCGCCCTCGGTCCGAAGTCGTCGAAGGGGCTCTCCCCGCCCGTCAGGAAGGGAAGATCGCCGGGTTCCTGAGCACGCAGAGTGACGGCCATCTCCGGCAGTGTGACCGAGAGGCCGGCGCGGCGAACGCGGCGGTGACGTGAGGATCTACTTCGGACCCGTGTTGGTCTCCTGCCAGAGCAAGCGGGTGTCGCCGTTGCTGACTGAGAGGAGCTGCTGGCGGGTCCGTTGCCAAGTCCGGATGCGACGACGGCACGCACGGTATCGAGCTTGCCGCCGGGCGTAGGTCGCAGGATCTGCTGTTCGGTTGAGATGTAGAGCCGGCCGGGGGCGACGGCAAGCGGTCCGGCCAATTTGAGTGCGGTCGGCGGACCGCTTGGCAGGACCGCGGCGGCTGCGGCGTCGCTCGCGGTGCTGCGCGCACCGTCACCCGAGGTGACGAGGACCGCGAGCGCGGCGATGCCCGCGAGAAGCGCCAAGCCGAGGAGCCCGCGGGCCCAGCGTCGGCGGCGCAGGCGGCGTGCCTCACGAAACAGCGCCTCTTCATCGGTCGCCGGAGGAGGAGAAGCGGAAGGAGCGAGGGTCTCGATCGTCACGGAATCGCCGCAGTCGCTACGCCAATGGTGCTATATTATCACGCACCATGTTCGACCGCAAAGTCGATCCCGCCGAGCGGACTCCGCTTTATCTGCAGGTCGCCGCCGAGATCCGCCGGGCGATCTCCGAGGGTGAGGCCGGTCCGGGCGAGCGGCTGCCGCTTGCCAAGGACCTCGCGACGGTCCTCGGCGTCAACACGAACACCGTCCTGCGCGCGCTCCGCACCCTTCGAGACGAAGGCCTGCTCGAGTTCCGCCGCGGCCGCGGAATCACCGTGACCGGCACGCCGCAGCGCGGCGCCGTGCTGAGCCGGGTGAACGAACTCGTCGAATTCGCCCGTACGCACGGCTATCGGCGCGACGAGCTGATCGGCATGATCGAAAACGCACCGTGGCCCCGGGTCGGCTAGGCGGAGGCGCGCCAAGTGAGCTTGCTCAGGAAGACCGTCCGCACGCTCGTCGACCCGACCGGTGTCCGCAGAAAACGAGCGCAAGAGTTCGAGTGGTGGCGTGAGCGCCGCGCGACGCTCGGCAATCTTCACTACCGATGGTTTTACACGGAGCACTTCGGGCTCTCAACTGACTTCTATGCCGGCAAGCGCGTCCTCGATATCGGGTGTGGACCGGCGGGAAGCCTCGAGTGGGCCGGGATGGCGGCCGAGCGGATCGGCCTCGACCCGCTCGCCGATGCGTATCGCAAGCTCGGCATCGAACTCCACCAGATGACGTACGTAAACGCGCCAGTCGAGCGGATCCCATTTCCTCAGGGCTACTTCGAGATCGTGGCCGCGATCAACTCGCTCGACCACGTCGAAGACCCGCGCCGGGCGATCCGCGAGATCTGCCGCGTCACCGCGCCCGGGGCGGCGCTACTGCTGATCGTCGAGGTAAACCATCCGCCGACCCCGGTGGAGCCGCATTCACTCGGGTGGGACGTTGTCGATTTGTTCCGCCCCGAGTGGGAGGTCACGCTCGAGCGCCATTACGCCGAGGGCCCTGGCCACATGCTGCTCGTCGACGTGCAGCGCGGCATTCCATATGACCACGACGCCTCGCCCGACGCACCGGGTGTCCTCAGTGTCCTGATGACTCGCAGACCCTGAAGCCGCGGCAGCAATCGGTCCTCGTCGAGGATGCGACTGGAGCACGCTCCCGACAGATCCGGTCACAGCGATTCAGCGCTCAAAGCTTGCGGACTCCACCGTCCGACCAACCCGATCAACGAGCCAACGATGCGTCCGGTGCACGCTGGTGTGATACATGAAGACCGAGCGGCTGTTGGCGTAGGGGTGCATCACGGGCGTTGCAACGTGCTCGTATGCGAACTGCCGCTGCGCTGCGCTCAGGTGGTCGATGCGGACAAGATTCATCGGGGCAGACAAGCATCGTATGCTCACACCGCGAAGACAACGGTAGTCGCCCACATACGCAGGCGTATTCTCCCGCGCCGCCGACCCCGAGCAGACGTTACCCGCGGTCGCGTGCCCATCGCTGCGGTTTTGCGCTCACTGCGCTTTGGGATGGTGTACCCCTGCGACCTCAGCAAGCCGCTTAACGGAGGTGCTGATGATCTCGCGTTGGGTGTCGAGGCGGTCTGCTTCGGCGTCCGGGATCTCGACGTCGACCGTTATCAGCGTCCTGTCTCCGATTGGCTCAAGCCGCCATTCGAACCGCAGATCGGACACGAGGCACGAGACGGTCACACGTTGCTGGTCTCGCTGAGTATCGAGTAGTTGGGCCATCGGGAAGTCGGGGTACCCGACCGGGTACATCGTGTACTCGCCGTCGCTCTTGACCTCGACCGTGCCGATCCCCGCCCACCAGTCGGGAAACCGTGATGGGTCGTAGAGAAGCTTCCACACGTCTTCCGGCGACGCGGCCGAGGTCGCGGTGTCATGGAATGACGGCATTCGATCGTCCTTTCACGGTCGATGACCTGATTGCTTGAAGGTCTCTCCGTGCCCGCGAAAGCTCGCGCTCCGGCTCGACGAGACCAACGACGGGGCGACCGAGATCGGCGAGCACCGTGGTGATGCTGTCGGCGCGCACGGTCTGCTCGAGCAGGCGCTCCCAGCCGCCAATCGATTCCTCGATCCGCCGCTCGGCCTCCTCGTACTGCTCACATGCGAGGGCGATCAGACCCTGGACGCGTGCCAGCCTCGGCACCAGCGCCGCGGGAAAGTCGCTTGGACGGACGGGCTCGAGGACGGTCGCCCGTAGCTGCTCGGCGGCTCGCTCCGGCTGCCCATCGCGGGCGAGCGCCTCGGCGAGCGCGAGGCGGGTGACGGGTCGGCTGATCGGCGCGCCGTCGATCAGCGACTCGCCGAGCAGGGCGGCGGCGCGCTCGTACTCACATTTGTCGAGCGCGATCAGGCCGAGGTCGTTGCTGGCCATCGCAAGCAGCTCCGGCTGGGCGAGCTGGGCGGCGAGGGCCTGCTCGGACTCGGCGGCGGCCAGCGCTTCCCCAAACCGCAGGAGGCCCCGCAGCACAAAGGATCGTGCGGCGAGGAGGTGGACCTCGAGGCTCTGCAGTCCGCGTCCCGCGATCGCTGCCATTCCCCGGTCGAGGAACTCGATCGCGCGGTCGTGCTCGCCGGCGGCGGTCGCGGCGCTGGCGGCGTTTGCCCAGCATCCGTACGCGAGGTCGGCCCGGTCGGCCCGGCCGATCGCTTCGCCGGCGGCGATCGACGGCCCGTAGGAATCGACGAACCGCCCGCGGCGCATCAGGGCCAGCGCGCGAGCGTGGCCGACATCGTAGGTCCGCAAGTCGTCGCTCCGATGGCCGTCCGCGCTGATCTCGGCCAGCAGCCGCTCTGCCTCCTCGACGCTGCCCGCAACGGCCTGCGCCCAGGCCGCTGCCGCGAGCGCTTCGCTGCGCTCCTCCGGCGTCTGAAGCTCGGTGCGATCGAGCAGCTCGATCGCATTGCCGGCACTCTCCAGGACAGCCCGCGGGACGCAGATCGGTCCGTGGTAGGCGCGGCCTCGCCGAAGCCATGCACGGGCGAGCGCCAGTGGCGTGTCGCGATCGAGCAGCGTCAGCGCCCGCTGGAAAGCCGCCTCGGCCGGGTCGCGGCGCACCCGCCAGGCCTCGAGCTCGCCGAGCTCGAGCCACAGATCGGCGCGGTCCGGCGCGATCGCGAGCGCCTCCTGTAGGTAGTCGCCCGCCTCGTCGAGCGCGGCGACGGCCCGGGCGTGCGCAGCGGCGCGGAGCAGCTGGGGGACGGCGTCGGCGTCGGCGCCCGCAAGCCGGTACTGGCGGGCCACTTCGGCCGGGCGGGGAACTGCTCCCGCCTGCTCGCTGGCCAGCAGCGCACTCGCCCAGCGGTGATGCAGCGCACAGCGGCGCGGTTCGGCGATCTCGGCGTAGACCGCGTCGCGCAGGAGCGCGTGCGCGAACCCGATCGCGCCGTCGGCGGCGGCCAGCAAGCCAGTCTGGAGGGCTGCAGCGGCCGCCTCCTCCGGAGCTTCGAAGCTGAGATGGGCGATCTCGGCCGTCGCGAGTGGACGCGCGGCGACGGCGGCGACCTCAACGAGCCGGCGGACGTCTCCCGACAGCGCGGCGAGCGTCACGCGAACCGATCCGCGGAGGCTCGGCGCGACCTCGTCGCGACCGCGCCCGAGCGCTCGCGCGGTCTCGACGGCGAGCAACGCGTTGCCCTCGGCCCGCTCGACCACCCGCCTTACGTCCTGATCGCTGAGGCGTGCGGCGTGGCGCGCGAGCGCGGCCGCGGGCGCCGCAGCCAGTGGACCGAGCTCCAGCTCGCACGCGAGCAGCCCGCGGGCGCGAAGCGCGTGCTCGAGACGATCGGCGTCAGCGCTGTGCGGCAGTTCGCGCCGGGTGATCAGCATCATCACCCGCACCTCTCGCAGGCGGCGGGCGGCGTAGGCGGCGAGCTCGAGGCTCGGCCGATCGGCGCTATGGGCGTCCTCGAGCACGAGCAGCACCGGCGCGTCGCGCGCCGCCCAGCCAAGCAGGGCGACGACCGCCTCGAACAGCCGCGCGCGCTGCAGGTCAGGCGCGATCGCGACGCTCGGTGCCCCGCTGCGAGCGAAGTGGGCCGGAAGCTCGGCGGCCAGCACCGCGAGATCATCGGGCCACAGCGCTTCCGCCGGCGGCGCGGGAAGCGACGGCAGCAGGCCGCGGATCAGCTCCGCCCACAGGCTGAGCGGCGCCGTCCCGCCAAGGTCGAGCGCGGCGCACATCGCAGTCTGGCCGCCGGCCGCGCTCGCGCGCATGCGCAGCTCGGTCGCTAGTCGCGTCTTCCCGATCCCCGCTTCGCCGCGGATCACGGCCGCCGCTCCCTCCCCGGCGCTGACCGCCCGCCATGCCCGTTCCAGCTCGGCCAGTTCGAGTCCGCGGCCGACGAGCGGCAGCAGCCCCGGCATCGGCAACGGCATGCTGACGCCGGCCGGCGCGGACGCGGTCGTTCTCAGCCGCTCGGCAAGCTCGCGCGTCTGGGCGGATGGCGCCACGCCGAGCTCGCGGCGCAGCCGGTCGGCCAGCATGCGGTAGGCCCGGACCGCCGCGGCGCGATCGCCGGCCGCTTCGAGCCGGGTGATCAGCCGTCGGTGGGCGTTCTCGTCGAATCGGTCACGGTCCACCTGAAGCCGCGTGAGATCGAGCGCTTGGCGCAGGTCGCCGTCTGCCTCGGCGGCGCCGGCGAGCTGCTCCAGCAGTCCGATCACGCGCTCGCGATGCCGCTCGCGCGCAGACAGCGCCCAGTCGTCCTCGAGACCTTCGAGCAGCTCCCCGCGACATAACTCGAGCGCCGCGTGCGGATGACTTCCGGCGAGGCGCTCGAATTCGCGGGCATCGACCCATACATCGTCCTCGCCGCGCAAGCTGACGCGCTCGCCTTCGACGACGAGGGCGTCCGGGAGCTGTCGACGCAGCGACCACAGCGCGCTGCGCAGGCTCGCTCGCGCGCTCTGATCGAGCACGTCGGGCCAGAACCGAGTCACCAGCTCGGCCCGCGGCACAGGTCGTGCGGCGAGCGCGAGGTACGCGAACACCCTCCACGGGCGCTGCGACGCCGGCGAGTCGATGACGACCCCGTTCAGCTCCACCTCGAGCGTCCCCAGTAGACGCGCGCGCAGCACGCCGCCAAGCGTACAGCTCGTTTTGACGCTCGTTTGACGGCACCGAGACGGAGGGCGGCGAACCTCATCGCTGCATGGCACCAGATCCACAACATCAGGAGGAAGCGATGAGCACCACCACCACATTCGATCTCGAGCGGTTCGCACGGGCGGCCGAAGAACGCGACGCGTCGACGCAGCTCTCGATGTACGCCCCCGATGCGACCGTCACGATCGCCGACAAGATCTCCCAGCCCGGCTCCCCACGAGTGCTCCGCGACCGCGGCGAGATCGAGACCTGGCTCGCGGACACCTATGGGCGCGACATGACCCACTCGGTCAAGCACCGGGTCGAGGACGGCACCGGCGCCGCCTACGTCCAGGCATGCCGCTACCCAGACGGCACCAGCGTGCTGTGCGCGACGGTGATCGAGCTCGACGGCGGCCTGATCTCCGGCCAGACCGTCGTTCAGGTCTGGGACGAGGCGTGACAATGTCGGCGACTCACGAAATCGATCAGGCCAAGCTCGACGAGTTCATGGGCCGGTTCGTCGGCGACCTCGGCGCGGCGATGAGCGCCGCCCTGGTCGTGATCGGCGATCGGCTCGGGCTCTACGGAGCGATGGCCGACGGTGACCCGATCGCCGCTGAGGAGCTCGCATCGCGCACCGGGACCGATGCCCGCTATGTGCGGGAGTGGCTGTGCAACCAGGCCGCGGGCGGCTACGTCAGCTACAAGCCCTCGAGCGACAGGTTCTTCCTGACCGCGGAGCAGTCGCTCGCGCTCGCCCAGGAGGGCAGCTCGGCGTTCGTGCCGGGCGCGTTCCAGCTGGCGACGTCGCTGATCAAGGACGAGGAGAAGATCGCCGGGGCTTTCCGGGACGGCCACGGCGTCGGCTGGCACGAACACCACCACGACCTGTTCACCGGCACCGAGCGGTTCTTCCGTCCCGGGTATGCCGCCAACCTGGTCGCGTCCTGGATCCCGGCGCTTGATGGCGTCCAGGCCAGGCTCGAGTCAGGCGCACTGGTCGCCGACATCGGCTGCGGTCACGGAGCCTCGACCATCCTCATGGCAGAGGCGTTCCCCGACTCGGAGTTCGTCGGCTTCGACTATCACCAGGCCTCGATCGAGCACGCGAGAAAGGCGGCGTTCGATTCCGGGCTCGCCGGGCGTGTCAGCTTCGAGGTCGCCACGGCGAAGGAGTACCCCGGAGACGGCTACGACGTCGTCGCGATGTTCGACTGCCTGCACGACATGGGCGACCCGGTCGGCGCCGCCTCGCACGTGCTGCAGACGCTCGCCGCGGACGGTACATGGATGATCGTCGAGCCTTACGCCGGCGACCGGCTGGAAGACAATCTCAACCCCGTCGGTCGCGTCTTCTACGGCGCCTCGACACTCGTCTGCACACCCGCATCGCGCGACCAGGAAGTCGGCCTCGCGCTCGGCGCCCAAGCCGGCGAGCGGCGGCTGCGGAAAGTCGTCACGGCCGGCGGCTTCACTCGTTTCCGCCGCGCGACCGAGACGCCGTTCAACATCGTCCTCGAAGCGCGCCCGTAGCGCATTACGTCAGGAGCCAACCAGATGATCTGCACCCTAACCGCCCGGCGGCTGCAGCCCGGCGCGTACGAGACCTTCAGGGCCGCATGGACTCCCGCCCAGGGTAGCGAGGACCCGCTTAGCCGCTGGACGCGGATCTACCACTGCCGCAACGTCTCGGATCCCGACGTGGTGATCTCGTTCGGGCTATTCGAAGGCACACTCGAGGAGCTCCGGCAAGCGCAAGCACAGCTCGGCCGCCAGTCACAAGTCGACCGCATCGAGCCACACGTCCAACAAGTGCTCCTCGACGGCTGCTACGAGGTCATCGAACAGCTGGCCCCTTGAAGACGGCACGCGGCCGGGGCCCTCGGGGTCAATGCCGCTCCCTCCGTTCCTCGAGGTGCTCGCCGACGACGTCGAAGAGGCGCTCCCAGCGGGTGCGCTGATTCTCGATCCACGCCTCTGCGCCGGCAAGCGCCTCGGATCGAAGCGCGAGCCGATGGTTGCGTCCGACGATCACGCGCGAGACGACCCCTGCCTCCTCGAGCATTCGCAGGTGCCGCGAGATCGTCGGCTTCGAAACACCCAAGTCGCGCGTCACCTCTCCGACCGTCGCCGGTCCCCCGCTGAGGCGCTCGACGATCTCGCGCCTGAGCGGGTGGGCGAGAGCGCTGAATGCATCGTTAGCCATTCTGCTAACTATACTGCTGACGGTCAACGAATCGAGGAGCCAGCCGATGCCAGAGCACACGACCGCAACCCGCGGGCAATGGGACGCCGCGCGCGCCGAACTGCTCAAGCGCGAGAAGGAGCTCACCCGGATGAGCGACGATCTTGCCCGGCAGCGGCTGGAGCTGCCGTGGCTGCTGGTCGAGAAGCAGTACACGTTCCAGACCGTGGACGGCGCCAGGACGCTGGCGGAGCTGTTCGACGGCCGCTCGCAGCTCGTGGTCTACCACTTCATGTTCGGCCCCGAATTCGAGGCCGGGTGCCCGGTCTGCTCCTCCATCGCCGACAGCTTCAACGGCGTGCTCGCGCATCTCGCCGCCCGCGATGTGACGATGATCTGCATCTCACGCGCGCCGCTCGAGAAGCTGCTCGCCTACCGCGAGCGGATGGGCTGGAGCTTCAACTGGGTCTCGAGCTACGAGAGCGACTTCAACTGGGACTTCGAGCACTCCTCGACACGTGACGAGGTCAGCGCCTGGGCGGACCGGGTGCCGCCGTTCGTGTCGCGATTCGCGTCCGACTGCGGGACCGACGTCGTCGGCTACTTCACGGAGGGGCCGGGATTGAGTGTCTTCGCGCGCTCGGACGACGGCGTCTATCTGACTTATGCGACCACCGCCAGGGGGCTCGAGGTAGTGATGGCGTACTACGGCATCCTCGACCGGGTGCCGCGCGGCCGCAGCGAGGCCGATCCGGTTTTCCAGTCCTGGCTCCACCGCCACGACGAGTACGAGCGCACTCCGGACCCGGGAGAGCTCGGATGACGCCGTTCCAGGCCGAGGCCAAGCGCCCCGAGCTGGTCGCGGGGCTACTCGTCACTTCCGGGCTGGCGTGGTGTTTGACCGTCGAGCGGATGGCGGGGATGGACGCAGGTCCCGGCACCGCCCTCGGCACCCTCGGATGGTTCACCGGCTCGTGGCTGGTGATGATGGCGGCGATGATGCTGCCCTCGTTCGCTCCCACCGTGGCCGCATATCTAACACTCGCGCGCGGCCATGGGCCCAGCCGATGTCTGCTCTTCGCATGTGGCTACCTGCTGGCATGGACCGCCGCGGGCATCGTGGCATACGGGGTCTTCGAGCTGGGCAAGGGCCTGTTCGCAAACGACCTGGCGTGGCACCGCGGCGGGCGATGGCTATCCGGCGGCGTGATCGCGGCCGCAGCCGCCTACCAGTTCATGCCATCGAAGCGCGCCTGCCTGACGCGGTGCAGGGGGCAACTCGGGGACCTGCACGGTGTGTCAAACCGAGGCTGGCCGGCCGCGCTGGCGATGGGCGTGCGCAGCGGCGGCTGGTGCATCGGCTGCTCAGGGGCGCTAATGGCCGCACTGTTCGCGCTGGGAGTGATGAGCTTGACCTGGATGGCGCTGATCGCGGCACTGGTCGCGCTCGAGAAGACCGGTCCGTGGCCGTCTGCCGCGAGGCTCGTGACCGCGATCGTTCTCGCTGTGCTCGCCGCCGGGATCCTCGCCGCGCCGCACGAGATCCCCGGTCTTGCCGTTCCGGGTTCGGGAGCGATGCACGCGATGCGGACGATGGGTTAGCCGGCATCCATCGCGATCCACTCGGGCGGCTGGGCTCAGCGCGCGAGCTCGCTCAGCGCGGCCAGCAACTGATCGACGTCGCCCACTGTGTTGTACAGAACGAGGCTGGCGCGCACTGCACCGCCGGTCTCCCGTAGCCCGAACCGCCCCATCAGCTCGTAGGCATAGTTGTCGCCGTCCCACACCGCAACGCGGCGGAGCGCGAGATGCTCGGCGACCTCAGCGGGCGTGTGGCCATCAACCACGAACGAGACCGTCGAAGTGCGGCGGCGGGGTGCACCGAGCACCGATACGCCGTCGGCCTGCGCGAGACCGCCGAGCGCGTGATCCAGCAGGCCGGCGAGGTAGGACTCGGTCCCCGCCAGCGCGGCGAGGACGCGCTGGCGGCGTGAGCCAGGAGCATCGGTGAGGTCGGCGATCCAGTCGATCGCGGCGGTGATGCCCACGAGTTGCTCGAAGGCCGGTGTGCCGCGCTCGAACCGATCGGGGGCGTGGTCGGGCGATGGCACGAGCTTGGCCGGGTGCAGGGTCTCGAGCAACGCCGGCTCGGCGATAACCGCGCCGGCGTGCGGGCCGAACAGCTTGTAGGCCGAGAACACGTAGAAGTCGGCACCGAGCGCCGCCACGTCGGTCGGTCCGTGTGGAGTGGCGTGCACCCCGTCGACGTAGGTGAGAGCGCCGGCCGCGTGGGCTCGGTCGCAGATCGCGCGGACATCCGGCTTGGTACCGATTGCGTTGGATGCGGCTGTGACCGCCACCAGACGGGTTCGCTCGCTGAGCAGAGGATCGAACATGGCCGGGTCGAGCTCGCCGGTCTGAGGGTCGAGCTCCGCCCAGCGAACCGTAGTCTCGGCCCGCTCGGCGGCTCGCATCCACGGCCGGATGTTGGCGTCGTGGTCGAGCGAGGTCACGATGATCTCGTCGCCAGGGCTCCACTGTGCGCTGAGCGCGTCGGCGATGTGGAAGGTGAGCGTGGTCATGTTCGGGCCAAAGACGACCCCATCGGCCGCGCCACCGAGCAGATCGGCGACCGCCTGTCGCGCAGCCGCGACGACCTCGGTACTGACCTGGCTGGCGGCGAACCGGCCGTGGACGTTCGCCATCGCTGACCTGAGCCCCCCGGCCACTGCCTCGACCACGCGTCCCGGTACCTGCGTGCCGGCGGCGCCATCGAGCGCCGCCCAGCCCTCGAGCAGCCCGGGAAACTCAGCGCAGATCTCCTCGTGGGGGCGCATCCTGACCACCGAATGCACGGCCACGCTATCGGGCCTCGCGGTCCAGCGCTGCCAGTGCTGCCTGCGCGACCAGCCGGTGGAGCGCCAGGTTCTGCTCCCTGTCGGTGCGGACCTCGACGATCGTTGTGGCCTCGCTCGCGAGTCCCGCCTCGACCGCGTACCGGAGGCCGGCCGGGTCACCGGCTCGCTCGTACCCGCACCCGTAGAGCGCGGCGGCGTGGGCGAAGTCGAGGCCGTGGGGGGTGGCGACGTGTTCCTCGAAGGCGTCGCCTTCGCCGGCAACCGGCAGGAAGTGGAAGATGCCGCCGCCGTCGTTGTTGAGCAGGACGATCGTCAGCGCGAGCCCGAGTCGCCGCGCGGCCAGCAGCCCGCCGATGTCGTGGGCCAGCGCGACGTCGCCGATCAGCAGGACGACGGGCCCGTCGGCCACGGCGGCCGCACCGAAGGCCGCTGAGACCGTCCCGTCGATCCCGTTGGCGCCGCGATTGGAGAGGACGCGTGGCGGATCCTCGCGCACCGGGAAGAACTCCTCGACGTCGCGCACCGGCATTGAGGAGGCGACGAACAGCGTGGCCTCGGGCGGCAGCCACGCTCCGAGCTCGGCGGCGACCAGCGGCTCGGAGAGCCCGGTGCCGAGCGTCAGCTCGATCGCCTGCGAGACCGCGGCGTCGGCCTCCCGCCAGGAGTCCAACCAGCCCGGGTCTCGCGGAGCCACCGGCGTCGCTGCTTCCATCATCGCCTCCGGGTCGACGGCGAAGTCGGCGCTCAGCTCGCCGCCGGGGTCCTGCCACGCGCCCTCCGGGTCGAGCGCGATCTGCGGCACGTCGGTTAGCGATGCGAGCCAGCCGCGCAGCGGCTTCGAGGTCGGGAGATCACCGACGCGGATCACGAGGTCGGGGCGCATCTGGGCGGCGAAGGCCGGGTCGCGAAGCAGGAGGTCATAGCTTGCGATCGCAGCCTGCCCGTGGCGGGCGCCGGACAACGGATCCGCCAGCAGCGGGTAGCCGAATCTACCCGCGAAGGTCGCGACCGTCTCCCCGAGCGCGGGACAGCGCTCGTAGCGTCCGGCGACGACCACGCCGTGCGGCGGCATGTCGACGTCGCCTGCTGGGAGCGTGAGGACGGCCGGCGGCCGGAGCACCCAGGGTCGCATCCCGTGTCGGCCCGGTACTGGATCGGGCGGCAACCCGCCGTCGCCGAGGATCAGCGGCTCGCGCAATGGGAGGTTTAGATGAACCGGCCCGGGGCGGCCCTCGAGCGCAGTCCAGTAGGCACGGCAGGCGAGCGTCCGGATCCATCGCATGGCCTGCGGGGTAGCGTCGTGGACCCCGACCTCGACGAACCACTTGACCGCGTCGCCGTAGAGCTTCAGCTGGTCGATCGTCTGGCCCGCACCGACGTCTCGAAGCTCGGGCGGGCGATCCGCGGTGAGGACGATCAGGGGGACGCGCGCTTCTCTTGCCTCGATCACCGCCGGCGTGAGATTGGCCGCCGCGGTCCCCGAGGTGCAGGTGACCGCGACGGGCCGGCCGCGGGCCTTGATCGCGCCGAGCGCGAAGAACCCGGCGCAGCGCTCGTCGATGTGCGACCAGCAGCGGATCTGCGGCTCACGGACGAGCGACAGGACGATCGGCGTCGAGCGCGACCCCGGTGAGGTGCAGGCATCGCGCATCCCGCAGCGGCCGAGCTCGTCGCAGAGCGCGCGCAGGAGCAGATAGCTGTCGGTGGCGGTCATGATGCTCTGAAATGGCGCCGACCGTCCTCCTGCTCCACGGGTTCACGAACACCGGGGCCAGCTGGGACCCCGTGGTCGCGGCGCTCGGCGAACGCTATCGCGCGGTCGCGCCCGACATCCGCGGCCACGGCTCGGCTTCACTGGCGCGACCGGTGATGCTCGAGGCGGTGATCGCCGACATCGCCGGGCTCGCCCCCGACCGGTTCACCCTCGCCGGCTACTCGCAGGGCGCCCGGATCGCGCTGCACGCCGCCCTCGCGCCCGCGCTCGGCGAGCGCGTCGAGCGGCTCGTGCTGATCGGCGCCAGCCCCGGAATCGCGGATCCAGCGGAGCGCGCGGCGCGCCGGGCCGCCGACGGCGCGCTCGCGGACGAGATCGAGGGCGCGAGGATCGAGGAGTTCGCCACGCGATGGGCAGCCACCCCTGTGCTCGCGGACCAGCCCGCGACGGTTACAGCCGCCGCCCACGCCGACCGGCTGCTGAGCACGCCGGCGGGGCTGGCCGCGGCCCTGCGCGGTCTCGGGACGGGAACGCTCCCTCCGCTCTGGGGGCGCCTCGAGGAGCTCGGCATGCCGGTCACGCTGATCGCGGGGGAGCGCGACGAGAAGTTCCGCGACATCGGCGAGCGGATGGCACGGGAGATCGCCCTCGCCGACCTCGTGGTCGTCGCGGGTGCCGGCCATGCAGTGCACCTGGAAGCGCCGGCGCGAGTGGCGGCGGAGATCGGGAAGGGGGGGTGAATCGGCAGGGGCCTGCGGCTCTGAAGGATGGAGGCCCCGCGCTACCCTGTGGCCGAGATGGAGACAGCCGAGCGGCTCATCACCGCGGACGAGTACCTCGCACGCGAGTTCGACGATCGCTTCATCGAGCTGATCAACGGGCGCGTGGTCGTGAACCAGCCGCTGATCCCGCACCAGACGATCGTCGGTCGCATCTATCTGGCGCTCGGCAACTGGGTCAACGCCGCCGCCGGCAGGGGATATGTGTGGCTGCCCCTGGACACGAGGATCGACGACTACAACGTGCTCGGCCCCGACATCGTGTGGGTCGCGCAGGCGCACCTACCGCCGCACGGCGCGAAGTACATGGTGCACCCGCCCGAGCTCGTCGTCGAGGTGCGCTCGCCGAGCGCGTGGAACCGCGATGTCGGGGTCAAGAAGAACCTTTACGAGCGTCATGGCGTGCGTGAGCTCTGGCTCGTCGACGACCGGTCATCGAGCGTGCTGCGCTACCGGCGCTCGAGCGAGGGTGTCGGCGGCTTCGACGAGGGCGAGGAGATGGCCGCGCCGGACGCGCTCACCTCACCGCAGCTGCCGGGATTCGAATTGGACCTCGGCGCGCTGTTCGCGCCCGCGTTCTGATCAAGTCGGGCGTGGGGTGGACGGGAGCGCCCGCGGGATCCGGTGGTTTCGAGGTAGTGGCGCGACACTAGGCGACCGAGCGGTACCACTCCGCGAGCCCGTCGCCCAGCCCCGCACCCTCCGGTAGCGCGATTTGCCCGCCGCGTGCCGGCAGCGGGTCCTCGCGGCCTTCGAACAGCCCGAGCGTCGCCAGCCCGCACGCCCGCCGCGGCTCGATCGCGGCCGCAGCGTGCAGCGCGGCCGAGATGCCCAGCGGGCCGTCGAAGGTCGACGCGAGATAGACCTCATAGCCGGCCGCGCGGGCGCGCGCCGCCTGCTCGAGCAGACCGCTGATTCCGCCGCAGCGCGCGATCTTCAGGCAGACCGCGTCGCAGCAGCGCTGCTCGAGCGCCCCGGGCGCGGCGGCGGTCTCGTCGATCGCGATCGCGACGTCTGTGGCCGCGGACACGCGGTGGATCTCCTCGACGCCGGACGCCGGCTCCTCGCACAGCTCGATCCCGACCGGCGCGAGCGTCAGCAGCGCCGCGATCGCCTCCTCCGCGGACCAGACGCCGTTGGCGTCGACCCGGATCGCCAGCCCGGGGCCGCCCGCGGCGCGGACCGCGGCGAGTCGCGCGGCATCGTCGCCGACCCCGACCTTCACCTTGACGCACCTGTATCCGGCCGCACGCGCCTGCCCCGCCGCGAGCGCGGCGCCGGCGCGATCGATCGCCCCGATCGTCCAGTTCACGGCCACGGGCGCGGGATCGCCGGCGCCGAGCAGCCGCCAGACCGGCTCGCCCGCCCGGCGGCCCGCGAGGTCCCACAGCGCCAGGTCGATCGCCGCGACGGCCTGCGGCAAGACCGCGACCTCGCGGCACGCCGCGAGGACCCCGGCGTGGTCGATCCCTTCGCAGTCGCGCAGCACCGGAACACAGTCATCGAGCGCCGCGCGCACGTGATCGATCGAGACGCCGTCGTACGCTTCGAGCGGCGCGGCCTCGCCGAAGCCGAGGACGCCGTTAGCGTCTTCCAGCGTGAGGATCAGAAACGGGCGTTGTGACAGCTCCCCATAAGCCGCCGCGAACGGCGCGCCGAAGCGGGCCGTGCCGGCGAGGAGCCGGACGTTCACCGGCTCAGCAGCAGCCCCGCCGAGAGCAGGATGCAGAAAGCGAGCGAGAGCATCCCCGTCTGAGCGAGCGCGCCGTTGAGCGATCCACCGTCGGTCCGGTTGCGCACGATGCGGACGATCGGCGCCGCTACCGGAATCGTCAGCCACGGCAGCATCACCCATGCCTTCAGAGGCCCGAACGCCCAAGTCACGGGCGTTAGGAGATAGGCGAGGTAGACCATCGACGCGAACAGGACCCGCGTGCGTTCTCGCCCGAGCCTGACCGCGAGGGTCCGTTTCCCGGCGCGGCGGTCGGTGTCGGTGTCGCGGAAGTTGTTGACGACGAGGATCGCGGCCGCGAGCAGGCCGACGGGGACCGCGAGCGCGAACGCCTCCCATTCGAGGTGCTTGACCTGCACGAAGTAGGAACCGGCGACGGCGACGATGCCGAAGAACAGAAACACGAACACCTCGCCGAGGCCCTCGTATCCGTATGGTCGTGGCCCCCCTGTGTAGAGGACGCCGGCGAGAATCGACGCCGCCCCGACGAGCAGTAGCTGCCAGCCGGCCACCGCGACCAGATAGCCGCCGGCGAGGACGGCGATCCCGAACGAGACATAGGTGGCAATCAGTACCTGGCGCGGTGGCACGAGCCCACCGGCGGTGACGCGCACCGGCCCGAGGCGGTCCTCCGTGTCGGCGCCGCGACGCGCGTCCGAATAGTCGTTGGACAGGTTGGTCCCGACCTGGATGAAGATCGAACCGATCAGCGCCGCCACGAACCGGAGCGGATGAAAGATGCTTTGGAAGCCGGCCAGCGCGGTTCCAACGAGCACCGGCGCGACCGCCGCCGGGAGCGTCCGGATCCGCGCCGCCATCAACCAGATGCGGATGCCGCTCGCTTGCGCTGCTGCGGTGGCCATCGACTCAGGTGCCGTTCACGCCCGCCGCGGGAACTTCGAGAAGTCCGGCGACCGCTTCTCGAGGTAGGCGCCGCGTCCCTCCTGCGCCTCCTCGCTCATATAGAAGAGCAGGTTCGCGTCGTGCGCAAGCTGCTGGATCCCGGTCAGCCCGTCCTCGTCGGCGTTGAAGCTCGCCTTCAGCAGCCGCAGCGCGAAGGGGGAGAGGGCGAGCATCTCCCGGCACCACTGCACCGTTTCCTCCTCGAGACGTTCGAGCGGCACCACCGCGTTCACCAGCCCCATCTCGAGCGCCTGCTGCGCGTCGTACTGCCGGCACAGGAACCAGATCTCCTTGGCCTTCTTCGGACCGACGAGCCGGGACAGAACGCTGGCCCCGAAGCCGCCGTCAAACGAACCGACCTTCGGTCCCGTCTGACCGAAGCGGGCGTTCTCGGCGGCGATCGTGAGATCGCACACAACGTGGAGCACATGACCGCCCCCGATCGCGTAGCCGGCGACCATCGCCACGACCGGCTTCGGCAGCCGTCGGATCTGGACGTGCAGGTCGGTGACGTGGAAGCGGCCGACGCCGGGCTGCGAGCCGGCGTCCGCCGGGTCAGCGCCGGACACATATCCGCCGCGCTCGCCGCGAACGCGCTGGTCACCCCCTGAGCAGAACGCATCCGGTCCCTCGCCGGTGAGGATGATGACGCCGACCGAGAGGTCCTCGCGGGCGCGCTCGAACGCGTCTGAGAGCTCGATCACGGTCTCGGGGCGGAATGCGTTGCGCACCTCCGGGCGGTCGATCGTGATCTTCGCGATGCCGGCGTCGGTCGAGAGCTCGTAGCGGATGTCGTTGTATGCGGCGCCGGGTTGCCAGGTCACGGGCACGGGAGACTCCGTGTTGGGGCGCGGAGACTAGTGCACCGTCCGGAGGGAGTTAGCCTCTCACGCGTGGAATTCGATCCTTGGCTTCCGCGGGCCGCGGGAATGGCCCCGAACCGTGCCGCGGTCGTGTCGTCCACGGGATCGCTCACCTACGCCGAGCTCGACGCCCGCGCCCGCGCCGCCGCGGGCGGGCTCGCCTCGCGCGGCATCCGCGCCGGCGAGCGGGTCGCGCTGGCGCTGGCACCGGGCGAGGAAGTCGCCGTGGCGCTGCACGCCTGCCTTCTGCTCGGGGCGGCGGCGGTACCGATCGACCTTCGCCTCGGCGACGCCGAGCGCGAGGCGAGGACGAGCGGCGTCGCCGCCATCGTCGAAGGCCCGGTCGAGGGCGCACCGCTCACGAGCGTCGCCCGCCACGGCATCGACTCGATCGCGACCGTGATGTACACGTCGGGGAGCACTGCCGCGCCCAAGCAGGTAGGCCTGACGTACGGCAACTGGCTGGCGAACGCGCTCGGCTCGGCGGTCGCGCTCGGGCTCGACGTCGAGGAGCGTTGGCTCTGTCCGATGCCGCTCGCCCACGTCGGCGGCCTCTCGATCCTGCTCCGGTCGGTGATCTACGGCACGACGGCTGTGCTTCCTGGGCGCTTCGACGCCGAGGAGGTGAAGCGCTACCTGGCGGACCGCGAACGGCGGATCACGCTCGTCTCGCTGGTGCCAACGATGCTCTCGCGGTTGCTCGACGCCGGCCTCGAATGCCCGCCGACGCTCCGGTGGGCGCTGCTCGGCGGCGGACCGATTCCCCCGGCGCTGATCCGCCGTGCGGCGGCCGCGGGCGTGCCGATCGCCTCGACCTACGGGATGACCGAAGCGTGCTCGCAGATCGTCACCCACGGCTGGCCGCTGCCCGGGGTCGAGCTCCGGGTCGCGGCGGACGGAGAGCTGCTCGTCCGGGGACCCACCGTGGCACCCGGCACGCTTGGCCTCGACGGATGGCTACACACCGGCGACCTCGGGACGCTCGACGAGCGCGGGCGGCTGACGGTGATCGGACGGCGCTCGGAGACGATCGTCACCGGCGGTGAGAACGTGGCCCCTGCCGAAGTCGAGGCGGTGCTGCTCGACCACGAAGGCGTTGCGGACGCCGCCGTCCACGCGCGACCGGATCCCGAGTGGGGCGAGAGGCTTGTCGCGACCGTGGTCCTGCGCGACGGTGAGCGGACGAGCCCCGCGGAGCTGCGCGCGCACTGTGCCGCGCGCCTGGCTTCGTTCAAAGTGCCGAAGGCGATCGAGCTGGCGGACGCGCTGCCAAGGAGTCCGACCGGGAAGCTGCTCCGGGGCGAGCTTCGCTAGTTTCGTCCGGCGGACCCGATGCTGAAGACCACTGCCATAGTTACCGGAGGGGCGGGTTTCATCGGCTCTCACCTCGTCGACATGCTGCTCGCCGACGGGCGGCAGGTGGTGGTCATCGACGACCTCTCGACCGGCCGCGCCGCCCGCGTCGCCGACGAAGCGACGCTCGAGATGGTCGACATCACGGACCGCGCCTCGCTCGACCGCGTTGTGGACCGCGCCGGTCCGTCGGTGATCTTCCACCTGGCGGCGCAGGCGAGTGTCACCGCGTCGGTGAAGGACCCGCAGCGGGATTGCGAAGTCAACGTGCAGGGGACGCTGAATGTGCTCGAAGCCGCAACTCGCCACCGGGCGCCGGTGATCATCACCTCGACCGGGGGGGCGCTGTACGGGACGCGGGCTCCGATTCCCACCCCGGAGACCTGGATCCCCGCTCCGATTTCTCCTTACGGGGCGTCGAAGTGGGCGGCAGAGGCCTACGTGGTGACCTGGCGAGAGGCGACTGGGCTGCCGCACTCCGTTTGCCGGTTGGGCAACGTGTACGGGCCGCGCCAGAGCCCGCACGGCGAGGCGGGCGTGGTCGCGATCTTCTGTCTTCGCCTGTGGCGCGGCGAGCCGCCCACGCTGTTCGGCTTCGGCAAGCCGACTCGGGACTACGTCCACGTGCATGACGTGGCGCGGGCGCTGCTCGCCGCCGAGGGCAAGCCTGGGACCTTCAACGTGTCTACGGGCCGTGAGACCGGCGTTCTCGAGGTCTTCGAAGCGGTCCGAGAAGCTGCCGCGGGAACTGCTGTGGTACCGGAGCTCGCCCCGCTGCGGGAGGGAGAGCTCGAGCGTAGCTGCATCGACCCCGCCGCCGCCGAGCGCGAGCTCGGATGGCGGGCCGAAGTCGACGTGCGCGACGGCCTCCTCAGCACCTATCACGCCATGATCGCCGAGTTCGAGGCCGACGCCGGCAAGGCCGACGTTCGCTGAGCGATCGTTACACCGTCTGACGTCGCATCATTTGCCGCGACGAGCGGCAGGCGCGGATATCCTTCGCCGGTGCACTCCACCGGATCCGCCGACTCCGAGCCGCCGGGCGCCGCGATCACCGGCTCGAACGCCGCCGATTCGCCGTGTCAGATGACGATCGAGCGGCTCGCCTACGAGTCGGGTATGTCGGTGCGCAATATCAGGTCACATCAGGCGCGCGGCCTCCTCGCTCCACCGGAGGTGCGGCTCCGTGTCGGCTATTACGGCCCTGAACACGTCGCCCAGCTGAAGATGATCCGCGAGCTTCAGGATGAGGGGTTCAACCTCAACGGGATCAAGCGCCTGCTGGACGACACGCAGGAGACGACCGAGCGCCTGCTCCGCTTCAAGCAGGCGATCACAGCGCCGCCGGACGCCGCCCCACCGCCGATCATCACGCTGCGGGAGCTCGCCGATCGCTTCCGGATCGATCGCGCGGCCGCACCGGAGCTGCTCGAAAGGGCATGCAAGCTGGGGGTGCTCGTTCCCGTCGGCGAGGATCGCTACGAGGTGCCCGCTCCGGGGTTGCTCGCTGCCGCCGAGGAGGTGGTCCGGCGCGGCATCCCACTGCAAGCCGCGATCGCCGTGATCGAGGAGCTGGACCGTCACAGCGACGAGGTCGCGCGCGGGTTCGTGCGGCTGTTCCTGGAAGAGGTGTGGAGGCCCTTCCAGCAGGCGGACATGCCGCAGTCGCGCTGGGCCGAGCTCGAAGAGGCGAGTGAGCGGCTGCGGCCACTTGCATCCGAAGCGGTGCTCGCGATCTTCCATCGCCGCCTTAGCGCCCAGATCGAGGCGGCGTTCGGCGAAATCACCCGGCGAGTGGCGCAAGCCAGGGAATGACGGGCTTCGACGAGGACACGGACGCCCTCCGCGGCGCCCTGCTCGACCGCTGGGAGCGCTCCGCTGCAGGCTGGACGGTTCGTCGCGACCGCTGGCGCGCGTTCGGGATGCCCGTCTCGGAATGGATGATCGACGCCGTATCGCCGCAGCCCGGGCAGCGCGTACTCGAGCTGGCGGCGGGCGTCGGGGACACCGGCTTCCTCGTCGCCGAGCTGCTCCGTCCGGGTGGGACCCTCATCTCCAGCGACGCCACCGAGGGCATGCTGGAGGCGGCGCGAGCGCGGGCGCTCGAGCTCGGCATCGACAACGTGGAGTTCAAGCGCCTGCAGCTCGAGTGGATCGACCTCCCGACCGCCGTTGTGGACGCTGTCCTCTGTCGCTGGGGAGTAATGCTTGCGGTCGACCCCGGGGCCGCTATGAGTGAGGCCCGACGCGTGCTCCGGCCCGGCGGCCGCGTGGCGCTCGCCGTGTGGGACGCGCCGGAACACAATCCATGGGCGACGATCAAGACGCGAGCGCTCGAGGCGCTCGGGCACGCTGCGCCACCGGATCCGTCGGCGCCCGGAATGTTCGCGCTCGCCCCACCGGGCAGGCTCGCGGACCTGCTCGAGGACGCCGGCTTCACCGAGGTGACCGTCGACAGCATCGGCCTGGAGGAGAGCTACGAGTCGCTCGACGCCTACATCGAGGAATCCCGCGACCTCTCGCGCGGATTCGACGATGCCGTGGCCGGCCTCACCGACGCCGAGCGCGACGCGGTGCGAACCGAGATCGGCAGGCTCGTGACGCCGTTCACGCTCTCCGAAGGCGGCCGGCTGCGGATCCCGGGCCGGTCGCTGGTCGCGGCGGCGAGCGCTTAGCTGTTAGACCTGAGGGAGGTTGGCGCGCAGGACGTCAGATACCCTAGGCTCGGGGTATCAGTTCTGGTCGATGTGGATTCTCGATCGCTCGCTCATGCGCTTATTGCGCTGCCTGACGGCGGCTACGGAGGGCGCGGATGCCGCCGATACGACCACTGCCCATGTACGGGTTTCACGCATCGTCCGATCACAGGAGTCGCTATGTCCGCTGGTCCGCCGTCCGCCTCGAGCCGCCCCTCTGTGCAAGAGACCCTGCCCGACCTCGTGGAACACCTCCTTGGCTAGCTGGCTTCCTCACAGGGTCGACAGCTTCGGCGAGCCATAAAGATCCTGCCAGGAATCCTTCGGCCCGAGAAGGGTGAACGTATCGCGCTCGATAACGCTTACTCTTACAATGTATGTGTTGTCAAGCCACATCGGAAGTGTCATCATGAGCGCATGGTCAGCGCAGCTCTCCTCACCCAGGCTCGCCGCAGCGCCGGGCTCTCCCAACGTGCGCTGGCCGCGCGCGCTGGCGTGGCGCAGCAGGAGATCACGCGATATGAGCGCGGTCGCGTGACGCCGTCGCTTGAGCGTCTTCGCGCCCTGATCGCTGCCTGTGGCCTCGAGCTGACGTTTGCCTTAGCGCGCGCGGATGATTCCTACGACGCCCAGATCGTCGCGGTGCTCGCGCTCGCCCAATCGCTGCGCCTGGAGCACGCGCTGCGTGACGCCCAGCCGCTGCGCGTCGCCCGCGCGCAGGCATCCGGCGCTTCGGCTCCGACACACGCCGACGTGCTTGGCGTGTTGCGCGCGCTGGACAGGGTCGCGGTTCGCTACGTGCTGATCGGCGAGCTGGCCGAAGTGATGCACGGCTCGCCGCTGCTTCCGATCACAAGCACGGTGACGATCGTGGCTCGCGCCGGCCAGCGCGACAGCCTGAGCGCTGCGATAACGGCGAGCGGCGGCCAGCCGACGGCCTCGGTCGCGACCTCGTTGATCGACGCGCCGGCACGCTTTACGCTCGGGCTCGACGGCGTCGAGCTTGTCGTTGCGCCGGCGCCTGCTGGAACGCAAGGCTATGAGGATCTCCGACGCGACGCGACGTCGGTGCGGATCGACGAGGACCTCACGGTCATGGTTGCATCGCTGATCGATCTCGTGCGCGTCGCCGAGGCCTCGGAGGACCGCGCCCGGCTCCCCGCGCTGCGGCGCACGCTCGAGCTCGCAACGGCCACTGCTGACGCCAGCGCCGATGCCGCCTGAGCACGCCCCGTTTGATCCCCAGCGGATCCTCGAGGTTCTCGCGCGCCACGAGGTGCGCTGCGTCGTGATCGGCGGTTACGCCGCCGTCCTGGCCGGCATCGACATCGTCACCCGTGACATCGACATCACCCCCGCGACCGAGCCAGCCAACCTGCAGCGCCTCGCCGACGCTCTGAACGAGTTGCACGCCGCGATTCGGGTCCCCAACGAGCCCCCCGTGCCGCTTCCCGCCGACCCCCGACTGCTTGCCCGCGCAGAGATCTGGAACCTCGCGACCGACGCCGGCGACCTGACATCACGACGCGACCGGACGGCACGGACGGCTACCAAGACCTGCAACACGGCGCCTATCGACAACCCCTCGGCGAGGGCCTACACATCGCGATCGCCTCGCTGGAGGACATCATCCGCAGCAAGACCGCCGCCGGTCGCGCCAAGGACCTCGCCGCCCTTCCACAGCTACATGCCGCGCTCAGGCGCCAGCAGGCCGCAGACCGGCCCGCCGGCCGACACGGCCAGTAGCCGGCCGACACGGCCAGTAGCTCTCACTCGCTGCCCGCCGCAGAGGACACACGGCCGCGATAGAACTCCGATCGGCGCCAACGACAACGTTCAAGACGAACTGCTCAGCATCGTCGGAGAGGATGCGACCGTCCAACGTCCCGAAGGCAGTCCAACTCCGCGGTACCGGGACCGCAAAGGCGTCGCTGATTCTCGTCCGGGAGTGTCCGAGGATTTGTGTAGGCATGATCGAACTGGAGCGTCATGCCTTCTTCAGCGAAAAGATCTAGTTATATAAGCGAGTCTGCTCAGCACCGGGTCGCGTCCGCGTTTCGCGGAGCGAGCCCCCTGGGCGAGCGTAGTGGGACGCCAGGCGTGGGATCGCCGGGCGAGTGGACCGATGGGCTCCCCACGGAGCTCGCGGGCGTGGGCGCGGGGCGGGCGGCGCGAGCGCTCGGGCGGGCAGATCGAGGATCGGCCGGAACTCGATCGTGGTCTGGAAGTAGGTGCGGGACTCGCAGATCTACTCGAACTGGTAGTGAAGGCCGACTGGGCGGGGCGCTGGACCCGTCGCCGAGAATCCGCCTGTGCAGTTCTGCGCAGGAGCTTTCGCATCTCGTGTCCCTCCGCGTGCGGCGGAAGTTCCTTCGGCGCGTCGTAGAGCGCCAGGGAATGAGCTGGAATCGGCTACCTCACCGAGGGGAACTTCGGCCTAGCAAGAGCGGCCCGCGCGCCCGTCACACCCGCGTGCAGGGCTGAAAATATGCGTGCAAAGTTGCGCATTTTGCGGAGGAATGATCATCATTGGTCGCGATGGAACTCCAACGCCTGCACGGCGGCGGGGCAGGTAAGTCGACTCGGGCGCGGGGTGTACTCCAGAAGCTGAATACAGCGCTCCCGCCCGCGGGGCTCCCGCTCACCGCGCCTGCCGCGCTCCTAGCCGCAGCGCTCCTCGCGCTGATCCTCGCCGCGCCCGCCGCGGCGGCCATCCACGTGGTCGCGAGCGGCGAGACGCTGACATCAGTCGCGGCCGCCGATGGCCTGAGCGTCGCAGAGCTCGCGGCGGCGAACGGCCTCACCACCACCTCGGAGCTGATCTCGGGGCAGACGCTCGTAATCCCCCCGCAGACCGCGGGCGCGGTCTGGAGTGACACGCCCGCGACGTCGGTGGCGCCCGCCAGCACCGACGAGGGGTCCTACGTCGTGCAGCCAGGCGACACCCTGACCGCGATCGCCGAACGTGCCGGGACCACCGTCAGCAGCCTCGCGGCCGCCAACGGCCTCGACCCGAACGGATACCTCCTGATCGGCACGGTGCTGAACCTGAACGGGGTCGCGTCAGCCCCCGCGTCGGAGCCGGCGAGCTCGGTGGCGGCGACGGGTGCCCCGCCGTATCCCACGACTGAGACCGTGAGCTCCGGCGAGGTAGGCTCGATCGCCGCCGCGAACGGCGTCCCTGCCTCGCTCGCCGATGCGATCGGCTGGCAGGAGAGCGGGTTCAACAACGATCTCGTGTCGCCCACGGGCGCCACCGGCGTGATGCAGATCGAGCCTGCGACGTGGGCCTGGATCCAGAGCAGCCTCGGCGGCGACGCCCTCGCGCCCGCGAGCGCCCACGACAACGTGGTCGGGGGAGTCCTCCTTCTGCACCAGCTCCTGGCCGAGACCGGAGGCGACTCGTCGCTCGCCGCCGCCGGCTACTACCAGGGCCTCGCCTCGGTGCGCCAGTCGGGCATGTACGCGGACACGCAGAACTACGTGAACGACGTGCTCGCGCTCCAAAGCCGGTTCGGCGCCCCGTAGCTGCCGTCGCGGCGGCTCCGCTACGCTGCCCGCCATGTTCTACGACGACGACGCTGACCTTTCGCTACTCGACGGCAAGACCGTTGCCATCATCGGTTATGGCTCCCAAGGGCACGCCCATGCCCTCAACCTGAAGGACTCGGGGGTGGACGTGGTCGTCGGCCTCCGAACCGGGTCCGCGAGCGTCGAGAAGGCGCGCGAGCACGGGCTCGAGGTCCTCGAACCCGCCGATGCGGCGAGCCGCGGCGACGTCGTGATGATGCTCACGCCCGACGAGCTCCATGGCCAGGTGTGGGAAGCGGGCGTCAAGGACGGCATCGCTGCCGGCAACCTGCTCCTGTTCGGGCACGGCTTCTCGATCCACTACGAGCAGGTCGTCCCGCCACCGGACGTCGATGTCGCCCTGATCGCGCCGAAAGGCCCCGGTCACCTCGTCCGCCGCCAGTTCCTCGAAGGCTCCGGCGTGCCCGGTCTGGTCGCCGTCCACCAGGACGCCACCGGGAACGCGTTCGCGCTCGCGCTCGCGTACGCGAAGGGCATCGGATGCACGCGCGGAGGCGTGATCGAGACCACTTTCAAGGACGAGACAGAGACCGACCTGTTCGGCGAGCAGGCGGTTCTCTGCGGTGGCGTGACCGAGCTCGTCCGCGCCGGTTACGAGACCCTCGTGGGCGCCGGCTACGATCCCCGCCTCGCCTACTTCGAGTGCATGCACGAGCTCAAGTTGATCGTCGACCTGATGTACGAGAAGGGGATCGCCGGGATGCGCTACTCGATCTCGAACACTGCCGAGTACGGAGACCTCACGCGGGGCAGCCGCGTGATCGGCCCCGAATCCCGGGCCGCGATGTCGAAGCTGCTTGCCGAGATCCAGTCGGGCGACTTCGCCCGCGAGTGGATCGCCGAGAATCGCGCCGGGCAGGAGAACTTCAAGCGGATGCGCGAGGAGCAGGCCGGGCACCAGGTCGAGGTCGTCGGCCGCGAGCTCCGCAGCCAGATGGACTGGATCGACACGGAGTTTCACGAATAAGTGTAATCGCCCGGGGGGATTACATTGGGAGTTCGGTTCTAGGGTTCTAGCCTGGCGGTGGTCTTGCCGCCGAACTCCCGGGCGCGGCAGTTCGCCCGTGCGGCAGCCAAGCTACACTCCGACTCCTGCCGTCGTAACTGGCGTGATCGGGTGGAGTTGAACCACCGGGAAGCGACGGCCTGTGATCAGCCGCGCGCCTGGGCATGCCAATCCCGCTACCTCCGAGGCGCGACATGACCCAGACACTTGTGAAGATTCCCGACGAATTGAAGCCGGCCGACGGGCGCTTCGGATCCGGTCCCTCTCGGGTCAGACCCGAGCAGCTTGAACACTTGGCAGGCGCCGGTGCGGAGCTGATGGGGACCTCGCACCGGCAGGCACCCGTCAAGCAGCTCGTGGGTCGCGTCCGTGCTGGCCTCAAAGACCTGTTCTCGCTCCCGGAGGGCTACGAGGTCGTGCTCGGCAACGGTGGGACCACCGCATTCTGGGACGCCGCGGCCTGCGGCCTTGTCCGCGAGCGGGCCCTCCACCTGACCTACGGCGAGTTCTCCGCGAAGTTCGCCGCCGGCACCCGCAGCGCGCCGTTCCTGCATGACCCGATCGTGATCAGCGCCGAGCCCGGCGATGCGCCCGAGCCCGTCGCGGACCCCGATGCGGATGTCATCGCATGGGCACACAACGAGACCTCGACCGGTGTGATGGTTCCGGTGACGCGCCCCGCCGGCTCCGGCGGCGCGCTCGTCCTGATCGACGCGACCTCGGGCGCCGCCGGCCTCCCGGTCGACGTCGCCCTCGCCGACGCCTACTACTTCGCCCCGCAGAAAGGCTTTGCCTCCGACGGCGGGCTGTGGCTGGCGCTGCTCAGCCCCGCCGCGCTCGAGCGGGTCGCCGAGCTGGCAGAGCAGCGACCGTCCGCCACCGGCGCTCCACGGTGGATCCCGGACTTCCTCTCGCTCCAGATCGCGCTCGAGAACTCGGTCAAGGATCAGACCTACAACACGCCGGCGATCGCCACCCTGTTCCTGCTCGCTGATCAGATCGACTGGATGCTCGACCGCGGCGGGCTCGACGGCATGGTCGCTCGCACGACCGAGTCCTCACGTCACCTGTACGGGTGGGCGCACGCCGGATCACACACAACCCCGTTCGTGAGCGACCCGGCCAAGCGCTCGCTCGTCGTCGGCACGATCGACTTCGACGACGCGGTCGACGCCGCGGCGGTCGCAGCGACGCTGCGCGCGAACGGAATCGTCGACGTCGAGCCGTACCGCAAGCTCGGCCGTAACCAACTCCGGATCGCCATGTTCCCCGCCACTGACCCGTCGGATGTGCAGGCGCTGACGGCGTGCATCGACTTCGTGCTGGAGCGCCGGTCATGAGCCAGACGAGCCCAACCGGCGGGACGCCCGCGCCGGTCGCTGCCGAGCGGCCCCGGGTCCTCGTCGCCGAGATGATCGGCGACTCGGGCGTCGCGCTGCTCCGCGAGCGCTTCGATGTCGATCTCGGCGCCGACTGGACACGCGAGCAGCTCGAGGAGCGAATCGGCGACTACGACGGCATCCTGATCCGCTCGGCCACCAAGCTTGACGCCGATCTGCTTGGTCGGGCCACACGACTGCGCGCGGTCGGGCGCGCCGGCGTCGGAGTCGACAACGTCGACGTACCGGCCGCGACCAAGCGCGGGATCATCGTCGCCAACGCGCCGCAGTCCAACGTCGTCACCGCCGCCGAGCACACGATGGCGCTGCTCCTCGCGCTCGCACGCAACGTACCGCAGGCGCACGCATCACTGATCGCAGGCAAATGGGAGCGCTCGAAGTTCTCCGGCGTGGAGCTGTACGAGAAGACACTCGGGATCCTCGGGTTCGGTCGCATCGGGCAGCTCGTCGCGCAGCGAGCCCACGGATTCGGCATGCGCGTGATCGCGTTCGATCCATTCGTGTCTGCCGAGCGCTACCGCGAGCTCGGGGTCGAGAACGCGCAGTCCTCGGATGATCTCTACGCGGTCGCCGACTTCATCACCCTGCACCTGCCCAAGACCCCCGAGACCGAGGGGTGGCTGGACTCCGAAGCGCTCGCCAAGTGCAAGGACGGAGTCCGGATCCTGAACGTCGCGCGCGGTCCGCTTGTGGTCGACGATGACCTGCAGGCGGCGCTCGACTCCGGCAAGGTCGGGGGTGCCGCGCTCGACGTGTTCCGCTCCGAGCCGATTACCGAACACCCGCTTTTCGCCTACCCGAATGTGATCGTCACTCCCCACCTGGGAGCTTCCACGACGGAGGCCACCGACCGCGCCGGCTACCAGGCGGCCGAGCAGGTGCTCGCCGCGCTCGACGGGGGTGTCGTCACGACCGCGGTCAACGTGCCGGCGATTCCCGCCGAGGACCAGGATGTGCTCGGCCCGTTCGTGCCTCTGTGCCGCTCACTGGGCCGCATCGCGGTGGCGCTTGCAGAGAGCTCATCGATCGACGGGGTGCAGGTCGAGTTCCTCGGCCGGGTCGCAGAGCGCGACACGCGGCTGCTGACGATCCAGGTTCTGATCGGCGTGCTGAGCGGTCACACCGAGGAGCCGGTCAACGCGGTCAACGCGCCGGCGATCGCCGAGGAGCGCGGAATTGACGTCATCGAGGTCAAGCGCGCGAGCGCGCGTGACTACACGGATCTGGTCCGTGTGGCCGTGACGAGTGGCGAGACGACCCTGCGCGTCGTCGGGACGAACCTCGGCCAACGCAATCGCCCCCATCTGCTCGAGGCCTGGGGCCAGCGCTTCAACGTCCAGCTCGAGGACAACATCACGCTGTTCCTGTACCGCGACCTGCCGGGGATGATCGGCCGTGTGGGCACCGTCTTCGGCGCGCACGGGGTCAACATCGTCTCGGCCGCGGTCGGTCGTCAGTCGGAGGACAAGAGCCCGAACAGAGGCGCGCTCGCGGCGATGGCGATAACCACCGATGTCGCGGTGCCGCACGAGCTGATCGACGAGATCGCGTCGAGCGAAGGATTCGAGGCGGGACGCAGCGTGACGCTCTGATGCGTCCCCCGGCGGTCCGTTACAAGTAGAGGTCTGGCCAGGGGGTGCCGTCGGCCGCGGCGCTACGTTCGATCTGCTCGAGTGTCTCGTCCGTGCGGCGGTCGGCGACCATCGCCTCGAGCGCCTCGGCGATCGTCGACGCCCAGACGCGGCGAACGACAGCGGCGCGGCCACCCTCATCTTCGAGCTCGGCCCAGTCGATTGCCACCTGCGCCGGCCCGCCTTGGCAGACGTCGGGCGGCACATCGTCGCCGGGACCGAACAGGGTGATCTGCGCGCGCCAACCCTGCGGGCACAGCTCGCTCATCAGCGCGCGCGCGCGCCGCTCGCTGTTGGCCGCCGCGAGCCGGCGGCGGCGCCGTTGCCGCCAGCCCCGGACCGCGCCGCGGCAGCGCGGCGCGATCAGGCCGAGTAGATGCACACCGAGCACCCCCGAACCGAGAGCGAGCGCCAGCACGCCAAAGCCGACCAGGGTCAGATTCGCCCCGGGGTGGTGACCCGCGTAGTACTGGATATAGAACCCGCCACCGCCGGCCGACGCGCCTGATTTCACGGCCCCTCCGCCGTGGCTCTGCCACCACCGGCGCACGTTCGCGGAGATTGAGCCCATCCAATTCATCAGAGCTACCAAGGTACCCGGTCGAGCGAGCGCGTCAACCGCATATTCCGGTTATCTGCCCAGGTTCGCAATTTCGCTGCGGTCCCTGACCCAAGCCGGCCTAACCCGATCGCGCTGCTCCAGCCGCGCCGCCGCGCGTCCGCGCGGGCCGAGAGCTTGCCGCTGCGTCGCTGGGACCAGTGCGACGCGAGATGCACGACCCTTGCACAGGGTGCGTTGCGCGCGTGATCGCTGAGATCAGCCGGCGGCCGCCGGCGCGGTTCACGGCGATCGTGGCGCCAGTGGACAGCCTGACCTTGGCGTGTCGTCGGAGTGGGTGACGCTGCTGACCGGCGAGTGCGCTACGCCGGCCTCGAGCTCACCGTCGCCCCCGACTTCGAACAGATCATGAGAGAACCCACCGCGGTTGGAGCGCCTTCGCGCGCCAGCATCGCGCGAGCATCCGGCTTCGAGTCAGGGTCGAGGACGCCGGACTGCTCGAGGGTGTCGGACGGACGGCTACAGCGGCTGCTTGCCCATCGGTGCGATCCGCCAGCCCTCCGATCCGGCCGGCTCCGCCGCCACGCCACCCGCGCTCAGCAGGTTCGGCAGCACCGCAGACACGGGTGTATCGGAGTCGACGACGAGATCGGCCGTGCGCTCGCCCGATCAGGGTGATCGACAAGGTTCGCATCTCCAGGATCATGCCAGCGTCGGAGGGTGTCGCCGGGAGGCCGGCGAACTCGCCGTTGACCGCGCGCCACGTGGCGCGCTACCCTTTTGGCCGATGGCATTCCGCCTCGACCTCCGACTTCTTCTCCTCCCCCTTCGGGGGGAATAGCGCGCCGGCGGCCGCACGTAGCCGCGAACCAGCACCGAGAAGAGCCGAGATTCGAGACCAAGGAGTGACATGACCAGTTCTGAAGACACCGAACGAGTACTGATCTTCGACACAACGCTGCGCGACGGCGAGCAGTCGCCGGGGATCTCGCTGAACACGCACGAGAAGCTCGAGATCGCACAGCAGCTCGCTCGCCTCGGCGTCGACGTGATCGAGGCGGGTTTTCCGATTACCTCGCCGGGCGACTTCGAGGCCGTCCAGGCGATCTCTCGCACGGTCGAAGGTCCGGTGATCGCCGGTCTCGCGCGCACCCACGTCGCCGACATCGACGCTGCTTGGAACGCGGTCAAGGACGCCGCACGACCTCGGATTCACACTTTCATCTCGACCTCCGACATCCACATCCGCTACCAGCTCCAGACCACGCGCGAGGACGTCAAGGGCCAGGCGCGCGCCGCCGTCGCCCACGCGAAGGGGTACGTCGACGATGTCGAGTTCTCGCCGATGGACGCGACGCGTGCCGAGGTCGAGTTCACCGCCGAGGTCTGCCAGATCGCGATCGACGAGGGCGCGACCACGATCAACATTCCCGACACCGTCGGGTACACGATGCCGCACGAGTACACCGCGTTCCTGGACCGGCTCTACGAGCTCGTCCCCGACATGCGGGGCGTGGTGCTGTCGGTCCACTGTCACGATGACCTCGGCCTGGCGGTGGCGAACTCGTTCGCGGGCCTGCTGGCCGGGGCTCGCCAGGTCGAGTGCGCGATCAACGGGATCGGCGAGCGGGCGGGCAACGCGTCGCTCGAGGAGATCGTGATGCTGCTCCACACGCGTCGCGCGGACATCGGCCTGCACACTGCCGCGGTCACTCAGGAGATCGCCAGGACCTCGCGGCTGGTGTCCCGCCTGACCGGCTACTCGGTGCAGCCGAACAAGGCCATCGTCGGACGCAACGCCTTCGCGCACGAGTCCGGCATCCACCAGGACGGCGTGCTGAAGGAACGCACCACGTACGAGATCATGGACGCGACGACTGTCGGGCTGGAGGCCAACTCGATCGTGCTCGGCAAGCACTCGGGCCGCCACGCGCTGCAGCAGGCGCTCGCCGAGCTCGGCTTCGAGGTCAGCGGAGCGACGCTGAACACCGCCTTCAAGCGCTTCAAGGAGATCGCCGACAAAAAGAAGCACGTCACCGCGATGGACCTGGAAGCGCTTCTGACCGACGAGCTCCGTGAGGAAGACACCGGCTACCAACTCGAGTGGTTCGACGTTGAGGCGTCCTCGCGCCGGCCGCCGCATGCGACAGTCGGAATTCGCATGCCCGACGGCGAGGAGGTGACGGGCTCGTTCACCGGTGACGGCCCTGTCGACGCGATCTTCCACGCGATCAACGCGGCCACCGGCCAGGACGCTCGGCTCAGAGAGTTTCGCGTCGACGCCGTCACCGGCGGCCAGGACGCGCTCGGCGAGACCTCCGTCGTGCTCGAGCTCGGCGGCGTCACCGGATCCGGCCAGGGCGTCTCCACCGACATCCTCGAGGCTGCGGGGCGTGCCTACGTCCGTGCGCTCTCAAACGCCGCTCGCCACCGCGGGGTCTCGGCCGAGGCCGAGGCGGCGACCGCCGCTACCGGCGCGTTCAGCGTCCTTTGACGAATTAGGCGGCCCGCGGCGCGTCGAGCTGCGACGCGCCGCGGGACTCGGCCTGCTCGTTAGAAACCGTGTCACCAGTCGCCGTTCGGCGTGACTGCGCACACGACCGAGTCGTCGCGGCGTCCAGATCGGTCGCGGTCGGCTTTGCGAGTGGCCGGGGGGCAATGGAGCCGGGCCGAAGCCTGCTGGACTTCGTCGGGCGATGGGAGGAACTGGAGGACGTGCTCCGTCTCAAAGTCGATCTGGTCACTCGAGGGCGGGATCGGCCCTTACCTGCGCGAACAGATCCTGTCCGAAGCCATCGCTCTCTGAACAGCCAGCGCGCCTACCTCCTCCGCGCCCTCGACGCGATCGACGCCGTAGTCGAGTACACCCAAGACGGTCGCAACGCCTTCTTCGCCGATCGGAAGACGCAAGACGCGGTGACCCGCAACGTCGAGGTCCTCGGCGAGCACGTCGGCTCGGGGGTCGCAGCTTAGGCCCGGGCGGCGCGGGAAACGAGGCCGTCGAGGAAGGTGTCGACGGCAAAGCGGAACCGCTCGTCGCCGGCGCCGGCGACGAGTTCGGAGGCGTGTCCGACGAGCAGCGGAAAGCGCTCGGCCGGCAGTCCGGCGAATGTGTCGTGCATCCAGGCGACCGCATTGTCGCGGTCGGTGTCGGTGATGTGACCGGCGGCGCGGCGGAAGTCGGCCTCGGCGGCTGTGGCGGTCACAATCAGCATCAGGATGTCGACGGCCCATGCGGCCTGCTGGGAGGCGATCCCGCCGGCCAGCAGGATCCCGAATAGGTTCTCAGCCCCGGCGAGGGCGTTTTCGGTGGTCGGTGGCTCAGCCTGCAGGACTGACGCCAGCCCGGGGTAGGCCGCCAACGCGTCGCGAAAGCCGCGCATGAGGTCATAGACCTGTTCGCGCCAGCGCGCTGGATCGGGGGTGACCAGGGAGACGGTGCCGGCGACACGGTCCATCATTGTGCGCCGCAGCTCATCGCGATTACGCACATAGACGTAGAGCGATGCAGCTCCTGTGTCGAGCGTGGCGGCGACCCGGCGCATGGTCACCGCCTCCAGCCCCTCGACCTGTGCGATCCCCAACGCGGCATCGACGATCGCGTTCTCGCTCAGCGGGGCTTTGGCCGGACGATCACGGGTCGAGCGCGGCGGGGTCGGGGCGTTCACGGGAGAAATCTTACTTGACCCGAATGTCGTTCGTCACGTACAGTGTTCGACACGAACGTTGTTCGCTAACTTCGGGAGCCCACTCGATGCCAGAAACGATCACCTCACCTCAACCAGCCACTTCAACACAACCAGTCGCACGCAACCCGCTGCGATGGATGCTGTTCGCGGTCGTCCTCGCCGCAAACGTGATGGACCTGATGGACTCGACGATCATCAACGTCGCCGGTCCGTCGATCCGCTCGGCGCTCGGCGGCGGCGCCTCCACACTGCTCTGGCTGAGCGCCGGCTACACGCTCGCGTTCGCGGTGTTCCTGATCACCGGTGCGCGGCTAGGGGACATGTTCGGCCGCCGCCGGCTGTTCCTAATCGGCTCCGCCGGCTTCACCCTGATGTCGGCCGCCTGTGCGGC
>Ga0302325_10003541_pt1 | contig 36731 bp, 22 predicted proteins | sample Palsa_T0_2_FD_201948 | JGI IMG/M metagenome (GOLD analysis project Ga0302325, IMG submission 201948) | Peat permafrost microbial communities from Stordalen Mire near Abisko, Sweden - Palsa_T0_2 | ecosystem: Environmental > Terrestrial > Soil > Palsa > Peat permafrost | place: Sweden: Abisko...
TGGAACATCGTCTCCGCGCCTAACTTCCACGATTTCGAGCGCCAGGGCCACTCCTTTGAAACCATGGCCATCTTCGATTCCGGCGGCAGAGGCTATAACCTCTCGGCGACGGGCAATCGACAGGAGGCGGAGCAGGTTTCGGGGCTGCGGGTGTCCGCGGGCTTCTTTGCCGTGCTGGGCGTGAAGCCCCTGTTCGGACGCACGTTCCTGCCCGAGGAAGAGACCCTGGGCAAGGATCGCGAAGTCGTCCTCAGTTATGGGCTGTGGAAGCGCCGCTATGGCGGCGATCTGTCGTTAGCGGGCAGGACCATCCGCATCGATGGCGCCGACTTCACGGTGATCGGGGTGATGCCGCGCGAATTCGCCTGGCAATTCTGGAGCGGCGCGCCGCGCCAGCTTTGGGTGCCGGTGGGCTATACCAAAACCGACTTCGGCCGCGTAGACAACAGCTTCCTCGCTATCGGCCGACTGAAGCCGGGTGTCAGCGTGGAGCATGCGCGGGCTGAGATGGAGGCGGTGGGCAGGAACGTCTCCAGCCAGTACCCTACCGACGACGCGAACATGGGCGCGACCGTGTCGCCTCTGGGCGACTACGGCATGGAGGGTCTACGAACCACCCTGCTGACGCTGCTGGCGGCTGTCGCGTTCATCCTGCTGATTGCCTGCGTTAACGTCGCAAACCTGCTGCTGGCGCGCGGCGCGGCGCGGCAGAAGGAGTTCGCCATCCGGCGCGCGCTGGGGGCAGCGGGGTCCCGTATCGCGCGCCAATTGCTTACCGAGAGCGTTCTGCTAGCGCTGGCGGGCGGTGCGGCAGGGCTACTGCTGGCCGGCGTGGGAACCCGACTGCTGTTTTATGTCTTCAAGCTGAACTCGCTTTACCTGCCGATGCGTCCCGTGGATTCGATTCCGATGGACGGCCGCGTGTTCGCATTTGCCCTGCTCGTTTCCTGCATAACGGGGGTGCTGTTCGGCGTCGCGCCGGCCGTGAGCGCGCTGCGCACGGGCATCAACGAGCCCCTTAAGGAGGGCGGCCGGAGCGCCGCCACAGGGGGAGGGAACCGCCTGCGTCACGTGCTGGTGGCGTCCGAAGTGGCGCTGGCGATGGTAGTGCTTGCGGGCGCGGGACTGATGATCAAGAGCACGACGCGGCTGTTGGGCGTCGATCCGGGGTTGAATCCGAAAAATGTGCTCGCCTTGGGCATGTCGGTGCCCCAGGAAGAGATCTATGTGGGGCCTCCGGGACTGCCGCGCTTTTGTCAGGATCTCGAAGAGAATGTGGGCGCCATCCCAGGTGTTGTGTCCGTGGCCGCCGTCGGTCATTTGCCCTTCGAAGGAAACGCGGGCCGCAGCTTTCAGATCGAGGGACAGCCGGCGGCGGCTCCCGGACAACTACCCGGCGCGAGCTACAGCGTCGCCTGCCCGAACTATTTCCGGACCATGGGCATTCCGGTGCTGAAGGGGCGGGAGTTTACAGCACAGGATACCGTGAGCGCGCCGGGAGCGATCGTGATCAATGAGACGATGGCGCGGGCCTTCTGGCCCAAGCAAGACCCGGTGGGCAGAGCGATTAGACTGGGCGGGTCCGACGGGCTGCGCCTCACGGTGGTGGGGGTGGTGGGAGATGTACACTTCCTGGGGCTGGACGCACCTGTCGAGCGGCAATTCTTCCGGCCGTATACGCAAGCCGGCTGGCCGGTGATGAACGTGGTAGTACGCACGATTCACGCGCCCGCTGCGTTCGGCGCGGCCGTCAAGAAAGCCATAGCGAACGTCTTACCGGATTGGCCGGTGTCCGGCTTTCAAACCATGGAGGAGGTTGTACACGATTCGACCGGCTCGCGGCGCTTCCCGATGCTGCTGCTGAGCGTGTTTTCAGTGCTGGCTCTGTTGCTGGCGGCGGTTGGCATCGTGGGCGTGGTGGGCCATTCGGTGACCCAACGGACCCATGAGATCGGCCTGCGCATGGCGCTGGGAGCGGGCACTGTGGACGTACTGCGCTTAGTGGTAAGCGGCAACATGCTCTGGGTGCTGTCCGGGCTCGCGGCCGGCTTGGCGGGATCGGCCGGGCTCACACGGCTGCTGTCCGGACTGCTTTATGGCGTTCGGCCGCTCGATCCTGTGGTGCTAGGCACGGTATCGGCGTTGCTGGCCGGCGTGGCGCTGTTCGCCAGCTACCTGCCGGCGCGCCGCGCAGCGCGAATCGACCCTATGGAGGCATTGCGCTGCGAATGACCGGCGCTCCGAATTGGGTGGCCTTCCGCGCCGGTTAATAGAGCAGGAACGACCATAGCGTATCGCCGGTTGCCGCGATCAGGTACTGGTGGCCGTCCAGCATGAACGTCTGCGGCGCATTCGAGACGTCGCCGATGCGCGTATGCCAGAGCGGCTTCCCATTGGCTACGTCGTGCGCCACCAGGTTCCCGGCGCCATCGCCGGCAAACAGCAGCTTCCCGGCCGTCGTCAACAATCCGCCCCCGCCGCCATCGCCGTAATAGGGACGTTCCCATGCGATCTTGCCGTTGGTATAGTCGATTGCCGTGAGAAAGCTTCCGCCCGATCCGACCTGCGCTTCTTCCTTCCCGCCAAGACCCATCGACCCGCGCGGGTCCACATCGAGGAGGTAGAAGATCGAATAATCGTTGTGCTGCGCGACATACAACAGCCCGGTATCGGGAGAGTAAGAAGCCGGCTCCCAGTTAGTGGTGCCGTCCGACGTGGGTGACACCAACGAGCCTGCCACCGTTGCATTCTTTTCCGGATCGTATATCGGGGCGCCTTTCTCGTTCAAACCTTTGGCCCAGTTCGTATACACTCCATACTTGGTCGAGACCAGATGCTCGCCGGTTACGCGATCCAAAGTGAAGTAATATCCGTTGCGCGCCGCCGTTAATAACAGCTTCCTCATCTTGCCATTGAACATGGCGTCCACCAGAACCGGCGTCTGAGCGGAATCGTAGTCGTGCATGTCATGCGGCGAAGTCGAGTAATACCAAGCCATCTTGCCTGTGTCTACGTTTACGGCAACGACGGCGCAGGTGAACAGGTTGTCGCCTGTACCGCGCGTGCCCGTGGTAAACGCCGGCGTCGGGTTGCCCGTGCTGAATATGTAGAGGTTCGTCTCCGGATCGTAGACGCCCGGAACCCATGCCTGCCCGCCGCCGTGCCTGGCCGCATCCACACTGCCCCAGGAGTCCATTCCGGGATCGCCCTTCTTCATGGGCACCGTGAAGAACTTCCATTGCACGTCACCGGTTTCGGGATCGAACGACTGAACAAACCCGGGCGCGTCGATGTCGTCGCCCGTGCCCACCAGCACATGGTTACCGACGACCACCGGCGCCGGCGTCGAGAAATAGCCCTGCGACAGATCGGCGATTCCCTTGTGCCAGCGCTCCTTGCCTGTCTGCGCATCGAGGGCGACCAGGTAGTCGTCCGGCGTCTCCATGAACAGGGTTTGATGCCACATGCCCAGGCCGCGGTTGCCGATGTGTGTGCCGCCCTTCGTCTTCCAGAAGTAGTGCCACAATTCGCTGCCGTCGCGGGCGTCTACGGCCCACGCGTTGTCCGGCATGGTGAAGTAGAGCACCCCATCGACCTCCAGCGCGGAGGCTTTGATGGTCCCGCCGCCAACATTGATGTCGCCCGGCCCCTCGCCGCCGACGATGATGGGTGGCCGTCCGAAGCCGCGGCTACCCTGCCGGTTCCCAGGAGTCACTTGAGTCATCCAGGCCAGCGTCAGGTGCTTCACGGTCGATTGATTGATCTGATCGAGCGCGCTGTAGCGCTTCCCGGTGTAGTCCCCACTGTATGTCGGCCAGGAATCCTTGAGCGGCTTCCGGAGATCGGCCGGATCCACTCCCCTCCCACTTTGTCCGGTCAGCAGGGCCGGAGACAGCATGCACAGCGCGGCCAGCAGCATTTTGCCGATTGTCATTTCAAAGTCACCAGATATGCAGTCACGTCGTGTATGTCTTTATCGGTGTATACCGCCATCAGATCGCGGTGAGCTTTCATCGGATCGTGGACTTCCACTTTCGGTACGTCTTCGTCGCGTCGGAATGTACGCACGGCGCCGTCGGCCAGCCCCACGGTTACCAGGAAGTCGTCGATTCGAATGAGCCGGCCTTCGACTTTCTCTCCGGACGCCAGAGTGACCGACACGGTGGCGGTACGCGGACTCGCCGCACCCGGCGCCGGCATGCGCCGTCTTCGCCCGCCACCGGCGACCCAATTGGTCTGTAGGATCTTGGGGTCGGTGATTCTCGCTGCAATCCCTTGCAGATCGCCCGTTGCGGAATGGCAGCTACCGCACTTGGCGGTGAAGTATGCCTGGCCGGTGCTCGCATCGCCGACCAGGATGCTGGGCGCCTCTTTCCCAAGCGATGGAGGCCGGCCCTGCGATCCGATAGTTTCGACGACGCTGCGAATATATGCCGCCACCGCCAACCCGTCCTGCGGATCGATGGGAATGGCCGGCATGCCCTCGTCTTGCCGGCTGCCCTGAATGATGGGGAGAATCAATTCGCCGTTCTGGTCGCTGAGCGACACGTGCGATCGCAAAAGGTTGGGTCCGCCGAGGTCGCCGCCGCGGAGGTCTACGCCGTGGCACGAAACGCAGTTCACGGCGAAGAGCGCCTTTCCGTGCGCGATCTGCACGGGGTCGCCGGGCGGACGGTGCTGGCCGGGAACGAATCCCCCGAACCGGCGGCCGCCAGTTCCCGGTGCAACTTGTGCCGCGGGAGCCGGCGTGGCTGGAGCGGGAGTGGTGGCAGCCGGGGTAGAGCCCTGCGACACTGCGCGAGGCGGGACGGCGATCGTGAGCCCCGCTAAAACAGCGGCAACCAAAAAGTTCTCGGCCTGCATTCGTTCACCTTAGCGTAGAGACGCAACAGCATTCGAATTGGTGGTTCACCTTGCACTGGGACAGCTTCCGTTCCAGTCTGCAAAGCGCCCTTACAGGAAGAAGGATCGAACTTCGTATTGTAAGCGATAAGCGCGGGACGGTGCCCGCTGTGCGGCGCAGCTCGACTGGCAATCAGTTTCCCGCGGAGGCCGGGAACGGCCTGCTGAAGATCCTGCATTCACAGGGTCGCGGGTCGGCAAGAACTTCGCATTCGAAGTGCAACCTTTGCATCCCGGTTCCGGCGACGTTCCGCTAACCCGCACAGGCTCAGCGGCATGCGCCCTGCGGCTGGCTGAAATTCCGTTCTGGAACGTGCCGTGCTGGCGACCAAACGTCGCGCGGACGGTGGGGCCAGTTTCGGACGCTATTTGCCTGTTCACCGCAACCCAATCGACGCAAATCCTGATTTCCCGGGGTAGGCTGACGACGCTCATCCTATGGCAGGCGGGATGTGGTGGATCAAATATCACATCGGGACGATTAGGCTGAGCCGCCCTTAGACAGGACGTCGTTGCTCAACAGCATGAACTTGCGTGGGATTCGGACCTGAAGAGGAGATTCCGATTGACAGATGACACAAAGCCGCATTCGCCCATCGGTCCGGACCATCAACTCGCGGCTCCGCGTCCCCGTCACAGGACTGCGCGGATCGTCATCTGGATTCTGTTACTGCTGGCCGTGGCACTCGCGATCGTGCTGATCCTCCACCACCGCGATGCGGAGGCCGAGAAAAAGGCGGCGGCCGCGGCACGCCCCGTCCCGGGAATCAGCGTCACAAGCGCGACGGCTCAAAAGGGATCCATCGGCGTCTACCTTGACGCAATCGGCACGGTCACTCCAGTCTATACCGATTCGATCACCAGCCAGGTGGATGGCGTGATCGTCGCCGTGCACTACACGGAGGGGCAGCGGGTAACCAAGGGCGATCCGTTGATCGACATCGATTCCCGTCCCTACCGCGCGACTCTGGTGCAGGCGCAAGGCGCGCTCGAGCGCGACGAGAATGTGCTGGCACAAGCCCGGATGGACCTGGAACGCTACCGTGCGGCGTGGGCTCGCAACGGCATTGCTAAGCAAATCCTGGACGACCAGGAAAAACTTGTGCTGCAGGACGAAGGCACAGTGAAAAACGACCAGGGAACAGTGCAATACGACCAGATCCAGGTCGAGTTCTGCCATATCACGGCTCCCATCTCCGGCCGGGTGGGTTTGCGGCTCGTGGATCCGGGCAACGTGGTGCAGTCCGCGAGCGGCACCACACTGGCGATCATTACGCAATTGGAGCCCATCACCGTCATTTTTACGATCCCGGAAGACAGCCTGGGCCAGGTTGAAGCCCGGCTGAAGCAGAAGGCCAAGCTCACCGTGGATGCTTATGACCGCACCGCGCAGACGAAGATTGGAAGCGGCACGCTATTGACCATCGACAACCAGATCGACACTACGACAGGGACTGTAAAAGGGCGGGCACAGTTCGCCAACACAAATGACGCGCTCTTTCCGAACCAGTTTGTAAACACGCGCCTGCTGGTGAATACGCTGCAGGGAGTGACGCTGATTCCGTCGTCGGCCATTCAGCAAAACGGACAAGCGTCGTTCGTCTATGTGATCCAGAATAATATCGCTCACATGCGCAGCATAAAGCCGGGGGTTACAAACGGCGGCACAACACAGGTGGCAGGAATCGATCCTGGAGACGTTGTGGCGGACAGCAGTTTCGATAAGTTGCAGGACAACTCCAAGGTCGTCATTTCGAACAAGCCGGTCACAGCCGGCACCAACGGGAGCGGCGCGCCTTGAGTCCATCCCGTCCGTTTATTTTGCGTCCGGTAGCCACCGCTTTGCTGATGGCTGCAATCCTCCTGATCGGCCTGGTTGGCTACACGCAACTGCCTGTCTCCGCATTACCGGAGGTCGATTATCCGACCATTCAGGTAGTCACGTTTTATCCCGGCGCAAGCCCCGACGTGATGGCCACGACAGTCACCGCGCCCCTGGAGCGGCAATTCGGCGAACTGCAGGGCCTGAGCCAGATGACCTCCACCAGCTCGGGAGGCACTTCCGTCATCGTGCTGCAGTTCAATCTTACGCTGTCGATGGATGTGGCCGAGGAAGAGGTGCAGTCGGCCATCAATGCTGCGCAGAGTCTTTTGCCATCCATCCTGCCCGCGCCGCCGGTCTACAGTAAGACGAATCCAGCGGATGCTCCGGTCCTCACCCTGGCCATTACTTCGAATTCCATGCCGCTATCTCAGGTAGAAGACCTGGTGGCCACCCGTCTTGCGCCCAAGATTTCGCAGCTCAACGGAGTCGGTCTGGTGACCATCAGCGGCGGCCAGAAGCCGGCAGTCCGGATTCAAGCCAATCCGACGGCTCTGTCGTCCTACGGCATCAACCTGGAAGACCTGCGCACGGCGCTGACACAGGCCAGTGTGAATGCCGCCAAAGGGAACTTCGATGGGCCGCGGCAGGATTACCAGATCGACGCCAACGATCAACTGGTCACCAGCGACGACTATCGAAGCGTTGTAGTTGCATACCGCAACGGCGCCCCTGTGATGCTGCCCGATGTGGCGCGCATCGTGAATGGCGTCGAGAACAACAATCAGGCAGCGTGGATGAATCAGACTCCCGCGGTCATTCTGAACGTGCAACGCCAGCCCGGGGCCAACACCATCAGCGTGGTCAAAAGCATTAAGGCACTACTGCCGCAGATGCAGGCCAACCTGCCCACCGGCATTCAGGTGACCACGCTTACCGATCTTACGGTCGCGATCGAGGCGTCGGTTTCCGACGTTGAATTCGAACTGGGCTTGACGGTGGGGCTCGTCGTGCTAGTCATCTTCCTCTTCTTGCGGAGCCTCTACGCCACTATTATTCCGAGCGTGGCTGTGCCTCTGTCGCTGGTGGGCACTCTGGCGGCGATGTACATGCTGGGTTACAGCCTGGACAACTTATCGCTGATGGCGCTGACGATCTCCACCGGTTTCGTGGTGGACGATGCCATCGTGATGATCGAGAATATCTCGCGCTACATCGAAGCGGGCGATTCACCCATGGAAGCCGCGCTCAAAGGCGCAGAGCAAATCGGCTTCACCATTATGTCACTGACCGTGTCGCTGATCGCCGTATTGATTCCGCTGCTCTTCATGGGCGGCGTGGTGGGGCGGCTGTTCCGCGAGTTTGCCGTGACGCTCGCGGTCACGATTATCCTTTCGGCAGTAGTTTCCCTCACGCTCACGCCGATGATGAGCGCGCGCATCCTGCGGCGCCAGACCAAGGAGCAGCAGGGGCGTATCTATAGAGTCACGGAGCGCGCTTTCGAGGGAATGATCGCGTTCTATGGCCGGACGCTGAAGTTTGTTCTCCGCTTCCAGCCGGTGGCACTGTTGGTCGCCGCGGCGACGCTGATGCTTACGATTTTCCTTTACATCATTATCCCCAAAGGATTCTTCCCGATACAGGATACGGGCGTTATCCAGGGCATTACGCAGGCGCCGCCGGCTATCAGTTCCCAGGCCATGGCCAAGGAGCAATTGCAGATTACCAAAACAGTTCTGGCCGACCCGGCGGTGGCAAGCGTGTCATCGTTTATCGGCGCGGATGGCACGAACACCACGCTGAACAGCGGCAGGATGTCGATCAATCTGAAACCGCTTGACCAGCGCAAGATCAGCGCGCCGGACCTTATCCGCCGGCTCAACCAGCGGGTAAGCCAGATCCAGGGAATTCAGTTGTATATGGAACCCGTGCAGGACATTACCGTGGACGACCGGGTGAGCCGCACGCAATACCAGTACGCACTCGAAGACCCGGATGCGAGTGAACTGGCCGATTGGACCAACCGTTTCGTCCAACGGCTGAAACAGTTGCCGGAACTGGAGGATGTGGCCACCGATCAACAACCGGGAGGGCTGGCCCTGTCTCTGGTGATCGACCGGGTCACCGCTTCGCGGCTGGGCATCGCGCCTACCACCATCGATAACACCCTGTATGACGCCTTCGGCCAGCGGCAGATCAACACGATGTATACCCAGGTGAACCAGTATCATGTCGTTCTTGAGGCTGAGCCGCAGTTTCAGAAAGACCCCAATAAACTGAACCGCATTTACATCCAGGCGAATGCGTCGTCCGGCGCCACCGGAGCGGGGGCCGCTTCCTCTTTTGCATCTTCCGGAGCGTCCTCCGCGGGGTCGAATGCACTGGCGGGTTCCGCACTGTACACTCCGTCGGCCAATACCCTGGCTCCTCCCGCGACCGCGCTCTCGCCGACCGCCGCCACCGCATCCAGCAACGGCGCCACCTCCGCGGGTGCGACCAGTTCGGCCACCAGCAATGCCGTGCCGCTGAGCGCTTTCGCGCACTTCGTGAACACTACGGAGCCGCTCGCCATTACCCACCAGGGTCAATTTCCGGCGATCACAGTTTCGTTCAATCTTGCGGCGGATGCCGCACTGGGCAACGCCATTAACGCGGTCGACAAAGTGCAGAAAGAAATGCACATGCCTCCCAGCCTGCAGGCGGGTTTCCAAGGCACGGCGGAATCGTTCACCAGTTCGCTGTCCAATGAGCCGCTGCTCATTCTTGCCGCGCTGGTGGCGGTGTACATCGTGCTTGGGGTCTTATATGAGAGCTTCATCCATCCGATTACGATTCTGTCCACGCTGCCGTCGGCGGGGGTTGGCGCATTCCTCGCGTTGCTTATTTTTCACCAGGATTTAAGCGTGGTAGCCATCATCGGCATCGTCCTGCTGATCGGGATCGTGAAAAAGAACGGCATCATGATGGTCGACTTCGCGCTGGAAGGCGAACGGAAACACGGAAAGAACGCGACAGAAGCTATTTACGACGCCTGCCTTCTCCGCTTCCGCCCCATTATGATGACCACCATGGCGGCGCTGCTGGCTGGGCTGCCGCTGGCGCTTGGAACGGGTTTCGGTTCCGAGTTGCGCAAACCCCTGGGCATCGCCATGGTCGGCGGACTGCTGCTGAGCCAGGCGCTCACGCTTTACACCACACCCGTGATTTACATCTTCTTCGACAATCTGGCGCACCGTTTTTCGCACAAAACGAATCCGCGGGAGACCGGAGGCGCGGAACTGGCAGGACCGGCATGAACATCTCGGCACCCTTCATCCGCCGGCCGGTGGCTACCACGCTGCTTACGGTGGCGGTTTTCCTGGCCGGGGCGATCGGGTATGAGGTGCTGCCGGTAGCGCCCTTGCCGGAGGTCGACTTTCCGACCATCTCCGTGAGCGCCAGCTTGCCTGGGGCCAGCGCCAACATTATGGCTTCTTCCGTCGCCACTCCCTTGGAGAGCCAACTCGGCCATATTGCAGGCGTGACCGAGATGACCTCCTCAAGCACGCTCGGTAGCACCTCGATCACCATTCAGTTCGACCTCAGCCGCGACATCGATGGCGCGGCGCGCGATGTGGAGTCCGCCATCAATGCGGCGCGAACCTATCTGCCCGCCAACCTGCCGGCAAATCCGAGCTACCGCAAGGTCAATCCGGCCGATGCGCCGATCATGATCATTGCGTTTACATCGGACAAATACGGTCCCTCCAAGCTGTATGACGAAGCCTCTACTGTGGTCGAGCAGAAGTTGTCGCAGATACAGGGAGTAGGGCAGGTCAGTGTGGGAGGCGGAGCCCTTCCATCCGTGCGCGTGGATGCAAATCCCACACAATTGGCCGGATACGGGCTAACGCTTGCGAATTTGCAGTCGGTGTTGAGCTTGCAGAATTCCGACCTGGCCAAAGGCCAAATTTCCGATGGTATCGTGACCGCCGACATCATCGACAACGACCAGATCTCGGTGGCAAACGATTATAAGCCGCTGGTGGTCGGTTATCACAACGGCGCCGCGGTGCGTTTGTCCGATGTCGCCCAGGTGACAGACTCTGTGCAAAACATCCGTGTGGCCGGCTATTTGAACGGCAAGCGCGCGATCCCGATCATCATCTTCCGGCAGCCCGGCGCCAACATTATTCAAACGGTCGACCGCATCCGCGCGCAGCTTCCGTCTATCCAGGCGTCTATTCTGCTGGGCATCGATACCACCATCGTTCTGGATCGCACTACAACCATCCGGGCCGCTGTCGATGACGTCGAAAAGACGCTGCTGCTCTCCATCGGGCTGGTCATCGTAGTGGTGTTTGTCTTCCTGCGCAACGGCCGCGCCACGCTGGTTCCGAGCGTGGCAGTGCCTGTCTCACTGATTGGCACGTTCGCGGTGATGTATCTGTTGGGATACAGTCTCGACAACCTCTCGCTGATGGCCATGACCATTTCCACCGGCTTTGTAGTGGACGACGCCATCGTAGTGATGGAGAACATCACACGCCATCTGGAAGATGGCATGCATCCCTTTGCCGCGGCGCTGAAGGGCGCGGAAGAGATCGGCTTCACGGTCTTCACCATCAGCATTTCGCTGATCGCTGTCTTTATCCCTCTGCTGTTGATGGGCGGAATCGTGGGCCGTCTCTTCCGCGAGTTCGCCGTCACGCTCTCGACCGCCATTCTGGTGTCTATGATCGTCTCGCTGACGACCACGCCGATGATGTGCGCCTACCTGTTGAGGAGTGAGCGTGAAAAAAAACATGGCCGCCTCTTCAACGCCAGCGAAAAATGCTTCGATTGGGTGCTGAGTTTATATCGCACCACGCTGCATTGGGTGCTTGACCATCCCATTCCCACCCTCGGCGTACTCTTCCTCACCATCGCCCTTAACGTGGTGCTGATCATCAAGATACCCAAGGGCTTTTTCCCGGTAGAAGACACGGGAGCCATCTCCGGCGGAGTGCAGGGGCCGCAGGATTCATCCTTCCCGGCGATGGACAGCGCCATTCAGCAGATCGGTGCGGTGATCAAAAAAGATCCCGCCGTGGCGAATGTGATTGGGTTTACCGGCGGCAACGGGGCCACGAATACAGGCTCCTTCTACGTTGCGCTGAAGCCGCTGGGGGCGGGGCGAAAGGTCAGCGCCACGCAGATCATCAACCGTCTGCGCCCGCAAATGAGCCGTCTGCCAGTGGCTTCCGCGTTTCTGCAAGCCGTGCAGGACCTGCGCATCGGCGCCCGGTCCGGCAATGCCATGTACCAGTACACGATTCAATCCGACAGCATGCAGGATCTAACCAAGTGGGGGCCGATTCTATTAGCGGGGATGAAAGGCCTGCCCGGCCTACAGGACGTGAGCTCAGACCAGCAGAATGGCGGCCTTGACGAGCTCATGAGCTACGATCGCGTCACCGCGGCAAAGCTCGGCCTGACCGCGCAGTCGCTGGACACTGCATTATACGGGGCGTTTGGCCAATCGGAAGTGTCCATCATTTACACGCAGTTGAATCAGTATTACGTGGTGCTGGAGGTCGCTCCGCAGTTTTGGCAGACGCCGGAGGGGTTGCAAGACGTCTACCTGGCTTCGTCCAGCGGCCGTAACATTCCACTGCGCACGGTGGCCAATGGCCAAGTCAACACTACCCCGCTGGCGGTCAACCATACAGGCTTATTCCCATCGGTCACAGTGTCCTTCAATCTCGCTCCGAGCGTATCTTTGAGCGATGCAACGGCGAGCATTAGCGCACTGCAAAAGCGTCTGGGCGCGCCTTCCACGCTGACCAGCTTTTTTGCCGGCACGCTGCTGGCCTATCAGCAATCTCTAGGCACGGAGCCCGTGCTGATTTTGACGGCGCTGCTGGCGGTATACATCGTTCTCGGTATTCTGTATGAAAGCCTGGTTCATCCACTGACAATCATCTCCGCTCTGCCATCGGCGAGCGTAGGCGCCATGCTCGCCCTGATGCTTTTTGGAGTGGATCTCAACATCATCTCCATCATTGGCATCGTACTGCTGATTGGGATCGTGAAAAAGAACGCCATCATGATGATCGATTTCGCTCTGCAGGCGGAGCGGCAGGAGGGGAAGAGCCCCGCCGACGCGATTTTTGAGGCGTGCATGTTGCGCTTCCGTCCGATCATGATGACCACGATGGCGGCGTTGTTGGGGGCGCTGCCCCTGGCCATCGAGACCGGCACGGGATACGAACTCCGCCGGCCCCTGGGCATCACGATTGTGGGAGGGCTGATCTTGAGCCAGTTGCTCACGCTCTACACCACGCCGGTCGTTTATCTGGCGTTCGACCGGCTGCGCTTACGCATGCAGGGGAAGGAACGCGACTTCCCAGGCCATGGGACCGGCCGAGCCCCCAGTGCCGCGGTTTGATCGGAGGCATATGACACCTTTCCATCTAAGATTCGCCAGGAAGAGCGGCATGGCCTGTGGCTTGGCGGTCTGCATCTTTCTACTGGGCGGGTGCAATGTCGGCCCCAAATATGTCCCGCCCGCCGCTCCCGCTCCGCCGGCTTTCAAGGAGTCCGCTCCCGCCGCATACAGTTCGGCGCTTCCGGGCGCCTGGCAGCCCGCGCAGCCTCAGGATGCGGCGCTCAAGGGGAAATGGTGGGAGATGTTCAACGAACCTGAACTCAACGCCCTCGAGGACCAGTTGAACATCGACAACCAGAACATCGTGCAATACTTCCAGAACTTCATGGCAGCCCGTGCACAGGTGAGTGAGGCCCGTGCAGGTTACTATCCCACCGTTGGGGTGAATCCCGCCTACACCAGGACATCGGTGGGCACGGCCGCCGGGAGTAGTGTCATCACGACTGGCGGTACGACAGGGGTTTCGTCCACCGGGAACTCGACCGCCGCCGGACGTACCACTATCACCAGTTACTCGCTGCCCTTCGACGTATCCTGGGAGCCGGACCTATGGGACCGCATCCGCAACACGGTCCGCGAGTTTCAGTACGCCGCCCAGGTAAGTGCCGCGGATCTCGAAAACGAGCGTCTTACGGAGCAGGCCGCTCTCGCGGAGTATTACTTCGAGCTCCGCGGGCAGGATGAACTGCAGGACCTGTACAACCGCACCATCCAGGCCGATCGGATGACGCTCGATCTTACGCGCGGTCTGTACGAAACCGGCATCGACAACCAGGAAGCTGTCGCCGAGGCCGAGGTGGCGCTCGACGAGGCGGAGGCGGCCGGAATCGGCATTGCTACGAACCGCGCCTTGTACGAGCATGCCATCGCCACGCTGATTGGCAAGTCCCCTTCAACCTTTTCGATGCCTGTGAAATTCCTGACCACGCCGGTTCCCGCGATCCCTGTCGGCGTCCCATCGCAGCTGCTCGAGCGGCGTCCGGACATCGCCGCGGCGGAACGTACCATGGCGGAGGCAAATGCCCTCATTGGAGTTGAAAAGGCCGCTTATTACCCCACGCTGAGCCTCACGGGAAGCGCCGGGCTGCAGTCGTCCATAATCTCCAAGCTGTTTTCATTGCCCGCGCTTTTCTGGTCGCTCGGGGCGGCGGCCTCCGAGACGATTTTCGACGCCGGTTTACGCAAGGCTACCGTAGCCCAATACACCGCGGCCTATAATGCCGACGTTGCCTCCTACAAGCAGACCGTGCTGACGGCGTTTCAACAGGTGGAAGACTACATTGCGACTGTCCGTATCGGCTCGCAGCAGATCGTCAAGCAGGATACGGCAGTAAAGGCTGCGCAGCAATTTCTCGACATCGCCACCGCGCGGTACCAGACCGGTCTCGATCCCTACCTCAACGTGCTCATTGCGCAGAATACCTTGTTGGGCGATCAGCAGAGCCTGGTGACTCTGCGCGCGAGCGAGATGACCGCGGCGGTTGAGTTGATCCAGGCCCTGGGAGGCGGATGGGCCGTCACGCAGCTTCCCGCGCCATCCCAGATTACGTCTAAAGGCGCGCCACAGCAAGCCTCCAACACTCCATAGAGCCGGCCTTCGAGATTTTCTTCACAACGCTTCGACAGGCGGAGGGCGGAGCACTTGTGCGATATCGCGCCAACGAACGCTTCGTCTGTTGATATTCGAACGGTTCTCCAGCGCGATTCCGCTGTACGCTGAAGGTGCGATTTGGATTCTCCTATGCCCCAAGCCACCGGGATCCCGGCTCGAAAATTTGGCAAACACGATGTGCAGGTATCGGCCCTCGGATTCGGAGGACATCATCTCGGGGAAGCCCCAGACGAAAGCATTGCCGTCAAAATGGTGCGCGATGCCGTGGACGCCGGGATCACCTTCTTTGATAACTGCTGGGAGTATCATCGCGGTAAGACCGAGGATTGGATGGGGAAGGGATTGAAGGGCGTCCGCGATCGCGTGTTTCTGATGACCAAGGTCTGCACTCATGGCCGGGACAAAGAGATGGCGATGCGGATGCTCGAGGAGTCTTTGCGGCGCCTCCAGACGGACCATCTCGATCTCTGGCAGATCCACGGAGTGGCATTCGAAAACGACCCCGATCTCTTCATTCGGAAGGGAGGCGCCGCGGAAGCTCTCGACCAGGCCAGGCAGCAAGGCAAGACGCGATTCGTCGGATTCACCGGCCACAAACATCCCGGCATCCACCTCAAGATGCTCGCTACCGGATTTCCATTCGACGCGGTCCAAATGCCTCTGAACGCCTTCGATGCGAGCTTTCTCAGCTTTGAACAGAAGGTGCTTCCGGAACTAAACAGCCGTGGCATAGCCCCGCTGGGCATGAAACCGCTCAACGGCCACGGTGACGCGATTCTCCACGGCGCGATCACGGCCGAAGACGCGCTTCGATATGCCATGAGTCTTCCCGTTTCGACCACCATTACCGGTATCGACAAGCCCGAAGTCCTGCAACAGAATTTGCAGATTGCACGCAATTTTCATCCTATGAGCGCGCCAGAAATGCAGGCGCTGCGCGATCGCGTGCGCCCCTATGCCGCGGACGGCCGTTTCGAACTCTACAAGCTCTCGCTCAAGTTCGACAATCCGGAAGCTCGGTTGGCACACCAGTTTCCGCTCGATATGAAATCGGTAGAAGTGCGGGAAATGGTGGCGGCAACCGAAAACACCGGGCGGCCTTATCCGGACGTGAAGTAATGAGGCCAAATTGAGGCTAAGTAGGAGACAATTCATTGGATCGGCGACCTTGACGGTTGCGGGAAGGAATTTGCTCGTGGCACAGACTGGATCATCGAAGCCATCGGCCCCGGTCCCAAGCCGGTCTTTGGGCAGCACCGGCCTCAAAACGTCGATCCTGGGCGTCGGTGGATACCACCTGGGGTCTGCTGCCGGCCAGGACGAGGTGGACCGGATCGTAGGTATGGCGATCGATGCCGGAATCAATTTCTTCGACAATGCTTGGGAATATCACCAGGGATCGAGCGAGGAACGGCTCGGCACTGCCCTGCGCGGCAAACGCGATCAGGTGATTCTGATGACCAAGGTTTGTACCCATGGCCGGGACAAGAGCACCGCCATGCAGATGCTCGAAGAATCCCTGAAGCGCCTGCGCACAGACCATTTGGACATCTGGCAGATCCATGAGGTGGTCTACGAGAATGATCCGGATCTGATATTTCGGCCCAACGGCGCAGCCGAGGCGTTAGCTCAGGCCAAAAAGGACGGCAAAGTGCGTTTCGTAGGTTTCACAGGGCACAAAGATCCGTCGATCCATTTGAAGATGCTCTCTTCTAATTTCCCCTTCGATACTGTGCAAATGCCCCTCAACTGCCTCGATGCGACCTTCCGTAGCTTCGAGCAACAGGTTCTGCCCGAGGCAAACCGGCGCGGCATGGCGGCGCTTGGTATGAAGAGCATGGGCGGCAGCGGAGAGCCCGTGACGCACGGTGTCGTGACGCCTGCCGAAGCGCTGCGGTATGCGATGAGCCTGCCCGTCGGGGTGACCATCAGCGGAATGGACTCGCCCGGCGTGCTCCAGCAAAACCTGGAGATCGCTCGCGGATTTCAGCCGATGTCAGCCGCCGAGATGCAGCAAATGCGGGAGCGATGCCGCTTGGATGCCTCTGACGGGCGGTACGAACTGTTCAAGACAACTAAGAAGTACGACGGGGACTTAGGACGTACGCAGCATGGCTTCCCCACTGCCGCGGATCTTCCCGCATGAGGGACTGAGCGACGCCAGTGCCATCTCACCGCAGCCGGGCCGATGTTAATCTGATCGAAGAATGCCATCCACGGTATCGAAGCGGCCGCGCGGCAAGCGGTCGAAGTCGCCGCGAACTCCGGCGAGGCTTTTGGGCCTGCTCTTCCTTGCGGCCGCCGGAACCGGTGTGGCGGCAGTCGTGCTTCAGGCCCGATACACGCTCTCACTGCAATCGCCGGTGCGCATCCGGTTCCAGTGGCCCGTAGTAATTGCCCGAAGAATTTCGCCGGAAGAAACCGGCGCGGCCCAAGCGGATCAACTGGGGCGGAGGCTCACGGCTTACCAGCAATACGCCTGTAACAAATTCGGCTCGGCGTGCCGCATCGCATTGGCGGTGCAGCGCGCTGAAAACCCGCGGGGCGCCTGCGAGATCTATCACTACAACACCGACGGCACGCTCGATTGGGGCTACTTCCAGATCAACACAGTGCACTTGAAGCGTGCCGGAGTAAACCTTCGAGACCTGTTGGACTGTAAAGCGAACATCGACTTCGCCTACCGGCTATATACTGAGAGGGGCTTTGAACCCTGGACCACGTTCAACAGCGGCGCATATCGTCAATTTCTGAGATGATTCCGACCATGCATAAACGAACCTTCCTCAACCTGCTCTCGACTCTGTGCGCCAGCCCCGTCCTCGCGCCGCTCTCGGCTTGGATGGCCAAACAGAAGCTGACCAACTGGGCCGGCAACCTCACTTACAGTACGGACCGCCTGCGTGAGGCCGCCTCGGTCGAGCAGGTCCGGTCCTTCGTGCAGTCGCAGGACAAGGTGAAGGCGCTCGGGACGCGCCACTGTTTCAACTCCATTGCGGACAGCCGCTACAACCTGCTGTCGCTGAAGCCGATGCATGAAGTGGTGACGGTCGACCCGGGCGCCCGTACGGTGACGGTCGACGCAGGCATCACCTACGGCCAACTTTGCCCGTACCTCGATGGCAAGGGCTTCGCGCTGCACAACCTGGCTTCGCTTCCCCACATCTCCGTCGCCGGAGCCTGCAGCACGGCCACGCACGGTTCGGGCGAGAAGAACGGCAACCTCGCCACCGCGGTCTCCGGCCTCGAAATCGTCACCGCGGCGGGCGATGTGGTGAAGCTCTCGCGCAACGCCGACAGCGAAGTCTTCCACGGAGCCGTAGTGGGACTCGGCGCTCTGGGTGTGATCACCCGGATTACGCTCGACATGCAGCCCACCTATCAGGTGCGGCAGTACGTGTATGAGGACATGCCGCTCGCCAGCATGAAGGAACACTTCGACGAGATTCAGTCCAGCGGCTACAGCGTCAGCCTGTTCACCGATTGGCAGAAGCAACGCATAAACGAGGTCTGGATCAAGAGCCGTGCCGGAGACGGACCGGCTTTCGCGGCGCCACAGGAGTTCTTCGGTGCGAAGCTCGCAACCCGGAACCTTCACCCGATTGCCGAACTGTCCGCCGAGAACTGCACCGAGCAGATGGGAGTGCCCGGCCCCTGGTACGAGCGGCTGCCGCACTTCCGCATGGGCTTCACTCCGAGCGCCGGGAAAGAGCTCCAGTCGGAATACTTCGTGCCGCGGCGCAACGCCGTGGACGCGATTCTGGCGGTGGAGCGGCTGCGCGACCAGGTGACCCCGCACCTGCTGATCTCGGAGATCCGCACCATCGCCGCCGACGATCTGTGGATGAGTACCTGCTACCGGCGGCCCAGCGTAACGATCCACTTCACCTGGAAGCCGGACTGGCCCGCGGTCAGGCGCCTGCTTCCGATCATTGAAAAGGAACTGGCGCCATTTGAGCCCCGCCCTCACTGGGGCAAACTGTTCACGCTGCCCCCGGTCCAGGTGCGGTCGAGGTATGACCGGCTGGGAGACTTCATCGCACTGGCGGCGAGATACGATCCGAAAGGCAAGTTCCGCAACGACTTCCTGGACACCTACATCTTCGCGCCGTAACGATAGTCAAATAATATTCTAAATTCTCTATTGCAAGTAGACATCTACATAGGTATAAGCGAACCATGGCGGACGGGCCAAGGCTTTCCCACACTTCAGCCATGATCCTGAGGGCCCTCGGCACCGGCCATATCTATGGCTACACCGTGATGGAGGTGACCGGCCTTCCCAGCGGAACGGTCTACCCCGCGCTTCGCCGGTTGGAACGCGACCAGTTGATTCGATCCCATTGGGAGCGCCAGTCGCTCGCCGATGCCGCGCTACGGCCTCCGCGTAAGTACTACAAGCTTACGCCGTCGGGGGAAGCGGCGCTGGACGCTGCACGGAAGCGCTATCCCTTGCTGGCCAAACTGAACAGACCGCATGTAATCTTCATGCGAGAGCGAGAGAGCGCCGACACGGTAGGTGACCAGTCAAGGAATAGCGAAAGTGCAGCTCCGACGGGCGTTTCCCTCACCGAAATTCCCCGGCCGCAAAAGACCCGCCGCTGCCGACACCCGCGGTTATCGCCCCGAAGGCAAAGCCATGGGATCGCATAAACTAACCCAATATCGCCGCACCCGCCTTCAGCGTCGACGGAGCTTCTGAACGCGTATCCTGTCCGGATGAGGGGCGGTGTTCAATAAGCCTCGTCGAATGGTCTGGAACCAATTGAAAAACTGATGCCAGAACGGCTCGTCTTCGTTGTTCCACAAATCTACAGTTTAGTGAACGGGGAGAACACTAAAAAGAGTGTGACATTTTTCGCCAGGGTCCTTACCTCTACCCATACAAGAAGGAGGGACGGAGAGCCCATGAAATTATTAAATACCGTTAATTAACGCCCCCGAGCGACGGGATTGGATGTAGAATTCGTGGACACCGGAAGCCAAAAACGGAAATTCCGGTTAACCTTGTGCCGCAAGGCGTGCTGCACAAATCAAAAGGAGGGACTATGAGATTGCTAAGTAAGTATCAGGTTTACGCGCGAACCGTCCTGGTGGCGGTCTTGGCGCTGGCGTTTGGCCCGACGACTAGGGCCGCGGAGGTCAATTTTCTATATCACCAGACTACGGGGACCCAGTGCCCGACGAACTGTTTCCCCGATACGCCCATCGATGGCCTGTCATTCACGTTGCCGGCCACCAGTGCGACATACAATGCCGCGTTGGTCACTCTAAACATACCGAATCTAACAGGGTCGGGAGGGGTATCAATTCTGAGCCAGATCGATGGAGCAATATTTGCCTCCGCTACGACCAACAATACTAATACGCCGCTGACTATCGTAGTGAAGGTTCCGCTGTTACAAAGAACCCTGCCAATTGCCGCGGAATGGTCGACCGGCAACGGCGGTACGATGAGTACGGGTTTTGCATCGATTTCGGCGATTCTGGTCTATGGCGAGGGCCAGACGGGGCAGTGACACAGGCCAGTACATCGTTCAAATAGTTCTTTGTAGGACGACCGAGTCTTGTGGGGCGGGCAGTCCTGCCCAATGCCACTTACTTTCTCCTTTTCTGAAGGGGAATCCCCGCTGGGCCAACCCGCCCCTTTAGCAGGATCTATTTCGCCGGAGTCAGGGGCAGCAGGCGTTCCTTGGCGATTTTGACGACTATGCCGGCGTTGCGATCCGCCACTTCGCTCACTTTGTATTCGGCGGCCGTGCCCAGGACTTGCGCGATCTCCGAAGGCGCCAGCTTGTAATCGTCGGCAAGCCACTGCGCCATGTTGGCGGTGGCCGCGCGGAAGGCGTCGTCGAGCGAGCCGGCCAGGCCCATCGCCATGATGTGTGTGGCAGACTCTACGCGCGGGCTCAGGATGGACTTGTGCGCCATCACGTCCACCGTGAACTCCACATCCATGGAAGTTTCGAGCGCGTTGCCGTTCAGTTCGCCGTCGCCTTGCGCCGCGTGGCCATCGCCGACATACAGCAGAGCGCCGGGCACACTCACGGGCAGGTAGAGGGTCGCGCCTTCCACCATCTCGTTGAAGTCCATGTTCCCGCCCCAGCGCCCGGAGTCGCCGGTGCCCGGAGGCGCTTGCGCGGAGCCCGGCGCAACCGCAACGCATCCCAACATGGGCCGCAGCGGCACCGTGTACCGCGCCAGGTGGTCGCCCGGCTTCTCGGTAGTGGCCACGCCGTGCTCGCGATCGAGATGCCAGCGCACATTCTTGAAACCGTCCTTCATCCTCACGGCTAAATCGCTATCCACGCCACGATCCACGATGCCGTCGTCGCTGATGGCCCAATCGCGATTCAGGCGCAGGCGCGTCAGATGCACTACCAGGATATCTCCGGGCGCCGCGGTCTCGATGTAGAAAGGGCCGGTTTCCGGATTGCCGCCGAGCACCCGTGTGATACCCTTTTCGTCCGTGCCTCCGGCATCGACGGTGGTCGTGTGAATGGTGTCGCCGGGCGATACAGTGAGCACGGGTTTGTTCGCGGCCGAGAACTGCCGATAAAACGTGGTCGGCACAAAGTCGTGCCGCTGCGGTGCTCCGGTGCCCCGCTGCGGAACTCGCGAGGCCGTGAACCGATGCGTCGTGGGATGCTCCTTATCGTCGCCGTCAACCCAGACGATGCTCCCGGAAATCACACCGGCCTCGACGGTCGCGGTGAGTTCCTCGCTGCCGCCGTGCTCGTCTTTCGCCAGAAAGTGGAGCGAGTCGCCAGTCAGCGTCCCTTCCAGTTTGTCTCCGTCGAAGTTGCCGGTGAGCTTGTCTCCTTCCTGTTTCAGTTCCAGCGGAAAGTTGAGGGGCGTGCCGTAGAAGTCGGCGGTGGCGAACCAACGTCCGGTGAGGGCGGGGGATTGGGCCGGCAGCAGCGCCGGTACCAGAAGCAATAGGGATAGAAGCTTGATCATGTGGCTCATTTTAGACGAGCGGAAACGTGGAAGGGTAGCGCCCCCGCGCCGGCCGGCGGCGGAGTGTCATAGTGAATAATATGCCCGTGTCAATCGAAAACCAAGTCGTCCTGGTGGTCGGAGCTTCGAGCGGTATCGGCCGCGAAACGGCCGTGCTGTTCGCGCGAGAGGGCGCCCGCGTCATGGCCTCCGCCCGGCGCGAGGAGCGCTTGCGCGAATTGCAGGAATCGCTCGCGCGCGAAGGCCGAACCGCGGAAATTCTCGCCGCGGATGCCGCGGACCCATCCCAAATGGAAGACCTCGCGCAGCGCACCCGCGAACGGCTTGGCGAGATCGATATCATGGTCTTCGCCACCGGTACCAATGTCCCCAATCGCACCCTGAAGCGCCTCGACACGTCCACTTGGGACACCATCGTGAGCGTCAATCTGAACGCCGCTTACTACGTTACCCAGTCCGTTCTTCCGGCCATGCGGCAGCGAGGCTCCGGCCACTTAATCTACATTTCCTCGGTGTCCGGCCTCTTCGCGGATGTTTCCGGCGCGGCCTACCAGGCTTCCAAACGCGGTCTGCTGGGGCTGGCGCATGCCATACGGCTCGAGGAAAAGGAGAACGGCATTCGGACCTGCGTGGTCTGTCCCGGCCTGGTCGATACCGAGATCCTGGATCGCCGTCCGGTGAAGCCCTCCGCGGAGACCCTGGCGAAAGCGCTGCGCCCTGAGGATGTCGCGGAAACGGTGGTCGCGGTCGCCACACTGCATCCGCGTGTCTGCGTTCCCGAGATGCAGGTGGTGCCGACGTATCTGTAGGTGGCTATTTCGCGCGCGGCGGCGCGGTCAGTCTCGTTAGAAACAGATCCAGGAAGCCGCGCACATTCACATCGCGCGCAATCAGGGTGGTGGCCTTTGTCCCTGGCGGCAATTCGTCCGCGGGCTTGAACATGGTCAAGCCATTCGCCACGCAGCAACTCGTCTCCACATGCACGCCTCCCAACTGCGTTTCAATCAGGTTGGGCTGAAACGCCGCCGCTACGGCCAGCGGATCGTGCAGCGTCGGAAACTGATTGGGATGGCCGTCCTGCCACAGGTCGATGAGCTTCGCCAGAAAGCGCGAAGCGGGATTCGCCGCCGCCCGCAGACGGGCCAGATCTGCGCCTTCGAGCTTGCACCGCGTCGTCACGTCCAGGCCCACCGCGGTGATCGGCACTCCGGACGAAAATACGATTTCGGCCGCCACGCGATCCCGCCAGATGTTGTACTCCTGGTACAGCATGTGAAACGCCCCGCCCATCAGGACAATGCGCGCGATCTTCGGCCTGACGTTCGGCCCGCTCTTCAGCGCCAGCGCGATGTTGGTGAGCGGGCCGATGGGCACCAGCGTCATGGGGCGCGGCGAGGCCATCAGTGTATCGATAATCAGATCGGCGGCGCGGCGGTGAGCGGCCTCGGGAACCGTATCCGCATCCGTCAGCACTTCAAACTGCCGCGCGGGTGTGGTGCGCACGGGATCGAGCAGCGGCTCGGAAGCTCCCGTGGCGACCGGAATATCGTGGCGGCCGTAGAGGCCCAGCTCTTTCCAGGCCAGCCGCGTGCGCGTTTCGGTATCGTCGATGACCGTAGTCACCGCGCGCACGTCCAACTCGGGCGATTGCAGCGCTAGAGCCAGCGCCAGGGCATCGTCGATATCGTCGCCGATGTCGGTGTCGAGAATAATGGGAATGCGTTCCTGCGCCCAGCACGCCGTGCCGAGCAGAAGGACCAGGAGAACCGGCAGTTTGCGCATGATCCTCCCATTGTGACAAAACCGCGTTGTGGACTGCGGTGGGGCAGACCATCGCCTTTCGTGGTCTGCCGCCTTCGCCCCGCCTTGGCGCTACTCATAGCGCAGCGCGGTCAGTGGGTCCGTCCGCGCCGCGCGGCGCGCGGGCAACAGTACGGCCAGCACGGCCACCGCCAGCAACACCGCCGGCACCGCGATGAACGTCAGGGGATCGGTAGTGCTCACGCCATACAGCAGGCTCGCCGCGAACCGGCTGACCATCAGCGCCGGCGCGAGACCGATCGCCACGCCAATCCCGGCCAGTGCCAGACCCTGCCTGGCCACCAGCCGAAGGACCCCGCCGGCGCGCGCGCCGAGCGCCATGCGAATGCCGATCTCCCGTGTGCGCCGCTGCACAGAGTAGCTCATCACGCCATAGAGCCCTACCGTGGCCAGCGTCAAGCCAACCGCGCCGAACACGCCCAGCAAAACGGCGCTGAGCCGGGGGATCAGCAGGGCCTTGTCCAGATGCTCGTCCATCGTCTCGGTGCCGGAGACCGCCAGGTTCGGGTCGAGCGCCGCGATCTCCTGGCGCACAGGGCGGATCATGGCGTTGGGATCGCCTGCGGTCTTCACCACAATGGAGATGCCGTAGAAGCTGAACACCTCTTCGGGCCGTGCCTCCAGGAATAGAAATGCCGCCGTGGCCGGCGCTTCGCCCAGGGTCCGGGATTTGAAGTTGCCGGTGATGCCGATCACTTCGTAGGTCTTGTTTTCCGCGGTGACGCGCCGTCCCAGCGGGTCGACGTTGGGGAACATGCGTTCGGCCGCCTTCTGGTTGAGGATGACGGCGCCGGCGTCGCTTTGCTTGTCGAAATCCCGGCCGCGCAGCAAGGGCAAGCCCATGGTCTCGAAGAACTGCGAGCCGGCATAGTAAACGTCAGTCTCCACGGGCTTGGCTTTCTTACCGTCCTCCACGGTGAATTCGAAGGCAGTTCCGCCGATACTCAGGGGAACGCTGTCGAGATAACTCACTGATCGCACGCCGGGCAAAGCAGACACGCGCGCGCGCAGTTGGGCGAGATACTGGCGGGTTTTTTCAGGGGAGTACTGGCTCAGCTTGGGATTAGTTGCCATCAGCAGCACGTGACTGGGGCGCATCCCGATATCGATGGACGATGCTTTTTGCAGGCTGCGCAGGAAGAGTCCGGCGCCGGCCAGCAGCACCAGCGATAGAGACACTTGCACGACCACCAACAGATTGCGCATGCCCAGGCGGCGGAACGTGCCGAAGGCGGTGGTCTGCTGCTTCAGCGCGGTGACCAGATCGGGGCGCGTGGCGCGCAGGGCCGGCACCAGCCCGAAGACGACACCGGTGACTACGGCCAGCGCCGCAGTGAACCACAGCACCCGCGCATCCGGCGCAAAATCGAACTGGATAGGCAGCGGCAACGGCAGAGTGAAGCGGGAGATGCCCACGGTGGCGGCGGCAGCCAGAGCGAAACCGCCTGTTGCGCCGATCAGCGACAGCAATACGCTTTCGGTCAACAGTTGGCGGACCAGGCGGCGACGGCCCGCGCCCAGCGCCAGCCTTATGCCGATCTCGCGCTGCCGTGCAAGGGCTCGCGCCAGCATCAAGTTGGCCACGTTGGCGCATGCGATCAAGAGGACCATGCCCACCAGCACCGCCAGCACGGCCATGAAGCCGACGGCGAAACGGTTCGCTTCGCCGAATAGTCCGCCGGATTCGACGAGGCGGATCGGATCGCGCGGTTTCTCGCCTTTGCGGTAGGTGTCGTCGAGGCGTCTCTGGATCACGTTCAACACGGCGGCCGCCTTGGTGCGGCTGACGCCCGGCCTCAGCCGCCCTTCCAACATGATCCAGTGATTGTTGCGCTTCGCGCCGCCGCCGTCTTTAATGAGGTCCGGCATGATCTGGGCGTACATGGAAAGCGGCACCCAGAAATCCGAAAGGATCGCGCGGTCCGTGCCATGGAATCCGGCAGGCATGACCCCGATGACGGTGTAGCTCTGGCCGTTCAGCAGCACTTGCCGGCCAACCACGTCCGGTGCGGCCGCAAACCTGCGGCGCCATAACCCATTGCCGAGCACGACGACTGCGGCGCCGGCCCCTGCGCGATCTTCGCCGGGCGCGAATCCGCGTCCGATCGCCGGCTTGATTCCGACTACCGAAAGGTAGTTGCCCGACGCCACCTGTCCCCAGATTCTTTCCGGCTCACCGGCGCCGCCGAGGTTCGCCGGAATGAACGGGAAGTGCGCCGTGAGCCCCTCGAACACCTGCGAAGATTGATCGCGGTAATCGAGGTAGTCCGGGTAGGAGAACGTGTTCCCCTGGTTCAAGCTCACCAGGCGGGATGGTTCGCGCACGGGCAGCGCGCCGAGCAGCAGGCCGTTGACGATGCCGAACACCGTGGAGTTCGCGGCAATCGCCAGCGCCACCGATACGGCTACGGCGGCGGTGAAGCCGGGATTCTTCAAGAGCGTGCGTGCCGCGAAGGTCAGATCCTGCTTCACGGTGCTGAGAAAGTTGGATTGCGGCATTGAACCTCGCTTGTAATACGGTTGACAACGCCGCGAAGTTCATTCTTCGCCTGACGTCCTCACTATACTGACGATAGGAACGGACCAGTATGAACAAGCCTTTCAGGCTCGGCACGATCTTTTTACTGGCGGGGTTGGCCGCGGCACACGGTCCAGAAACCCCTTTCGCTACGTCCAGGAATGCAAGTGATCCCGCAGCGGGCGCAGCTTCAGGACCAGAAGGTGTCCCGAAATCCGTGCGCATGTCCTCCAGTTGCGCGCGGCGTTTGACAAGAACCGGCTTGGCAACCTTTGGAACGAAGGCTTGTTGAACTCGGACGGAACATGAGATCTTACCCTAACTATAGAGTGTCGCAGAATACAGAGACAGCTTTTGTGGGGCGGCCAAGCTGAACGGCGATCTCTAATCATATCGAAACTCACTAAGTCATTGCGAGGCAGACGGGCCTCCCGCGTGCTACGACCTTTGCACATTTGAAGGATCACCCTGCAATTCCGCATTATCGACTGCGGAGTCCACGCCTGCTCGTGCCAGCGATTCCTACTACCCGGCGTACGCTGTGTAAGCGCCTCTGCGGTGGCGCCAAGCTGTAGCGCTCGGCCCAGTAGGGCATGCCGCCGATCGGATTGCCGTAGACCGCGATCTCAACCCGGCGATTCTGCTCACGGCCCGCGACGCTGGTATTGGAGGCAAAGCGGCCGGGCATCGCCCCATCCCGCGCGCAAGCACTGCGCCGGCGCGCAAACCGTGGCTTACCAGATCCCGCACGGCTTCCGCGCGCTCGGACGAGAACCTCTCATGGCCATCTACTTCCACTGTCAGATCCGGATGCGCTCTCAGCACGGACGCGACGCGAGCCAGGCGCTCACACACTGCCACCCTCACACGCGCCCCCTCGAAATCGGAATCTGGCATAGTGAGCGTCAGGGCGTCACGCGCCGACAACACCGCGTTGAACTGCTCGAGCAATAGCAGGCGCAATTCTTTCTTCTGCGGCTCGTCACGCCCTGGCGCAGGCCGGGTTTGAACGGGCGTTTGGGGTGCCTGGTGGGCGGTTTCGGCAACAACGGCGGCAGCGGCTTGCGCCTCGGCCTGTTGTCTGGCAGCGCATTCCTGTTCAAGTAAAGCCCGATCGGCGGCGGCCGCTTGGCTTTGCGCCGTCTGTGCGGCCGCCTCAGCCTGCGCTCTCATGGCCTCAGCTCGGGCCGCCTGCTCCTTTGCGTTGGCCAGTTTGCCATTTTGTCTACGCTGAATTGCGACGATGCGCGCGTCTTCGGCGGTTTGCGCGGCTTGGCGCTGCGAGTGTGACGACGCTGGTCGCGCCGGCTTTACGGTCTTGCGCTTCTTGCGCCCGGCGCAGCAGATCTTGGGCTTTGGCGAGAATATCTGGCGCGTACCACTCAGCCTCAGCCGACTGGGCGATCTGAACCGCATTCTGGGCCTCATACAGTTCCACTAGTGACTGGTATTGATCCGAGGATAGTCTGGCTGTATGCGATTCGGCGCCCGCCAAACTGTCCGGCAGGTTGTAGGTGTAGTGGCCGCGCGGCAGTAGCTCATACTTCACCTGGATTGGCTCGGTAGAGCCGATTGTGTCGGGACGGGGTTGGTTCACCAATACGACGACGTCGCTCGGCTGGCGCACGGCCGAATAGGGCTCAGCCGTAACGATCAAACCGAACGCCTGTTAGTCAGTGGTGACGCGCAGCTTTGCCTTATCGGAGCTGCCCGCCAGGATTCGCCGAGATTCTTGGTATGCCCGTCCGGGGTGACCGCCCGCAGCACATATGTCAAATAATGTCAAATATTCTCGGCCGAAACGGGTGGGAGCCAGCACATGATCGAAGTGGGCATCAATTTTCGTGCGGCCCTCCTTGGACTCCACAGTCGCGCCGCCTTTTGACATTGGCAATAGAACCGTGGCTTGAAAGTCGATGTTAGTAGGTCCGTTGTGGTACTGGTAATCGACCGCGCTCACCGTGCGATCAACCACCGTCACGCGATAGATGGGAACGGCTGCATTGTGCTCGGACTGCTCTTGGGCACTCATTGCGAGTGTGCCGGTCAGTTCTGCTCCCAAATACCGCCTTGCCGGGCAACGCGAAATACGAGGTCTGCTCGACGATGGTGCTGGCAGCTTTCGGAGAGCTCTGTCCGCCAGCCATCAGAGTCATCAGGCTGCCAGCGGCCACGAACCTTGCGAATCGTTGCCGCGCTAATCCAAATTCCGTTCATGAGGTACTCGATTCTCCTTCTGTTTTGCCGCCCTGGATCGAAGCTCTCTACATCATGTAACAGGTCATCATGACGTGTACACATTCAGATCACATTATTTTGGAGCAGTACACTCGGCAAACATCGCCGAATTATCCGAGGGCAGGAGCGAAGAGATAGCAACTTGGTTTGGCTGATAACGTGGACGCGCAGGTACAATTTGTCGTACAGTGACAGTTTGCCAGTACAGTTTCCAGCGGTTCCTGATATGCTTTCCAGTATGCCGCCCGAAGCCTCCGCAGCTTCCCCGACCGATACGCCGCTTTACGTTCAGATTGCGGAGACGCTGGTTCAGCAGGTAGCGAGCGGCGCATTACGGCCGGGCGAGCGTGCCTTCGCTTCGCCAGCTGCGCCAGCAGCGGCGCGTGAGCGTCTCGACCGCGTTGCAAGCCTACCTGTGGCTGGAAAACCGTGGATATCTGGAAGCGCGACACAATCCGGGTTCTACGTCAGGACGCACGTAGCGCGCTCCCCTGCTTGTTATCTTGGTAATATAGTATATTGTTAACGTGGTACAAAAAACACCATCGTTGAACGCTTACAAACGGGCGTTCGCATGAAAGGCTTGACGCTCGGCGACCTTCTGGAGGGCATCGTTCTCTCTTGAACGACCGAAGAGACCAATGAAGCGGGGTGCCGCATGACCGATGACGAGTTCATGGCGAGCTTCGAGAGCGGCAATCTTGATAATCGGTCTTTTCACCACGCTGAACATGTCCGAATGGCCTTCCTGGATTTGCGCCGGTACCCGGCCCTGGAAGCCCTTCAGCGATTTTCCACTTCGCGTCGGACTCGCCGCGGTGAGTGGCAAGCCCCAGCTTTAGCACCACCACATGGGCTTTCATGCTTCTGATTCGCGAGGCTGGCATGGGCAGGATCGGAGCAGACCTGGACTGAATTTGCGGCCGAGAACAGTGACCTCTTTGTCGAGGTACAGAAAGGTCTTTCTCGCAAGGTCTGACGAGAGCATTTCGCTGCGGTAGTATTTCTTCAGGACGTTATCCTTCCAGTCCTCCTCGACCAGTTCAAGAATCCGGCAAACCCCGAGATTCACAGGCGAACCACTGCCGCAAGCCTGACATCGTATGCGTTACCCGTTCGATCAGGCGTGGTGATGCAGAATCCAGTTTCGAGAGAGCTCAGAACATCTTGTCCAGGTTTATCGGGTCCTGCCAGGAACCAGACATTCCTATTTTCGAAGACACTGCCGCTAGCGCACACCGATCCGGATGCTCATCGCCCCTGTATACCGATCGGCGCCCCCATAGTACCCCGTCAGGTCGAGCGGATCCTCTGCCCGCGCCGTCGCGCCTTCCAGGAAAATCACGTTCGGCACGGTCCCCACGCGCTCCCATACCCTGCTGGGTTGCATAAATGGTCCCTCGCAACGCGCCACCACCCGCCGTGGATCTGCCTTGTCGAACAAGATCCAGCCGGGCCCGTAGACCAACTTGTCGTTGGCCCCGTTGTAAAGCAGCAATATGCCGGCGCTCGTAACTAAAGGCGGCGGCCCCGGTTCCATGACGCGGTCGTCGAACCCACCCGGCCGGCGGTCGAGTACCGGCTGCTTCGTGGCATCGGACCAGTGCAGCAGGTCGTCCGAGCTCGCCAGTCCCATATAGTCGCGATCCTTCCCGTCCGCATCGCGGCGCGTGCCCAGATAGTACATCCACCACTTGCCGTTGATGCGTTCCGGCGCCATGGCTCCCGACTTCGTCCACCCCGTGATCCACGTGCCTTGATAGGCCGGCAGGATCACACCTTGCCGGCTCCAGTGCCGCAGATCCGGCGACGTCGCCAAACACAGTTGCGCATCGCGCCCGTTGTACCCGGTGTAAGTCATGTAATAAATCGTACCGATGCGCAGCACCCGCGGGTCTTCTACTCCACCGCCGCGTTCGTATGTCTCAACAGGCTCCAGCACCGGCCGCGGATCGATCTTGAAGTGCAGTCCGTCCGCGGATTCCGCGTAGCCGATGCGCGACGTGCCCCGCGCGTCACGCGCCCGGAACAACAGTACGGTCTTGCCGTTCACCATGACCGCCGCTGCGTTGAACGCGCCCGCTTCCATCCACGGCGGCGCGGCGGGTCTCAGCACGGGCTCGTCGCTCAGGCGCTCGGCGTGAATGGTAACGGCGGGCGGCGCCGCCAAAAGCGCGGCGAAAAAGGCGAAAATGATTCCGATATACATGGCTTAAAGTAATATACTGTTTCTTGCGCCAGCGCACACGGTATTTTCCGCCCGCATTATTCGCGGTCCTGCTTGTGGCGGCCCTCGCCGCGCAAACGGCCCCCCCGCAGCAGCCCCCGCCGATTCAGGATTACATCCGCAACATGTGGAGCGTGCTCACCCGGTCGAACCGCAATCTGGCGTCCGCCGCCGTCGATCCCAAGTTCAAACCGCTGCCCAATGGCCGCTGGCCCGTTTACGTTCCAGCCACTGAGGATGCCGGGCTCGTCGGCGACCGGTTGCGGCGCGACATGGCGCCCGGCGACTTTGAAAAGATCGAGATCCGCACCCTGCCCGCCGATCTCGCGGCCATAAAGGAGCAAGGGCTACTGTATCTGCCCCGGCCCTACGTCGTGCCCGGCGGCCGCTTCAACGAAATGTACGGATGGGATAGCTATTTCATCCAGCTTGGCCTGCTGCGCGATAACCAGGTCGCGCTCGCCCGGGACATGGCCGACAATTTCCTGTACGAGATTCGCAACTACGGAAAAATCCTGAACGCCAACCGCACTTACTATCTCACCCGGTCGCAGCCGCCCTTCCTGACTCAGATGCTATTAGGCGTGTACCAGCGGAATAAGGACCGTAAGTGGCTGGCCGCCGCCGTGCCCGCCATTGAATCCTATTACCGCTTCTGGACCAGTGAGCCTCATCTTACTCAAGCTACTGGTTTGTCCCGCTACTATGACCTGGGCGACGGGCCTGCGCCCGAGTCGCTTTCCGCCGAGCGCGATGCCCAGGGGCTGACTCACTACGACCGTGTGGAAGAGTATTACCGCACTAACAAAGTCACCGATTACGAGGTCGGCGAATTCTACGATCGGAAGAGAAACGTACTCACCGACCTCTTCTACAAGGGTGACCGCTCGATGCGCGAGTCCGGCTTCGACCCATCCAATCGGTTCGGACCCTTCAGTGTGGACATCATCCATTACGATCCTGTATGCCTCAATTCGCTGCTTTACCTGATGGAGCAGCAAACGGCCGAGATCCTCACGATTCTCGACAGAGCCGCCGAAGCGGCCGTCTGGCGGAAGCGTGCTGCCGATCGCGCGTCCGCCATCAACCGGCTGATGTGGGATGCGCAGGATGGCCTCTACTACGATTACAACTTCGCGCATCAGTCTGTGCGGCGCTACCCGTTCCTCACTGCGTTCTATCCGCTGTGGGCCGGCATCGCGACCCCGGAACAGGCTGCCGCCGTGGAGAAGAACGTGGCGAAATTCGAGCGGCCCGGCGGCCTCGCCGCCAGTACTTTCGAGAGCGGTAATCAATGGGACCTGCCTTTCGGCTGGGCGCCGCTGGAGATGATTGCGGTCGAAGGACTGCGTCGTTACGGGTTCAACGCCGATGCCGATCGGATTTCCGGAGAGTTCCTGTCGCTGGTCCGCGACGAGTATCGCAAAGTCGGCTTCATCGTGGAGAAGTACGATGTGGTGCGCCGCGGCACCGACAGCAGCAGCATCCGTTTCGGCTACCAGTCCAACCAGGCCGGCTTCGGCTGGACCAATGCGGTGTATACCCGGTTGTTGGATGAAGAGTGAAGTTCCGTGGGGCAGGACTCCAGTCCTGCGCGGGTCCTCCAGGACCCGCTCCCCGCGTGACGAATCAGCCCTCGCCAGCCGGCGGCACCAAAGCGTCCACCCTGCGCAGCGCCGGGAACCGCCATGCCCACAGAGCCACGATGGCGATAGTCCCCAATCCTCCCAAAACCACCGCCGGCACCGTTCCGAACCATTGCGCCGTCACCCCCGATTCGAATTGGCCCACTTCGTTCGACGCTCCGATAAACACCATGTTTACGGCGCTCACCCGCCCGCGCATCTCATCGGGTGTCGAAAGCTGCACCAGCGTATGCCGCACGATCACGCTGACCATGTCGCACGCCCCGATCAGCGCCAATGCCGCCAGCGATAGCGCCGGCGTGCGCGACAGCCCGAAGACTACCGTGCAGATCCCGAATCCGCACACGCACCACAGCATAATCGCGCCCGCATGCCGCTGCAGCGGCCAGCGCGACACCGCCAGGGCCACGATCACGGCGCCCACACCGGGTGCGCTGCGCAGGATGCCGAGCCCGGATGCTCCGATCTTCAGAATCTCGCGCGCGTAAACTGGCAGCAGCGCTACGGCGCCTCCCAGCAGCACGGCGAACAGGTCCAGCGAAATGGCCCCCAGAATCAGCTTGTCGCGCCGGATGTATCGCAAGCCCTCCAAGGCCATCTCATAAGACGCCGCTGGGCGCCGCCCTTGCGCGGTGCCAACCCGGATACCCGCCAATGCCGCCAGTGCCGCCACGTAGGCGATCGCCGCACAGCTAAACACCGGCGCCGGGCTGGCGGTCCAGCCGTACAACAACCCACCCACTACTGGTCCGGCGATTGTGGCGGCCTGGAAAATGGATGAGTTCCACGCCACTGCTTTGGGGAAAGCTTCCTCCGGCACCAGCAGCGGCAGGAATGCCTGCGCCGCGGGCCCATTGAAGGCGCGTACGGTTCCGTTCAACAGCAGCACGCCATAAATCGGGAAGACGGAGGATAAGCCGTGCCACGCCAGCCCCAACAACAGCAGGGAGCACAGCGCGAAGCCGGCGCAGCAAACCTGCAGGATACGTTGCCGCGGAAAACGGTCCGCCGTCTGGCCTGTGAGCAGAAAGAGAAGGATACCGGGAAGAAACTGTGCCAGCCCCACCAGTCCGAGATCCAGCGGGCGATGCGTCAGCGCATACACCTGCCAGGCGACTGCCACCGCCTGCATCTCCGACGCCGTGGTCGTCAGCACGCGGACTATCAGGTAGTAGCGGAAGTTGGAGTGGCGAAAAGCCCCGCCGGCCGGAGACTCGGGCATGCGTAGCTCTCAGTTTCCCACAAGCGTCGCCGCGTCTCGGTGCTGCCGCGTACCCGCGCCGCCGCGTACGACCGCTTACTACAATGGCCCTTCAGCCGCGCAAGTGCCTCCATGAAGAAGCTCATTGCCTCGCTCGTTTGCCTGTTTTCGCTCTGCCCGCTCGCCGCAGCCATCGACCTCACGGGCCTCGCCGCCATAGAACCCGTAGCCAGCTACACCTCAACCCGCGATACGGTGACGATCGCGTGTGGTCGTGCGCGTGTTTGAGGCGCTGTCCGTGACCGATGATGGTCCGCTCGCCGCAAAGTGGATCGAGCCGCGGGAGCAGTTCCAGCGGGATCTCAGTCACCCCGGGTCAATCGTCTCTTCCGTTTCGGGCCGTGCGATGAAAAGAAGCAAACCCGACATGAAGGCTCGCCGCAGACCGTTGTGCGCTCAATACGGGCGGCGGCTGGCCTTCACCTCCCAATGTCAGTATCGAACAAAAAGAACAACTGCTTCTAGTGGGGGAGCGCTACGACCTCGTCCTCAAACTGCGAGATTTGCCGGTATACAACCGCACAACGAGGCCAGCTTAGTTTTTCGCGATGGGCTCACCCGATGTCTATTTCGGCTCAGCCTCACCGCGCTCCAGGTCCTCCATGCGCTGACGGATGGCGGGCACATCGTCGGCCTTCGAGGCGAACTGCAAGTATTTTGTGAAGTGATCAATCGCGCCGCGGGAATCGAGTCGGCAAGCGCCTTCCGAATCTGGATGCCGAGGCCTGCGAGAAGGAAGCGACCGCCTACTTCGGTAACTGGAAATCCCGGTAAGACCACCGGCAGTAAAATCTCGAATCTCTGGTGTGCGCCACTAACTTCTGCAACGATGCCTGGCGCCGTGCGTATCACTATATGGATAACGCATGCGCCTATCGCCAATCACCCTCTGTCTGGCCGCCGTGATGGCTGCGTCAGCTGCGGACTCCCAGCCCATCCGTGTGGACGTCAACCTGGTGAATGTGGCCTTCAGCGTCCACAACGCGCATGGCAAGCTGAGGGGCGACTTATCGCAGGACGATTTTGAAGTGCTCGAAGACGGCGTCCCGCAGCGCGTTTCTTTCTTTGGGCGCAGCCCGGACGTGCCGCTCTCGCTTGGATTGGTCGCGGATGTCAGCGCCAGCCAGCGGAGCTTTAGCGAGGGCCATCGCCACGATATGAAGGAATTTCTGAAAGATGTGCTGGCTCCGCGCGACCAGGCGTTCCTGGTCTGCTTTGGCAATCGAATGCAACTGGTGGGTGACTTCACGGCGTCAGACAAAAGCCTTATGGACGCGTTCGAGCGGTTCGAGAATGGCGAAAGTCGCGACCCGCTGGGCGGCGGCACGGCGCTTTTCGATGCAGTCTATTTCGCCGTTACTGCGAAGCTGGCAGCGGTGGCAGGCGGCGGAAGGGCGCTGATCTTGTTCAGCGACGGCCAGAACAATGACAGCGCGCACAATATGCTGGAGACGATTGAAGCGGCGCAGACCGCCGACACGCGCATCTTCACCATGCGGTACAGCAGGTCGAGACAGCGGCGCCCGAACGTGCCCGGTTGGTCCCGCAGCGATGCACATCGCGTCGCGATCGGCGCGCGTCGCGTCGCGCACGACGAGTACGGTATAAGCGTGATGGAGCGCCTCGCGCGCGACACCGGGGGGCGGAATTCGATGCCAACGCGGGTAATGTGGGCCGAGTCTTCCGGCAAATCGCGAAGGAACTGCAGGCGTCGTACGAACTGGCTTACGTCTCGACCAACGCGGTGCGGGATGGTTGGTTTCGGAGGATCGCCATCCGGCCGCGACCGGCTGGGCTCAGCGTCCGCACGAAAGCCGGTTACTTCGCCAGGTAGGACAGGCCTCCTAGTTCCTCCAGGCCTGTACAATTCAAGTCAATTGATGTACAGCCCTACCGCGCGAAGCCGACGTGCCGGGGACCTATTCTCGTTGAGGGGGTTTCACGAGGTAATTTCTGCGCCGGTTATACGTCCTGAGATGTCCCGCTTTTCGGAATCTCAGCCCCGTCCGATGCGCTCGATGCGATCCGGCGCTGGTGCCGCTCGTCGATCCAGTGCAGTGCGCTCGCCAGACGCATGGGCTTAAGCTGTTGGTGGCGGGAAGCGACGCGCGCCCTATTCGGTAGTTATCGGCACACTCTCCATTCGCGGCACCGCCTTGGCCCACCAGGCCCCGCGCCCGTGCGTCTGGCGCTGTCCCGCCGTCCTGCGGGCTTGGCAAAAGGAGACCAGGAAGGCTATCGCCCCCGATGCGCTGCCGTCACGCCGTCTCCTGAGCCCGGCCGAAAAAGGCCTCGGACGCGCGCGGCTGACGGCTAAAGGGTTTTGAAGGATTTTCGGGGGTTTTCCGCGCACGCGAAAGGGGGTGACATTCGGTGACATTCGAGCGGCGGGGCGCCAGGGACGCGCCATACGTATCCGGATTTGCCTCGCCAGCCGAAACCAGGCCGCGTGCCGGGAGGCGACACCGCGCACCGGCTGACTGCCGATCGCTGGCCCGCTGACCGCCCTTAACATGCATGCCGCTCGCCGCGACGTCCAGCCCCGCACGGGCATCGCACCACCGCCTTGGACCGCCTGGGCCAGGCGCCGTGCATCTAGCGCTGTGCCGCCGTTCTAGGGCCTGCGCCGTGCGTTTGGCACCGTGCCGCCGTTCCGCGGGATTGGCGAGTCCTGCCGTAGGACACGGGCCCCAGCCTCGTATACGATGCCGCGCGGCTGGACCGGGAACACTATCGCCATCCGTGCGCTGCGTTCACGCCGCGCGGGGCGGCTGGAGTGGAAACGTGGGCCACAGAGTTTTACGCGCGCGCGTAACGGGTGTGACTTTCTGTGACTTTCGCGACAAAGGCAAGGCTTAGTCCAAACAGGAAAACCTGAGCCATTTTTGTACAAGACGCCAGATTGCAAGTGTCGTTCACTATATTTTCGAACGCATCGGAATGCAGAACCTGCTTAGTACGAATGCAAGCGCTGCTGGTTAGCATGGATGGCGGGCCGGAGAACATACTACGTCTCTCTAGGACGATCTTTAGCCCCTGTGCCAGTCGAGATCGACAATTCGCAGCTGGATAACGTTTAACACGACCAGCCCCAGCGGAGCTGAGCGCCCAGGCTTAACGCCTGTTTTCGCGGCTTAAGGCCTCAAACCATCGAGATTTGAGCCATTTCGACCACATCGTGCTGGATATAAGAGCAATTGTGACCAGCTAAAGCCAATGCAAATTTGCTATTTCTATGTTCTATACAGAGAAATCACGCTCAGGGAACAGGTCGCCTCGACGAGTACAAGAAGCGCACATGCTGCCGCTATCGAA
>Ga0302325_10003542_pt1 | contig 36726 bp, 38 predicted proteins | sample Palsa_T0_2_FD_201948 | JGI IMG/M metagenome (GOLD analysis project Ga0302325, IMG submission 201948) | Peat permafrost microbial communities from Stordalen Mire near Abisko, Sweden - Palsa_T0_2 | ecosystem: Environmental > Terrestrial > Soil > Palsa > Peat permafrost | place: Sweden: Abisko...
TGCGATCCATGGGCGCGGAGCGAACCATCGCGCACGTCGGGTTTGACGACATCCCGCTCGCCGGGCTGGTCGATCCGGGTATCACCGTCATCGCCCAGGACCCCCCGGCCATGGGAACCCTCGCCGCGCAGATGCTCCTGCACCGCATCCGCGACCCCAACGGTGCGCCGGAAACCGTGCAGGTCCCCACCAGGCTGCTCGCCCGGGGTTCCGGCGAGATTCCGCTCGCGGATAGGGCCGATATTCCGCTGGCACCGTGATACACACCGACGAGCTGACCACCGTAAGCTCTGTGGCCAGGCTCTATAGCTTCGGCCCCGGTACCCTGGCCCGGGTCTGCCCGTGACCGATTCTCTCCTCAGAGGCACCGCATGATAACCGTCGCAGGCGAGGTCCTGATCGACCTCATCGTGGATCCGGCCGGTCACATCGATCCCAGGTTCGGTGGCGGTCCTTTCAACGTCGCGCGCGCCGTCGCCCGGCTTGGTCAGTCGGCGGCCTTCCTCGGCCGGCTGTCCGGTGACCGGTTCGGTCGCCTGCTGCGAGGCGACCTTGACCGCCACGGGGTCCTGGTCGCCATCGAGGCCCCCGCCGACGCCCCCACCACGCTGGCGGTCGTCGATGTCGATCCAGCCGGCGTCCCCGGCTACCAGTTCTACCTGAACGGCACGTCGGCGGCGGCGATCGAGCCCGGCCAGGCCGGCCTGCCGGCGGGAACGACAGCACTGCATATCGGCAGCCTCGGCCTCGTCATGGAGCCGATCGGCACCAGCCTGGAACAGCTGGTTGCCACGCTGCCGGCCGGCATTACGGTCATGCTCGACCCGAACTGCCGACCGGGTGCGATCGCGTCGCGGCAGGCCTACCTGGACCGGCTGGACCGGATCGCGCGCCGGGTGGACGTGATCAAGACCAGCACGGAAGACCTCGCCTACCTGTTCCCGGGGAAAGACACGCAAAGCGCTGCCGCCGAGCTTTTCGCCCGGGGGCCCGCCTGCGTGGTGGTCACCGACGGCGCGGCACCGGTACGGGCCTTCGCCGCGGGCGAGGAAATCCGCGCCGAGGTCCCGCCGGCCAAGATCGTCGACACCGTAGGCGCCGGCGACGCGTTCGGCGGGGCCTTCCTCACCTGGTGGATGGGCAACGGACTCGGCCAGGCTGACTTCCGCGTGCCCTCGGCCGTGCGCAGCGCGACCCAGGCGGCGATCTACGCGTCGGTGGTTGCCTGCACGCGCCGCGGCGCGCAACCGCCCTGGGCCTACGAGCTGGGCGGCCATGACGGCTGGACCTGGCTGCCACCGGGCCCCGACCGCGATCACGGCACCCCGGAGAACACCGAGGTAGGTCACGCCTGACGGCAGAAATTCCCGCGCTAGCCCCTTCTGAGCAGGATGCCGCTGATGAAGGCGGCCTGGCCGGCGTGCTGCAGGCAGTCGGAGATGACGCTGACGAGCCGGACGCCCAGCGTCACGGGCGGATCCCAGGCTTCGTCCACGACCCGCGTCAGGTCCGCGTCGGTGATATCGGACACCAGCCGGATGGTCTGCTCGTGCACCGCGTCGTGGTACCCGACGAGCAGGTCGGCCGATGAGACGGTGACCTCGGACACCTGCCGTGAGCTGTGCCCGTAGCCGATATCGGATGGCTCGAAAGGCAGCTCGAACCGCTTCCCGTACTCCATCCATACCTGCGGCGCGCCGAAGGCGCCCGCCACGTGATCGTCCTGGACCCGGGCCAGATGCCAGCACAGCCAGGCAACCGAGTTCGCGTCGTCGTCGAGCCTGGCCGTCAGCTGGCTGGCGGTCAGGCCCTCGACCGCCTCGTGGACGGTCTCCTGCACCCGGCCGAACGCATCCGCCAATAGTTCCGCACTAGTCATGGCGTGCCCCTCCCTCAATCAAAAGAAAAATTTACCCGAACGGCCCGTGTGACACGCCGCGCCGACCTGGTCTGGTGTCCCGCGTGGTCGCCCCGCCGGGCTGCACGCGATACCGTTCCGACGTGCCCCCAGGCCGCAGCCGGAAATCACCACCGGTTCCCAGCGACCCTAGTACCCCTGTGGCCAAAACCAGCCCCAGAACCCCCAGCAGCCCCAAAACCCTCAGCACCTCTAAGGCCCAGAGAAACCCCAAAACCCCCAGTAGCCTTAAAGCCCCGAGGGCGCCCAAAGCCGACAGCGACCCCAAGGGCTCTCCGGACTCGGACATTTTCTCCGACCTCAGCCACACCACCAGTGTCAGCAAGGCGGTGCCTGATGTCCCCGACCTTCTCGCGGCGGCGGTCGCAGGCATCGGCGGTGCCGAGCGGCCAGGACAGGTCGCCATGGCCCAGGCGGTGCAGCGGGCCATCGAGACCGGCGATCACCTCGCCGTCCAGGCCGGAACGGGAACCGGAAAGTCGCTGGCGTACCTGGTACCGGCGGTCCGGCACGCGCTGACGACCGAGAGCACGGTGGTGGTGGCGACGGCCACCATCGCGCTGCAGCGCCAGCTGATCGACCGTGACCTGCCACGCCTGGTCACGGCCCTCGCGCCGCTGCTCGGCCGGGAACCGGATTTCGCGATCCTGAAGGGCCGCCGCAACTACCTGTGCCTGCACCGCCAGCGCGGCGCGGACCCGAATACCGACGACCCGCAGGACACGCTGTTCGAGCCGGTCGATACGGGCCCCGCCTCGCCGCTGGGACGGCAGGTGAAGCGGCTGCACGAATGGGCGGAGGAGACGACGACGGGGGACCGCGACGAGCTGGTCCCCGGCGTGCCGGAGGCGGCCTGGCGTCAGGTCTCGGTCAGCGCGCAGGAGTGCATCGGCGCCCATCGCTGCCCGTACGGTTCCCGGTGTTTCGCCGAGCGCGCGCGCGACGTCGCGGCGAAGGCACACATTGTCGTGACCAACCACGCACTGCTCGCGATCGACGCGACGTCCGATATCGACGTGCTGCCCGAGCACGACGTCGTGATCATCGATGAGGCCCATGACCTGGTGGACCGGGTTACCTCGGCCACGACGGGCGAGCTATCCGGGCCTGGCGTGGACACGGCCGCCCGCCGCTGCGCGCGCCTGACCGATTCCGCGGCGGCTGAGGGATCGCCCGCCGTGGCGGACGGCCTGCGTCAGGCGGCGGCCGCGCTCACGCTGGACCTCGGTGACGCGCCCGGCGGCCGGATGGACGTGCTGTCAGGCGCCCTGGGCGCGACCCTGACCTCGGTGCGGGACGCGGCGGGCGCGTGCGCGGAGGCGATTCGCGCCAGCGCACCTGGCCAGGAGGAGGATCCGCAGCGGATGGCGGCGGCCCGGATGACCCTGGCCGGGCTCGATGAGATTCAGCGCACCGCTGGCCGGATGCTTGACGCGTTCGGCGTCGACATCACCGCGCGGGATGAGGTGGTCTGGCTCGACCGGCCGCTCGTCGAGGACGCGCGGCGGGCGCCCACGCTGCGGGTGGCGCCGCTCGAGGTCGGCCACGTGCTGCGGACACGGTTGTTCGGCCAGCGCACGGTGGCGCTCACCTCCGCCACCCTTGCCCTCGGCGGTTCTTTCACGCCGCTGGCCGTCCAGTGGGGGTTGCCTCCCGCGAATGGCCAGTCGCGGCCCGATGAGGATGAGCAGCTGACGTGGACCGGACTTGACGTCGGGTCGCCGTTCGATCACCCGCGCAGCGGCATCTTGTACGTAGCCAGGCACCTGCCGCCGCCGGGCCGGGACCAGCTGCCTGAGGCGTACCTGACCGAACTCGAGGAGCTGATCCGCGCGGCCGGCGGCCGTACGCTCGGACTGTTCTCCTCCATGCGGGCCGCGAAAGAGGCGGCCGGGGCGCTCCGCGGCCGGATCGCCCATCCGCTGCTCTGCCAGGGCGACGATGTCACGGCCCAGTTGGTCAGGCAGTTCGCCGAGGACGAGCCGACTTGCCTGTTCGGCACGCTGTCGCTGTGGCAGGGCGTGGATGTGCCCGGCAGCTCGCTGCAGCTGGTCGTGATCGACAGGATCCCGTTCCCGCGGCCCGATGATCCGCTGGCCTCGGCACGTCAGCGCGCGGTGGCGGCCCGCGGCGGCAACGGGTTCATGACGGTCGCCGCGTCTCAGGCCGCGCTGCTCCTGGCTCAGGGGGCCGGGCGGCTGCTCCGGACCATGACCGACCGCGGGGTGGTCGCCGTGCTCGATCCCCGCCTGATGACCGCCCGTTACGGCGATTTCCTGCGAGCTTCGTTGCCGCCCTTCTGGACGACCGCCGACCCCGCCATCGTCCGTGCCGCCCTGGGCCGGCTGGCCGTGACGTCCGCGCCTGCGGAACCCGCGGCGTCCGCCGCCCATGCTCCCGCCTAATGCCGCATCAGGTCACCTTCGCCCGCTCGGGCTCGCTCGACCCGGCGCTTGGTAACCGCCACGCCGACCACACCCGCCCACGTCAGGTCGCCGCCCGAGCCAACGTGGCCTGACCAGCGACTGCCCGAAACGACAGTCCTCAGCCCGCGGTCTTGGTTTTGATGAGCGGCGCGTCCCGCGTGAGCTCCCGGAACCCGACGCTGTAGTACAGCCCGCGCGCCTTGGGATGCCCCGGCGCACCCAGGCATGCGACCGTCGCATGAGTGGCCCCGGCCGCCCGCGCCAGATGCATCCCGTGCAGAAGCATCGCCCTTCCCAGCCCCAGACGCCGGTAGTCCGGATGCGTCCCGACCGGCTCGAACTCAGCGGTCTTGTTCGCTTCATCGAGCCACATGATCGTCGAGGAGGCCATCGTTCCGTCCGGCGCCTCCACCAGGATGTGCAGGTCGCCGCGATACGCCGTCGTCTCCCGGACGCCCTGGTAGCCCTCGGCCGTGTACGTCGAGGGAGCCCACGCGTCCAGACGGGCCTGAACCGCGGCCTCCGGCCCGGCCTCGTCGGCGGTGCGGAACCGGAATCCGTCGGGCAGTACCGGCTGTTCCACGTCGGTGAGGTCGCGCTCGTTGAGCTGGGTCCAGGACCCGGCGTCGCCGAGCGCGGCCAGGTCGGTCTCATAGCCGTGCACCGCCCATCGCTTCACGGCGAACTCACCGGCGGCGCTCGGCATCACCGTACGCTTGATGCCCGCCGCCGTACCGTCGTACCAGTCGATCACCTCGTCAACCAGCCCGGCGTGGCCGGGATGGACCTGATAGGCGAGATAGGCGCCGGTCACGTCCTTCACCGACCCGTCGCTCCGCTTCACCTGGTGCGGGAGATAGGCCCAGCCCCACGCCACCAGGTCGCCGCCAGAGAACCACAGCCGACGCGCCCAGCTTGCGCCGTCGCTGGCGTGCCCCTTGCCCCAGATCCAGGCCAGCTCGCCGAACGACGCGTCGCTGTTCACCAGGTCCGGGCGGGTGGCGGTGACACGCTGCGCCAGACCCTGCATGAGCTGCACGTCCGCGGCGGTAACCAGGTCGAAGTTCGCCATAGTGCGCCACTGTGCCAGGACTCCGCAAAACCGTCGAACCGTTTTCCGCGGCCGCCAATCGCGGCGACTGCGGACATCGACCACGCGCGTCACGACCTACCGCGCGAACGTCGCCTGCTACGGCACTCGCTACCGCCCGCCTAGCTGCCGCCCGCGCGGTCCGGCCGCCTGTGTTGCCGCTTACGGACATGTTACGAATTGTCCGATACGGATGAAACGCGCGTTACTGGGTAACATTTCGGGAACTAGAGGCATTTAACATCCGTTGGGCAGGGGACTGGGCACCCAGTCGCAGCGGGAGGTCGGGTATGCGGGAACGGCCGCGAACGGGCAAGCGGCACGTGCTCCGCTGGGTTGCGGTCGCGGCGGTCATCATCGTCGGTGCCGGAACGCTGACCGCGTACCTGAAGTACCGGGCCGTGTACGACAGCATCACCCGTGTCACGGTTCCCGGGCAAGCGCTGGGCCACCGCCCCCCGGTGTACAGCACCAACTCGATGAACATCCTGGTGTACGGCTCGGACAGCAGGAAGGGACTGACCGCGCACGAGCAGTACATCCTGCGCACCGGTGATGACCAGACCGACAACACCGACACGATCATGCTCGTCCACATCTCGCCGGGGCGGCAGCGACTAACGGTGATGAGCATCCCGCGCGACACCATGGTGCCGGTGTACGAGTGCGACAGCGGACCGGGCTACACGGGCCAGCAGGCCGATCCCAGCGCCGAGGTGATGATCAACTCGCTGCTGCAGATCGGCGGCCCGACCTGCCTGTGGAAGACGGTCGAGCAGGTCACCGGCATCCGCATCAACCATTTCATCGGTATCGGCATGCTCGGCTTCGTCAAGGTCGTCAACGACCTGGGCGGCGTCAACGTCTGCGTGCCTTACAAGGTGAACGACCCCGTGTCCGGCCTGGACCTCAAGGCGGGCGAGCAGCACATCAACGGCATTCAGTCGCTGGCCTTCTGGCGTACCAGGGAGGACATCGGGACAGGATCGGACCTGGAGCGGATCCAGCGCGACCAGTTCATGTCCGCGCAGGTGGTGAAGGGGGTACTAGGCAGCGGTCTGCTGTCGAACCCGCTCAGGTTGCTCTCTGTGGTCACCGATGCGGCCGCGTCCATGACCACGGACAGCGGCATGACCGTATCCGATCTAGTGGAAATCGCGGAGAGTTTCCACGACCTGTCGAGCGAGAACGTGCAGTTCATCACAGTCCCGAACCAGCCCTGGACGCAGAACCCCGACCGGATTCAGTTCGAGCAGCCGCAAGCCGGCCAGGTGTTCTCGGCTATCGCCCACGACACGACCGTGCCGAAGGCCTCACCCGCCTCGGCATCCCCGTCGGCCGGGGCGCAGGTGCTCACCACCAGCCCATCCAAGGTCAAGGTCGAGGTCCTGAACGGCTCAGGTGTCGCGGACGTGGCGGTCCAGGCCGCTACCGCCCTCACTAGCCGGGGTTTCGACGTGACCGGCACCGGTGACGCGGCCAGCTTCGCCTACACGAACTCGGTGATCGAGTATTCCTCCGCCGCCGAGGTCGCCGAGGTGAACACGCTCAAGCAAGAGATATCCCACGTCACCGACCTGCTGGATGCCAGCCTCAAGCCGGGCACCGTCGCGCTCATCCTGGGCTCGGACTTCACCAGCCTGAACCCGCAGGTGTCGTCTTCCGCCTCGGGTCAGCCGTCGTCGACGCCCAGCGCGAGCGCGTCCGTCTCGCCGAGTACGAGCCCGTCCGGCTCGCCCAGCGCGAGCGGGTCCGCCTCCGGCGTCAGCAACCTAGCCCAGTCGAACGGCGGCATCACCGCGGCGGCCCCCTGTGCCAGCGACAACTCGGCCTTCGCCGGCCCCCTCAGCCCTTGATGGCCGCCAGCCCCGGCCCCTGATCGCCGGTCCTTCTCCGGCTGACCTGCGTCACCGGGTCGTGATGGCGCTGACGTCGTCGACGGCCTCCGGGAGCCTGCGCATGCTGGTGATGCGCCGGTCTGCCAGCTTGGCGGGATGCCCGGTGAGATCACGGTCCACCCAGACCGAGCGCAGTCCCATCCGGGCGGCGGGCAGCATATCGTGCACCCAGCTGTTAGCCACGTGAATCCAGTTGGTTTTCGTGACTCCGGTTTTCTCCGCGAACTTCCTGAAATGAGCGAGGTCCGGCTTGTAGCTGCGGACGTCTTCCGCAGTCACCCACAGGTCGAACGGCGCGGGCAACCGCGCCCTCGTGCTGGCGAAAAGGTCCTCATCGCAGTTCGTGAGGAACGCCAGCCGCCAGCCCCTCTCCCGCAGCGCGGTCAGGGCCGGACCGGAGTCCGGGAAGACCTGCATGTCCGGCCACGCCCTGGCGAACGTTTCCTCGCCGCCCGGCGGCAGCGTGACCTGCTCGCGCTCGGCCGCCCGTGCCAGCCCGGCGCTGAGTATCTCCCGGTACGGCTGCCAGCCCGGACCCGCCTCAAGCTCGAGCTCCGCCTGGTGGTACGCGGTGAGCAGCCGGCTGGCATCGGTCCCCGCGACCCCCTCGAGCGCCCCGCCCATGCAGGAGTTCCAGTCCGCGACCGTCCCGTAGCAGTCGAACGTCAGCCACTTATCCGCCACACCTAACCTCCACTCGCCCATCGACCTCAGCATCCCACTTCTGAGCCGTGATCTTATGGGGAGTGAGCTAGCACGAGGAGGCAGTCATGGTCGACGTCGACCCGACCACCGTCCGTATGCACGCGACGGCAGCCAACGGCACGGGTGAGCACGCCTACCAGGCCGGGTTCGGGAACGAGTTCGCCAGCGAGGCCGTGCCCGGGGCCTTGCCCGTGGGCCGCAATTCGCCGCAGCGCGCGCCGCTCGGCTTGTTCGCGGAACAGCTCAGCGGAACCGCGTTCACCCAGCCGCGTGCGGTCAACCGGCGGACGTGGGTGTACCGGATCATGCCGTCGGCGGCGCACCCGAAGTTCTCGCGCCTCGGCCACGGGACGCTGCGCGGCACTCCCTTCGACGAGATCGAGCCCGACCCGAACCGCCTGCGCTGGGACCCTCTCCCGATGCCGGCGGCCGGCACCGACTTCATCGACGGGCTGTACACCGTCGCGGGAAACGGTGACATCAGGACGCGCAGCGGAATGGCCGTGCACCTGTACGCCGCGAACCGGTCCATGACCGGCAGGTATTTCGTCGACGCCGACGGCGAGCTGCTGTTCGTGCCCGAGCAGGGCACGGTCCTGCTGCGCACCGAGCTCGGACCGCTGGCCGTGTCTCCCGGCGAGATCGCGGTGGTCCCGCGGGGCATCAGGTTCGCCGTCGACCTGACCGGCCCGGCCCGCGGCTACCTGTGCGAGAACTTCGGCGCGGCGTTCACCCTGCCCGAACGCGGTCCGATCGGGGCCAACGGCCTGGCCAACGAGCGTGACTTCCTGGCCCCGACGGCCGCCTACGAGGACGGGGCGACGGCCGTTCAGGTCGTGCAGAAGTTCGGCGGGAACCTGTGGGCCGCCGACTACGACCATTCGCCGCTGGACGTGGTCGGCTGGCACGGGAACTACGCGCCCTACAAGTACGACACGGCCAGGTTCATGACGATCGGCACGATCAGCTTCGACCACCCGGACCCGTCCATCTTCACCGTGCTGACCTCGCCGAGCGAGTCGCCGGGCCTCGCCAACGTGGACTTCGCGATCTTCCCGCCGCGCTGGCTGGTCGGCGAGGACACTTTCCGCCCGCCCTGGTACCACCGCAACATCATGTCCGAGTTCATGGGCCTGGTGTACGGCGTCTACGACGCCAAGACCGAGGGGTTCGTGCCCGGCGGGGCCAGCCTGCACAACACCTTCACCTCGCACGGGCCGGACGCGGAGGCGTTTGCCCGGGCCAGCACGGCCGAGCTGCGGCCGCAGAAGATCGACGGAACGCTGGCGTTCATGTTCGAAAGCCGCTGGATGATCATCCCGACCCGGCAGGCGATGGAGGCCCGGCACCGGCAGGACGACTACGACGCGGTCTGGGGCAGTCTCACCCGTTCCTTCCGGGCGTTAGCCTATTGGCGGAGGCACTATGTACATTCCCGCCCACTTCGCCGTCGATGACGCGGCGACCCGTGAGCTGCTGGCCAAGCACGGCGCGGCCGATCTGATCACGCTGACCGCGGACGGCCTGCTGGCCACGATGCTGCCGTTCGTGTACCTGCCCGAGGCGGGGGAGCGAGGCACCCTGTACGGGCATGTGGCCCGTAACAACGATCAGTGGCGCAAGCCAGCCATCGGCGAGTCCCTGGCCATCGTGCGCGGGCCGGACGCCTACGTGTCCCCTTCCTGGTACGCCTCCAAGGCCGAGAACGGCCGGGTGGTCCCGACCTGGAACTACGTCACGGCACACGTCTACGGTCAGCTCATCGTGCACGACGACCCGGTCTGGGTGGAAGATGTCGTCCGGCGGCTGACCGCCAAGCACGAAGCGGCCCGGCTGACCTCGCCGGGCCAGCCGCCCGCATGGTCGGTGGACGACGCGCCGCGTAAGTTTATCGAGGGACAACTGCGCGCCATCGTCGGCCTGGAGCTGCAGATCACCCGGATCGAAGCCAAGGCCAAGCTGAGCCAGAACCGGCCGGTGGGCGACGTCGCGGGGATTGTGGCCGGCCTAGCCGGGCGCGGCGACGACCTCAGCGCGGCCGCGGTCAAGCACGCCAACGAGCAGCGCGTCCAGGAGATCCACGCTAAGAACTCCCGCGCCCGGACGTAAAAAAACTACAGGCTGGACACGGCGGGGATGACCTCGGCGGCGAGCACCTCGAGCGGGGTGACCTGCCAGACGTTGGCCACCTGGCCCATCGCGGCGTCGAAGCCCAGTCCGGCCAGGCGGCCGAGCTGGTCGACGGTTTCCGCGGCCTTCTCGCCCTTCTCGCCAACATCGAAGCGGAAGTAGCACGTCTTGGTGATCTCGTCGTAGTCACGGCCTTCTGCGTCGCAGTGCGCGCGCAGGACGTCCAGCTTGCGGGCTAGGTCAGGGCCGGGGAACAGGTTGCAGGCGTCGGCGTACTTGGCCACCAAGCGCAGCGTCTTCTTTTCGCCGCCGCCCCCGATCATGATCGGGGGGTGCGGCCTGGTCAGCGAGTTCGGCGAGTTCAGCGGCCGCTCGAGTGAGTAGTGCTTGCCGTGGTACGGGCTCTCGTCGCCGCGCCACATCTGCAGGCAGATCTGCAGGGTCTCCTCCAGCCGCTCGAACCGCTCGGCGACCGGCGGGAATCCGATGCCCAGGCCGCGCGATTCTTCTTCGTTCCACGCGGCGCCGATGCCGAGCCAGGCCCGCCCGCCGGACAGCACGTCCAGCGTGGTCACGATCTTCGCCAGGATGCCCGGATACCGGTAGATGGCCCCGGTGACCAGGGTGAGGAGCTTGGCCCGTGAGGTGCAGGCGGCGAGGTAGCCCAGGGTCGTGTAGGCCTCGAGCATTTCCCGTTCGGCCGGGCCCATCGGGCCGATCTGGAAGAAGTGGTCCATGACCGCGATGAACTCGAAGCCGCCTTCGTCCGCGGTGCGGGCGACGGTGGCCAGGTCCGCGCCGAGGCGCGACGGGCCGTCCGGCGTGGTGAAGTCGGGAATCTGCAAGCCAATCTTCACAGCGTTACCTCCGCACATACCTTCTCACGGGGCCCGGTAGCGCTCGTACAGGGCCTTCAGCGACCGCAGGAACACCTCGCGGTCGGCCGGGGGCAGGACGGCGAGCACTTCGTCTTCCCCGCGGCGGATCCCGGCCTCGACCGCCTGGCGCAGCCGGTCGCCCGCCGGGGTCAGCGAGAGCAGGTGCACGCGTCGGTCGGCTTCGTCGGCCTGGCGCTGGATCAGGCCGCGCCGCTGCAGATCATCCAGGACGCCGATGATGCGGCTCTTGTCCGCGTTGATGGCCTGCGCCAGCGCCGCCTGTGTCCGCACCGGGTGCTCGGCCAGCCCGGTCAGCACGACGTAGGCCCACATCGAGATGCCGTGCGCGCGCAGGACCGGCTCCTCGCGCGCGATCAACGCCCTGGCCAGTGGCGCGAACATCGCGGCCAGGTCACGCCGGTCGTCGGCAAAGGAACTCATGGTGCCGGAAGGATAACAGGCTTGTGCAGATGATAAGCTCAGACATATCATATGTGTATGCATATAAAAATCGCGGGAGGTGCCTAGACCATGACGACCGAGCGGACGACCGCGAATTCCGCCGCTGACATCGTCCGCCTGGACGCCGAGGCGGTGCGGGCCAGCGTCCGGGTGGTCTGCCTGGCCGGCCCGGAAGACCTGGCCCGGATGACGCCGTGTGCGGGCTGGACGCTGGGCAACCTGGTCGCGCACATGACGGCGCAGCATGACGGATTCGCCGCCGCCGCGGCCGGGGAAGGCGCGGACCTGGTCCGCTGGCGGCCCGGCGAGCCGGCCGCTGATCCGGTGGGGGAGTACGAGGCGGCGGCCGGGCGGGTCCTGGCGGCGTTCGCCGCCGACGGCGTGCTCGGCCGGCGGTTCACGCTGCCGGAGATCAGCCCGGCGCTGCGCTTCCCCGCGACCGAGGCCATCGGCTTCCACTTCATCGACTACGTGGTGCACGGCTGGGATGTCGCGCGCTCGCTGGGATTTGACCACTACGAGCTCGAGCCCGAGCTGCTCGACGCGGCTCTCCTGATGGCCAGGGCGGTGCCCGATGGTGAGTTGCGGGAGCAAGGTCTGGTGCCGTTCGCGCCCGCGGTCCCTGTGGCCGGTGAGGTCAGCGTGCTCGGCCAGATCGTCGCGCTGCTCGGCCGGCGCCCCGGGTGGCCAGGGTGACCGCCGCAGTCTTACGGTAAGCCCATGGGCACCGAACGAGCAGACGTCGTCATCATCGGAGCCGGGCTCGCCGGGTCGGCCGCGGCCTGGGCTCTGGCGAGCCGGGGCCGTTCGGTGACCGTCGTCGAGGCGTTCGAGCCCGGGCACCGGCGGGGCAGCTCGCACGGCAGCGCCAGGATCTTCCGGCGGGCCTACCCTGACGCGCTCTACGTACGGCTGACTGGCCAGGCTCAGCAGGGGTGGCGGCGGCTCGCGGAGGAGGCGGGCGAGGAGCTTATCTTGACCACCGGTGCCGTGGACTTCGGCCCGGCCCGCGTGCAGGAGAAGATGTACGACATCCTGACCGAGTTGGAGGTGCCCGCGGAGCTGATCCCGGCCGCGGCCGCGGCCGAGCGCTGGCCCGGCATGTCGTTCGGGACCGATCCGGTCATGTTCCACCCGGATGCCGGGGTGCTGGACGCCGAGCGCGCGATGGCGGCGATGCGCGCGATCGCGGTCGCGCGCGGCGCGCAGATTCACTACGGCTCGCGGGCGCTGCGCGTCGAGCCGTACCAGTCCGGAGCGACCGTTCATACGGCGGAACGAGCGTGGCGCGCGCCCGTGGTGATCGTCGCCGCCGGGGCCTGGCTGGAGCCGCTGCTCGGCGGGCAGGTCAGGCTGCCACCCCTGGTCGTGACCCAGCAGGAGGCATTCCACTTCGCCCCGGTCTGGACCGGACCCTGGCCGGCCTTCATCTACCACGATGAGGTCGCCATATACGGGCTGCCGGCCGGCCGGGACGGCCAGGTGCCGGGCGCGGTCAAAGTTGGCGAGCACGGCAATGGCACGGTCACCACCGGCGATGGCCGTGACGGAGTGATCAACCCGGCCGCCAGGGACCGGGTCCGCGCGTTCGCCGCGGGCTGGCTTGGCGGCCTGGATCCCGCGCCGGTGGGCGAGGTGACCTGCCTGTACACCTCGACCGCCAGCGAGGATTTCATCCTGGACCGGCAGGGACCGTTCGTGATCTGCTCGCCCTGTTCCGGCCACGGCGCCAAGTTCGCGCCGCTCGTCGGCGAGATCGCCGCCGACCTGGCCTGCGGCGGGACCGTTCCGGACCCGCGGTTCGCCCTCGCGGCCCATCTGGGCCGACATTAGCGCCGATCGCGGACACCGCCCTGGCCGAAGGCCGCTTCAAAAATATCTGAACCGAAAGCGGCTACAGAACATCTAAAGATGTATCAGCGGGCGGAAGTTCGCCTCTAATGTTCTTGACGGTGGGACGTCCCGAGGGCTGGAGTCCTGATGGAGCCCTTTCGCTTTGCTCAATCACGCCGCTCGGGTAGCACTCTCGCCCGGTCGCTTCGAAGGCCTGCCCGGCGTCGCCGCCGGTGGCCGGGCGCCCTCGCGGGGGCCTGCCTGGCCGCCATCGTGGCGGGCTGGCCGGTCATGCTGGCCGGGGCCGGGGTAGCCGGAGGCAGCGCGGCGGGCCCGTCCTACGCCGGGACCGCCCTGCAGGGCGAGCAGGCCCGGGTGGTAGACCCAGGACCGCCCACCGGGCTGACCGCAACACCGGGCAATGCTCAGGTGAGCCTGTCATGGATAGCGCCCGCCTCCGATGGCGGCGCGGCGATCGTGGGCTATGACGTCTACCTGGGCACAAGCTCCCACGGCGAGTCCGCCGCCCCGGTCAATGGCTCCCTGATCACGGCCACCGGCTATACGGTGACGGGACTGACCAACGGCACGACGTACTACTTCACGGTGGACGCGGTCAACGCCGCTCAGTTGCACAGTGCGCCCTCCGCCGAGGCGTCGGCCACGCCGGTATCGCCCGCGACCGCACCTAGGGCGCCCTCCGGGCTGACCGCGACCGCGGGCAATGCCCAGGTGAGCCTGTCGTGGACTGCCCCAGGCTCCGACGGCGGCGCGAAGATCACCAGCTACGACGTCTACGAAGGAACGACAGCCAACGTCAAGACCACCGCCCCGGTCGCCAGCTCGAACGGCACCAGCGTGACGGTGAAAAACCTGGCCAACGGCACCACCTACTACTTCAAGGTAGCCGCGGTCAACGCGGTCGGCGTGGGTCCCGCGTCCAGCGCCGCATCCGCCGCCCCGGCCGCCGCCGTCACCAAGCCGGGACCGCCCGGCGGATTGACCGCGACCCCGGGCCCCGGCCGGGTGATCCTTTCCTGGACCGTCCCCGGCTCCGATGGAGGCGCCGGGATCAGCGGCTACCTGATCTACCAGGGGACCAGCCCGGGTGGCGAGGCGGGGACCCCGGTCAACGCCTCACCGGCCAGCGCCACGAGCTACACGGTGACGGGGCTGGCCAACGGCATCACCTACTACTTCAAGGTGGCCGCGGTCAGCGACGCCAAACTTCAGGGGAGCGACTCCGGCGAGGCGTCCGCCACTCCGGTGTCGGCCGCCACCTCGGCGTCCGCCACCGCCCCGGCGTCCAAGACCTCCGGCCCCGGGGCACCTGGAGCACCCGGGGGGCCGACCGGGCTGACCGCAACCGCGGGCAACGCCCAGGTGAGCCTGTCGTGGACGGCGCCCGCATCCGATGGAGGGTCACCGCTGGCCCGCTACCAGGTGTACCTGGGCACCACCCCAGGCATCTCTGGCCTTTCCGCCAGCACCCCGGTCAAGAGCGTCACCGGGACGAGCACCGTAGTGACCGGCCTGACCAACGGCACGACCTACTACTTCGCGGTTGCCGCCGTCAACGCTGACGGCACGGTGAGCAGTGCGTCTGGGGAGGCCTCAGCCGAACCGACCGAGAACGCGGTCCTGACGTCGAAGAAGGTGCCGACGCCGGTCATCATCTCGCTGGCGGCCGTCGCCATCGGGGCCACGGCCGGTGCCCTGACCCTGGGCGTGCGGCGGCTGCGCCCGCGATCGCGTCCGCCGCTGGCACCCCCCGCGGATGTGCGGGCCGTGCCCGATAAAGGCCAGCCGGGCCTGGTGAGTATCCAGGAGATCGGCACAGACGAGACGTACACGGTACGCTTCGAACCCCTCCCCGCCGCCATCATCACGACGATCGAGGAGCTGGTCCCTTGACGACTGCTGCGCCGGCCGGCCCGCTCACCGCCGCGGATCTGCTCTTCGGCTCGTCTGCGGGCGCCCCCGAAGCGCTGGCTCGCCGGATCAGCTCCGCCGGCCGGACCCAAAGCCTGGGCCGTGCCCTGGAGCGTCTCCCGCGGGTGACCCGCGAAGCGGCGATCCGGGAGGCCGCGGCGGCCGCGGCCGCGCTGCTGAAGGTCGACCTGATCGACGTCCTGGTGGCCGGCTGGCGCGATCATCGGGACATCACCGCCGCCGCGCGCCGCACACTGGTTACGCCGGCCAGCAAAGAGCTGGTCGGCCTGGCGCCGCACCGGGTCACCACCATCCAGCAGCCCTCCGTCAGCATCCTGATCGACGGTCGCCGGGTCCATACTCTGCAGCTCGGCCTGTCTATCCTCTTCGACGTCACTGGGCTGGTGGCCGGGGTCGCCGTGGGCCGGCTGGCCGGCATTCACTCCGGGCGCTGTGAGATCGGCGTCGCCCTGACCGTCCACGAGATCGAGATCCTCACCAAGCGATCCCACCTCGAGCTGCCCGGTGTCGTGGCCCTCAAGTCTGGCGTCCGGCTCCTTCCGGCCAGCGAGTACCCCGCCAGCATGCACTCCGCCACCATGGCTGCCGGCAGCGAGCACCCGGGCAGCATGTACCCGGGCAGTCAGTTCCCGGAAAGCCAGTTCCCCGCCGTCGAGTTCGCGGACGCGCACCCCGCAGGCGCCCAGCCCGCGGGCGCCGAACCCGCGGGCGCCGAGCACCCTAGCGGCGCGGACCCGGCCGGTGAGCACGACAGCCTCCAGTTCCCGGACCGCGGGCACCCGGACAGCGGACAGCCAGACGGGCAGGACCATACGTCTTCCTCGGCGTCGTCCCCTGGTAGCAAAGTGCCCTGGTAGCAAAGTGCCCTGGTAGCAGGGCCGGTGCCGCCGGGAGAGCAGAGGAAATCCCCTGACGTGGTCAGCTCAGGGATATAAGGCGCATACGGCGAGCCTGCTTGCCGGCGGCCGGCCCAGGCCATAGAGTCCAAGCCAGGTTCCGTGGGCATCATCGCGGCCTTAGCACGGAGGTTCAGCACTGGTGGCAGCAACCCGCATTACCGAGCACAAGGCAGGAGATCTGGGTCCGACGGGGCGGCCGTTGTCCGGTTTTCCTGATCCCGCGCCGCTCATGGTACACGGGCCCGCGCGCATAGTAGCGGTCTGTAACCAGAAGGGTGGCGTCGGTAAGACGACGACCACGATCAACCTCGGTGCGGCCCTGGCCGAGCAGGGCCGGCGTGTCCTGCTCGTCGACTTCGACCCGCAGGGAGCGCTCTCGGTCGGGCTCGGGATCCAGCCGCACGACATCGATTACACGGTCTACAACCTGCTCATGGAGCGCGACGTCACGGCGCAGGACGTGCTGCACAAGACCGGCGTCGACGGCATGGACCTGCTGCCGAGCAACATTGACCTGTCCGGTGCCGAGGTCCAGCTGGTGCACGAGGTCGGCCGCGAATACGTGCTCGGCGGGGTTCTGCAGCCGAGCATGGCGGAGTACGACGTGATCATGATCGACTGCCAGCCCTCTCTCGGGCTACTGACGATCAATGCGCTCGCGTGCGCGCACAGCGTGCTCATCCCGCTGGAGTGCGAGTACTTCGCGATGCGCGGCGTGGCCCTGCTGATGGAGACCATCGACAAGGTTTCGCGGCGTCTCAATACCAAGCTCACGATCGACGGCTTGCTCGCCACCATGTACGACTCGCGGACGCTTCATACCCGTGAGGTTCTGGCCAGCATGGTCAACGGCTTCGGCGACAAGGTTTTTCATACTGTAATCAACCGCACGGTGAGGTTCCCGGACGCTACGGTGGCCGGAGAGCCTATTACCAGCTTCGATTCCGGGTCAATGGGGGCGAATTCCTACCGGGAGCTGGCCAAGGAGGTACTGGAGCGGTGGCGACAGGCCGGGGACGATCACGGAGAGTAAGCCTTCCCGGGGTTGCTGAGCTGTTCCGCCCCGCCGCGCCCGGCCCGGACGGAGGCGATCAACGCCGGGCTACCGGCCGGGAAAGACACACCCAGAAGATCACCATCTACCTGTCCGCCGAGGAACTACTTGACCTGGAACGCGCCCGGCTCACGCTGCTGCGCTACGGCGTTGCCGCCGACCGGGGCCGGATCGTCCGCGAGGCGATCGCCGTCCTGCTCGCCGACCTGGACGCACAGGGCGAGGACAGCCTGCTGGCCCGTCGTATCGCCAGCGCTAACCACGACGCCGACCCGGAGCGCGGCCTCGGCCAGGACAATCCCGGCCAGACCGGCGAATGCGTGCGCTAGCGGGTCCCGGATCTCGCTACCGTCATGACCGTGAGCGCAGATGGCACCGACCTCGGTGACGACCCTGAGGGCGCGTCGCGGGCCGCGTCCAGCGCCTTCGAGGTGCACCTGGATGTGTTCGAGGGCCCGTTCGACCTGCTGCTCGCGCTGATCTCCAAGCACAAGCTGGACATCACCGAAGTCGCCCTGTCCCAGGTCACCGACGAGTTCATCGCTTACATCGCCGCGCGCACCGACGGCTGGGACCTGGACCAGGTCAGCTATTTCCTCGTCGTCGCGGCCACGCTGCTCGACCTCAAGGCCGCCCGGCTGCTGCCCTCAGGCGAGGTGGAGGACGAGGAGGACCTAGCGCTGCTCGAGGCCAGGGACCTGCTCTTCGCCCGGCTCCTGCAGTACCGCGCGTACAAGGAAGTGGCGGCCACCTTCGCCGCCCGGATGACCGCCGCGGCTCGCCGCTTCCCGCGGCGGGTCCCGCTCGAGCCCCGCTTCGCGGAGCTGCTGCCCGAGGTGCTGATCGGCTTGGGGCCGGCCGAGTTCGCCCGGCTCGCGGCGCTCACGCTCGCGCCCAAGGTGCTCCCGACGGTATCGACAGAGCACATTCACTCGCCCGTGATCAGCATCAGGGAGCAGTCCCGGATCATCGCGGCCCGGCTGGCCGAACTCGGTCGGGCCAGCTTCCGGCAGCTGACCGCGGGCGCAGCCGGCAGCTACGAGGTGGTGGCGTCGTTCCTGGCGCTGCTCGAGCTATACCGGGAGGACGCGGTGTCCTTCGAGCAGGTCGCTCCGCTCGGCGAGCTCTACGTGACCTGGACGGGTTCTGTTGACCCAGGCCGGGTTGGCCCGAACGGCGTTGGCCCGAACGGCGTTGGCCCGAACAGTGCAGGCGCTGGTAGCTTCAGTGAGCTGACGGAAAGCGACAACGAGGAATGAGCATCGAATCTCCGACCGGTGGTTCTGGGGACCCCCTGGCCGACGGGCCCACCGAGACAGGACCGGGGCTGCGGGCCAGCCTGGAGGCGATCCTGCTAGTGGCCGACGAGCCAGTGCCTGTGGTCATGCTCGCCCAGGTCCTCGAGCGACCGCGGAACGAGGTAGCGGGCGAGCTGCGCGATCTCGCCGCGGCCTACACCGCGGAAGACCGCGGTTTCGAGCTGCGCGAGATCGCGGGCGGCTGGCGCTACTACACCCGTGAGGATTGCGCCCCGCTGGTCGAGCGTTTCGTGACCGACGGGCAGGAGGTCCGGCTGACCCAGGCGGCACTGGAGACCCTGGCCGTCGTCGCCTACCGTCAGCCCGTCAGCCGGGCCCGGGTGTCGGCGGTGCGCGGGGTCAACTGCGACGGGGTGATGCGTACCCTGGTGCTGCGCGGCCTGACCGAGGAGGCGGGCACGGATTCGGAGACCGGTGCCATCCTCTACCGGACCACCGGGTACTTCCTGGAACGCCTGGGGCTGGCGGGCCTGCAGGACCTTCCGGATCTTGCCCCTTTCCTGCCGGAAAACATTGAGGACATCGAGGATGAGAACGCCCGATCGTAACCCCAGGGCCTCCGGCTTTGACGATGAGGACGCCGACGACTTCGGTCAGCGCGACTCGCTGACCGATGTCCCCGGCGGTGTCAGGCTGCAGAAGGTCATGGCCGAGGCGGGGATCGGCAGCCGCAGGCACTGCGAGGAGCTCATCGGCGCGGGCCGGGTCGAGGTCGACGGCGAGATCGTCCGCAGGTTCGGTGCCCGGGTCGACCCGGAAACTCAGGTGATCAAGGTCGACGGGAAGCGTATCCCGTCCCGGCCTGGCCTGGTCTACCTGGCGTTCAACAAGCCGCCCAAGGTGCTGACCGCGATGTCGGACCCGCGCGGCCGGCGGACGGTGGCGGACTTTCTCGGTGACCGGAGCGAGCGGCTCTTCCATATCGGCAGGCTGGACTACGACACCGAGGGCCTGATGCTGCTCACCAACGACGGTGAGCTCGGGCACCGGCTGGCGCACCCCAGCTTCGAGGTGGCCAAGACATACCTGGCCGACGTGACCGGCCCGGTGCCCAGGGATCTCGGCCGCCGGCTCACCGCGGGGATCGAGCTCGACGACGGCGTGGCCGTGGCGGACCAGTTCAGGGTGATCGACCGGTCAGGCCAGCGCGCGCTAGTGGAGATCACCCTGCACGAGGGGCGCAAGCACGTGGTGCGGCGGATGCTGGCGGCGACGGGGCACCCGGTCACCAGGCTGGTCCGCACCGACGTAGGCCCGATCAGGCTCGGCAACCTCAAACCGGGCGCCTCGCGCGACCTGAGCACCAGGGAAATCGGCGAGCTGTACGCCGCGGTCGGCCTGTAACCTGTGGCGATGGAGATCCGATGACAGTCAGGGCGGTACGCGGGGCGGTGCAGGTCGATTCGACCGACCGGGACGCGATACTCGAAGGCACGGCGGAGCTGGTCACCGAGGTGATGGCCCGTAACGAACTGACCACTGACGATGTGATCAGCGTCCTGTTCACGGCGACGCCCGACCTGACCGCCGAATTCCCCGCGCTGGCCGCGCGCAAGATCGGCTTCCACGACGTGCCGCTGATCTGCGCGTCCGAGATCGCCGTGCCGGGCGCGCTGCCCCGCGTCGTGCGGCTGATGGCCCACGTGGAGACCGACCGGCCGCGTTCGGAGATCCAGCACGTGTACCTGCGCGGCGCCGCCGCGCTCCGCCTGGACATTGCCCAGTGAAAACCCGGTAGGGCTCGTGCGGGTCGCGGTGATCGGGACGGGCCTGATCGGGACGTCGATCGCGCTCGCGCTGCGCGAGCACGGCGCGAGCGTCTGGCTCGCCGACAGTGATCCGGCCGCGGCCAGGCTCGCGGCTGACCTGGGCGCGGGCGAACCGCTGCCGGAGACGCTAGATGTCCAGGCCGACGTGGCCGTGATCGCCGTGCCGCCGACCGCGGTGGCGGCGACCCTGGCCGCGCTGCAGGCTCGCGGTCCGGCGGGCTCCACCGGGCTGGCCCGCTGTTATACCGACGTGGCCAGCGTGAAGCAGCTCCCGATGGCGCAAGCCCGGGCTCTCGGCTGCGATATGACCAGTTACGTGCCCGGGCATCCGCTGGCCGGGCGGGAGAAGCACGGCCCGGCGGCGGCTCGCGCGGATCTGTTCCTCGGCCGGACCTGGGCGCTGTGCCCGGCTCCCGAGACCTCGGAAACTGCTACAGAAACCGTCACCGAGCTGGTCCGCGCGTGCGGGGCGGTCCCGATGCGCACCGAGGCGGCCGCCCACGACCGCTGGGTCGCGCTTATCTCGCATGCTCCGCACCTGGTCGCGGCGGCCATGGCGGCCCGCCTCGAGGCGGCTCCGCACGAGGCGCTCGAGCTGGCCGGGCAGGGACTGCGCGACGTGACCAGGATCGCGGCCGGGGACACCGTCCTGTGGACGCAGATCCTGTCCGCCAACGCCGAGCCGGTGGCCGAGGTCCTGGCCGAGGTGGCCGCGGACCTGGCCGAGGCCGCCCGGATGCTCACCGCGGACGAGCCCAAGCCGGTGGCCGCGCTGCTCGACCGCGGCCAGGCGGGCGTGGCCAGGATCCCCGGCAAGCACGGCGGCCAGGCCCCCGAGTTCACCGCCGTCCAGGTCGTCATCCCCGACCAGCCGGGTGAGCTGGCCAGGCTGTTCAACGCCGCGGAGGCGGCCGGGGTCAACATCGAGGACGTCAGGATCGAGCACTCGCCCGGGCTGCCGGTCGGCGTGGCGGAGCTCTCCGTCCGCCCCGCCGAGGCAGCCGCGCTGGTCAACGCCCTGGAGGCGGGCGGCTGGCCGGTCCGCAGATAGCTTTCCCTGCCGCACCACTATTTTGAGGCCGAACGGCCCTGGTGGCCAGCTCCACTGGACCGCGCGTGCCGCGGCCGGTTCTGGCCGCCGGTAGCATCGCACGGGTGAAGACTTCAGCAGGCCTGGACAGCGACACGGGCGAGGTGAGCGATACGGATGCCCGGCTTGTGGTCGCGGTAGACGGGCCGTCGGGCGCGGGCAAGTCGAGCGCATCCCGCGGCGTAGCGGCCGCGCTCGGTCTGCGCTACCTGGACACCGGGGCTATGTACCGGGCCCTGACCTGGTGGCTGCTCCAGCGGGGTGTGGACACCGGCGATCCGGGTGTGGTCGCCGGGCTCGCCGCCGAGCCGGTCATCGAGGTGAGCACCGACCCGAAGGCCCCGTGGACCAGGGTAGACGGCGCAGACGTGTCTGAGGCGATCAGGAGCCGCGAGGTCACCGGCGCGGTCAGCACCGTCGCGGCGGTCCCGCGGGTCCGCGCGCGCCTGATCGCGATGCAGCGGGAAATCATCGCCCGGGCTCCCGGGATCGTCGCCGAGGGCCGTGACATCGGCACGGTGGTCGCGCCCGATGCGCCCGTGAAGGTGTTCCTGACCGCCGACGGAGCCGCCCGCGCCAGCCGCCGGGCCGCCGAGGCCAGCTGGTCGGCGGCATCCACCCGGGCCGAGCAGGACCGGCGTGACCGCCTCGACGCGGCCCAGAGTGAGAAAGCCGTGGACGCGGTCGTGATAGATTCCACCGGGCTTGAACTGGACCAGGTGGTCGACACCATCGTCCGGCTGGCCCGCGAGCACGCGGGGGTCTCTTTCCCGCGGCAGAAGAGCAGGTAATGATGCCGAACGAGGCCGAGGCCGATTCCAATCCCGTTCCCGTGGTCGCCGTGGTCGGGCGGCCGAACGTGGGCAAGTCCACGCTGGTGAACCGGATCCTGGGCAGCAGGCAGGCGGTGGTGGAGGACGTCCCCGGCGTGACCAGGGACCGGGTCACCTACGACGCGATCTGGAACGGCCGGGCGTTCACTGTCGTGGACACCGGCGGCTGGGAACCCGCGGTGGAGGGCAGCGGCAGCCTGACCGCGCGGGTCGCCGCCCAGGCCAGGGTCGCGGTGGACGCCGCGGACGCGGTGCTGTTCGTGGTGGATGCCACGGTGGGGGTCACCGACGCTGACGCGGCGGTGGCCAACGTGCTGCGCCGGTCAGGCAAGCCGGTCGTGGTCGCGGCGAACAAGGTCGATGACACCAAGGCCGAATCAGAGGTCGCGGGGCTGTGGTCGCTGGGGCTCGGCGAGCCCGTGCCGGTCAGCGCGCTGCACGGGCGCGGCAGCGGTGACCTGCTCGACCTGGTGCTCGACGCGCTGCCCAACGCGCCGAAGGATACCGAGGAGACCGAACGCGGACCGCGCCGGGTGGCCCTGATCGGGCGCCCGAACGTCGGCAAGTCCAGCCTGCTGAACAAGCTGGCCGGGCAAGAGCGGGTGCTGGTCGACTCGGTGGCGGGGACCACCAGGGACCCGGTCGATGAGCTCATCGAGCTGGGCGGCATCACCTGGCGGTTCGTGGATACGGCGGGCATCAGGCGCCGGTTCCGCGAGAACCAGGGCGCGGACTACTACGCGGCGGTGCGCACCGCGGGCGCGCTTGACCGGGCCGAGGTCGCCGTGGTGCTGGTCGACGCGAGCGAACCGCTCACCGAGCAGGACCTGCGAATCATCTCGATGGTCATCGAGGCAGGCCGGGCCCTGGTCATCGCCTACAACAAGTGGGACATGGTCGATGAAGATCGGCAGCACTTCCTGGAGCGCGAGATCGAAAGGCAGCTGTACACGGCCCGCTGGGCGCCGCGGGTTAACATCTCCGCGACCACCGGGCGGCACACCGACCGGCTGGTGCCCGCGCTGAACAAGGCGCTGGAGGGCTGGGAGACCCGGGTGCCGACCGGGCAGCTCAACGCGTGGCTCACCGGGCTGGTCGCGGCCACCCCGCCCCCGGTGCGCGGCGGCAAGCAGCCGAAGATCCTGTTCGCGACCCAGGCGGGGGTCCGCCCGCCGCACTTCGTGCTGTTCTCCTCGGGTTTCCTTGAGGCCGCTTACCGCCGGTTCATCGAGCGGCGGCTGCGGGAGGACTTCGGCTTCGAGGGCACCCCGGTCCAGCTGTCGGTGCGGGTCAGGGCCAAGCGCGAGTCCCGGGGCGGACGCCGCCCCTCAAAGCCCGCAAATCCCAGGAACCCGGCGGCCCGGACGGAGCGTCGGCGCTGAGCCGGGCGCAGGGGGCGCAGCGGGTCAGCCCCGGAGCACCCGGAGCACCCGGGGCGACGCAGGTGCGCTGAGGGTGTCACCACCGTCCGTTCGGCCTGCCGATCTTGATCTTCTCAACGCCGATCGCAGGTACGTCTGGCATCCCTACGGACCTATGCCCGGGCGGATGGAGCCGCTCGTCGTGGAGTCGGCGGCCGGGGTTCGGCTGCGCCTGGCGACCCCGGTCGACGGGGTACGCGAGCTGGTCGACGGCATGTCATCGTGGTGGGCGGCCATCCACGGCTACCGGCACCCGGTGCTGGACGAAGCGGCGGCTCGCCAGCTGGGGCGGATGAGCCATGTGATGTTCGGCGGGCTTACCCACGAGCCTGCGGTGCGGCTGTGCGAGCGGCTTGTCTCGATCACCCCAGCCGGGCTCGAGCATGTGTTCCTGTGTGATTCGGGCTCGGTCTCGGTCGAGGTCGCCGTCAAGATGTGCCTGCAGTACTGGCGATCCGCCGGACGGCCGGCCAAGCGGCGGCTGCTGACCTGGCGCGGCGGATATCACGGGGACACGTTCATGGCGATGTCGGTATGTGACCCCGACGGCGGAATGCATGCCCTGTGGGACGGGGTGGTGGCGAGCCAGGTGTTCGCCGCGATGCCGCCGGCCGGCTTCGCCGCAGGGGTCGACCCGGCCTACGCAGCGTCGCTGGCCGCGCTGATCGCCGAGCACGCCGACTCGCTGGCCGCGGTGATCGTTGAACCGGTGATCCAGGGCGCGGGCGGGATGCGCTTCCACGACCCCGGCTACCTGCGGGTGCTGCGCGAGGCCTGCACGGCCCACGACGTGCTGCTGATCTTTGATGAGATCGCCACCGGCTTCGGCCGCAGCGGCTCGCTGTTCGCCGCCGGGCACGCCGGCGTCAGCCCCGACGTGATGTGCGTGGGGAAGGCGCTGACCGGCGGGTACATGTCGCTGGCCGCGACCTTGTGCACTGCGGCCGTGGCGTCGGGGATATCGTCCGGCTCGGTGCCCGTGCTCGCGCACGGACCCACCTTCATGGGCAACCCGCTGGCCTGCGCGCTGGCGCTCGCGTCGCTGGCCGTGCTGGCCGACCCCGATTGGTACCCAGGCGGGTGGCAGGCCTCGGTCGCCCGGCTGGCCGCGGGGCTGGAAACCGGGCTGGCGCCCGCCCGGGCCATGCCCGGGGTGGCGGACGTCCGGGTCCTCGGTGCGGTCGGCGTGGTGCAACTGGACCGTGAAGTCGACGTGGCGGCGGCCACGGCGGCCGCCGTGCGCGCCGGAGTGTGGCTGCGGCCGTTCCGCGACCTGATCTACACGATGCCGCCGTACCTGACCTCAGATTCCGATCTCGCCCTCATCTGCCGGGGCGTGCTCGCCGCGGTCCAGGCCGCGTAACCAGGCGAACGCGCCCGGCGGCGGGGCGGGAGAGGGGCGGGCGGTCGCGTCGGTGACCGCTTTCGCGCCCGAGGCAAAGCGCACCAGGTCCTGACCGTGCACCACGCGCCCAGGCATCGGATCGGCGGCCGCCCGCCGGGTCAGCGCAGCGGTCGGCAGCTCACCGGGGCTCGCCGCCAGCACCAGGTTGCCGAACCTCCGGCCGCGCAGGACCGCGGCGTCCGCGATCAGGCAGGCGTGCGGAAAGACCGCCCGCGCCGTCGCGACCTGCGCACGGGCGTGCGCCAACGGCGCGCCGTCGGCCACGTTGGCGGCGAAGACCCCGCCGTCACGGAGCGCGCGGCGGACGGCGGCCGCGAACTCCACCGAGGTCAGGTGGGCCGGCGTGCGGCCGCCGGCGAAGACATCCGCGATGACCATGTCGAAGGACCCGGCTGGCACCCGGTCCAGGACGGCCCGGGCGTCGCCGATCTGAATCGATATCCGCCCGCCGGCTCGCCCGCTGTTCCGCAGCGGCAGCCTGACCTTGACGAACCGCCAGAGGGCCTCGTCCACCTCGACGGCCACCTGCCGGGAGCCCGGCCGGGTCGCCGCCACGTAGCGGACCAGCGTCAGCGCCCCGGCGCCCAGGTGCAGCACGTGCAGCGGCTGACCCTCCGGCGCCGTCACGTCGATGATGTGCCCCAGCCGCCTGACGTACTCGAACTCCAGGTACCCGGGATCGTCGAGATCGACATGAGACTGGGGGACGCCGTCGATCAGCAGCATCCACGCCGCCCGCCGGTCAGCATCCCGTAGCAGCTCGGCGGGGCCGTGACCGGTATCTATCTGGTCCTCGCCGCTCGCCTGTCTCCTCCGGGTCATAGCTGCCATTATCGGCGGTTCCAGTCCGGGCGGTGAGTGTCATCCGGGTGGCGGCTCGAGGAATCCGGCCCGGGTGTGCGAGGCTGTCTTACGTACTCTCCGAGCCGTAGGAGGCCGCATGGCTGTCGACAAGACCAGGCCCGCTGATGCCCCGGCGGACGACGCGCCGGCTGCGCCCGTCCCCTCCGGTGAGCACGAGGCTGATGAGCGCGGAGCCGATGAGCACGGGGCTGACGCGAATCCCGACCTCGATGAGATGAAGCGCAAGTTCCGTGCTGCGCTCGACCGTAAGCGCGGCACGCACGCCAGCGCGAACGCGGAAGGGGCGCAAGACACCGGCAAGGTGCACGGCTCGCACGGCCCCGCGGCCAGCCGCCGTTCCTTCCGCCGCAAGAGCGGCAGCTAACCGGCGGGCACCGCCCGGAGCCAGGCGCAGTCCTCGGTGAGGTAACGGTCCAGCCGGAGTCCGGCGTCGGCGAGCACGGCCGCCAGCTCGGTCTCGTCTAGGCGCGTCGCGGTGAACGACTGCGTCCAGCGCTGGTGGCCGTCCACGTACTCCATCGTGGCCGCGACGAGGTTCGGCGCGGGGCGGGATACGCCCCGCATCCGGAAGATGATCCCGTTCCGCGTGCTCTGGCCGTCGGCTGCGGCTGAGAACCACTCAGGCGGGTGCTGCTGGATGATGACGCAGCCGTCGCCGGCGACGTGACGGCGGCAGGCGGCCAGGAACGCGGTCCGCGTCGTAGTATCCGCGTTTATCAGGTGCGACGCGAGCAGGACCGCGTCGAAACTCCGGCCGAGCGCGAGATCCTCGATGCGCGAGCACACCGTTTCCGCGTCGCGCACGTACGCCAGCATCTCCGGCGATTCGTCCACGGCGACGACCGGGTGACCGAGTGCGACCAGCGGGTGGGTGATCCGGCCGGTGCCGGAACCCAGCTCGAGAATGGAGGCGCCCGGCCGGAGCGCGCCGTGCACGATGGCAGGTTCGCCCATGGCGGTCATCCGCGCGTAGAACTCGACAGAGCAGCCGTCTGATGTGATCACCCCGGGTCCGGTCCCATCCGATGCCTGGTTCACACGGCCCATTCTGCCAGCGGGATGGCCCGCGGGACGGCCTGCGGGCCTGCTTGCTGCACCGCCTGCTGCGGTTCGTCCGCCGCCGCCAGGTGGAACCAGACGGTGGTCCCGGTCGGCTCCCTGAGATATCCCCACTGAGCGGCGAGGTTCTGGACCAGGAACAGCCCGTGCCCGTCGGCCGCGTAGAGATCTCCCTTGACGACGGGCGCGCCCGCCGAACCGCCGTCGATGATCTCGACGAGGACGCCGCGCGGTATCCCGATCACGACGATAGTCACGGTGCCGCCCTCGACACCCGATTTGGTGTGCACGATGGCGTTGGTGACAATTTCTGAGGTCAGTAAGGTTGCCGTATCGGCGTCCGTGCCGGGCCGGTGGGCGCTGAGCGTCCGCGCGACGAAGGTACGGGCCGCGGAGACCTGTTCCGGGCGGCCAGGGATGGTCAGCGAGCCGAGAACCGTAGCACGCGCGCCGCCGAGCCTCCCTCGGGGCCCCACCCGCCTCCCCATTCCCTCTTCACTGCGCCGCGGATCAGGCCATGATCGTCGGGAATTGCCGTCGGGTGTTGCCATGTTGAGTCCCTCCCATTTTGCCGAGACCGGGCTCTCGCCAGTACTCGACTTTGAACCGTCGCGTTGACCATTGTTTCTGGTGCCACACTTGTAACACCGATTACTACGGCCTCGTAGTCCGCATGTGCGGTCTAAAACATCTGGCCCATCACTCCTCCAATAGCTCGTTGCCGCAATTGCTTCAGGCAATGCCAGGTATCCGGATATCCCTATGCGGTCCAGATACGGTGAACTATGTATACATTGTCGATCTAATGTTTCATGCTATGTCCGAATATGCACCTTTACGACTCTGGACGCGGACTAGCATTCAGAAACGATGATGGTGCGGTATGCGCCTCCACGCAAGTGCGTAGGGGAAATTTTCCGCCTGAAATCCCGGATGGGATTTCATCCACGGCGGGAGTGCGGTATCGTACTGCGTGTCAGGGACGATGTGGAGTGTTCTGGTCACACTCTGCTACGTAAATGACGTGTCGTCGGCTTTGGGTCCTGGTTCTCCGCATCACCCCCAGTACTAATCCTCTGCTCCACAAGGAGGCGAGTTCCTCGTGCCTCTTGGTCCTACCGTTCGTAGGCGCAGGCTCGGTGCCGAGCTCCGGCGTCTGCGCGAAGCTCATTCGCTTAAGCTTGAGGAGGTAGCCGAGAAACTCGGCCTGGCCGCTTCGACGCTCTCGCGCATCGAGACGGGCAAGGCGCCGACCAAGTCGGCGTACCTGACCGCCATGCTGGCCATGTACGAGGTCGACGACCCGGGCGCGCGGAAGGTCCTTGTCGACATGGCCCGCGAGGGTCATCGCAAGGGCTGGTGGTCGATTTACGACGACGTGCTGCCGAGCGGATTCGACATCTACGTGGGCTTGGAGGCAGAGGCTTCCGGCCTGCGGAGTTACGAATCTGACGTGGTCCACGGGCTGCTGCAGACCACCGACTACGCCCTGACGGTGCTGCGCGAGCTGCGGCCGAGGGATAGCGAGGAACAGGTCGAGCGGGTGGTGGAACTGCGCATGGAGCGGCAGCGGCTGCTCGACCAGGATCCGCCGCTTGACGCTTGGATCATCCTCGATGAAGGCGCGATCAGGCGGAAAATCGGCGGATCAGCGATCATGGAGCGCCAGCTCGAGCGCCTGGTCCAGGCCAGCCGATGGCCCAACGTGACTTTGCAGGTCCTTTCCTTCGACTCGGGCGCGCACGCCGGGCTGACCGGGCCATTCGCCATCCTGGAGTTTCCCGAGCGGACCGATTCTGACGTTGCTTACACCGAATCCCTGGGCGGAATGATCTACCTGGAAAAGGACCGGGAAGTTCGTGCCTGCGCCGAGGCCTTCGACCGGATGCGCGCCACGGCGCTTTCCCCGGCCGCGTCCGTCGAGCTGATCCAGCAGGTGGCACGCGAGCTCACCTGATCAAGACTTACCTGAAAAAAGTCAACCGCACAAAAAGGAAAGGAAAGGAGAGACCGATGGTTACTGACCTCACCGGGCTCCACTGGTTCAAAAGCAGCGCGAGCAGCGCCGCGGGGTGCGTCGAAATAGCGCACCTCCCCGAAGGGGGCGTGGCAGTTCGCGACTCAAAGGATCGCGGCAAGAAAGCCCATATCTTCAACAGCCACGAATGGGACTGCTTCCTGATCGGGGCAAAGAATGGGGAATTCGACCTTCCCGTTACCTAGACCTTCCCGTCGCCTCAGCGCCGGTGGAGGAAGGACGGGCGGGGCTCACCCGCTCCGGCCCCGTCCGTCTTAGGCGCAGCAGGCGAAGGGTTGGGGGGAGGAAAGCAGAGGGCGGTGGACCCCATCACGGTCCACCGCCCTCCGCCCTCCGCGCACTGGCCAGCGGCCGGGAAGGGCATCCCGCTGCTCTTGTGCCACGTCTTCCCCGGGCAGCCAGAGCGGGCATCACGTTACGAATGCTCATTGAGCTCTTTTTCTAGCTGGCTGATGATCGTGGTGAGAATATGAGGTGTCTCGCTCGGCTTGGCGCTCACGAGGCTCAGCCGTTCCATAGCCAGCAGGTAGCGGTCGACATCGGATTTCTTGTCAAAGTAGAGAGCGCTGGTGAGGTGTTCCAGGTACGCCACGTCCGGCAGGTCTGCCTCGCTGAACCGCAGGATGGCGAACCCGCTGGGTACGGCGTGACCGCCCACGTCGGCCGGAATGACCTGCAGGGTAAGGTTCTGCCTGTCGCTGAGGCTGAGCAGGTAGCGGAGCTGGTCGCGCAGGACTTCCTTGCCTCCGATCGGCCGCCGCAGCGCTGTCTCCTCGACGATCGCCCAGAGCCTGAGCCGTCCCTCGGAGAACCGGCGCTGCCGTTCCTTGCGCAGGATGACATGCCGCTCCGCTTCGCCGATCGGGATGTCGCAGAAGGTGAGAACGGCGGCCGTGTAGTGCGGCGTTTGCAGCAGGCCGGGGATGAACTGCGCCTCGTAAACGCGGATCGATGTCGCGGCCTCTTCCATCCCGACGTAGGACTGGAACCAGTCGGGCAGGATGTCGTTGTACCTGTGCCACCAGCCGGGGCGGTTGGCCTGCTCGGCCAGGGTCAGCAGCTGCTCTCGCTCGACCGCGCCGACGCCGTAGAAGGTGAGCAGGTCGAGCACGTCGATCTCGCGGATAGCGTTCCGGCCAAGCTCGATGCGGCTGATCTTGGACTCCGACCCGCGGATCGCCCGGGCCGATGCCTGCGCGGTGATCCCGCGGCTCTCCCTGAGCCGCCGCAGCTGGGTGCCGAGCAGGATGCGCAGTACCGTCGGCCCCTCCGTCGGCTCTGGCATGACTCCTCCGAATGTCCGTTCCGCTACGGAATTGTCTCGCGCAATTGCGTGGCAAAGCGTTGCCATCCATCTGTCGTAATCGTGATGGTATCTCATATGGGATTGCGTGCCACCCCCCAAAATTGGCTGTTTGGCCCTCCTGCCCTGGACACTTCCGTCTCGGACACTTCTGTCCGGCTGGAACCGACAATGACCGTTAAGATTGTGTCGGCTTGTGACAGTTCTTGGGTTTTGCGGCCCCGTTGCCCGTCGTGGCGGCCGGGGCCGGCGGCGGCGGCCGCAGTCCCGTGGTGTGCGGTTCAGGGTCTGGGTCGCCCGAGGTACCTGGCTCGGACCTTGACGGTGGGCGCCTGGCCGGCCCGGATCTGCGGCCACTGCGGGCACGCACAGCGCGAAAGGAAACTCGGCGTTGACTAGCGGTGAGGGACCCAAGGGCGTCGGTGACTGGCGGACGACATTCCGGCCCGATATTCCAAGTCCGGCCCGCATTTACGACTACCTGCTTGGCGGGAAAGACAACTACCCCGCTGACAGGCAGGCGGGAAATGTAATAGCGGCTTATCTGCCGAACATCCGCGAGGCGTGTGGGTGGAACCGGACGTTTTTGCGTCGTGCGGTGAATTTTCTGGCCGCCGACGCCGGAATCCGCCAGTTTATTGATATTGGTGCCGGTATGCCAGCCTCGGGCAACGTGCACGAGGTGGCGCGGCAGGCTGATCCGGCGACTCGGGTCGTCTACGTCGACAACGACCCGGTAGTGCTCGCGCACGGCCGGGATATGCTGCACGGCGTCCCGAATACCGTCATCCTCTCCCATGACCTGCGCGTGCCCGCTGAGATCCTGGCCGATCTCGAGCTACGGCGGCTCATCGATTTTTCCGACCCGGTCGCCATCGTGCTCGTCGCTATCTTGCCCTTCATCTCCGACGCCGAGGACCCGGCGGGCATCGTCAAAGAGCTGCTGGCGCCATTTCCCTCAGGCAGCTATCTCGCTCTTTCGCACGCCACCGCGGATGGAACTCCGGCGGTAAACGACGCGGCGAAGGTCTACGACGAGGCGACGGCTCAGCTGCATGTCCGTCGCCGTAAAGACGTCCTGGCGCTGGTGGACGGCCTGGATCTCGTCCCGCCTGGCCTGGTGTGGACACCGCAGTGGCACCCGGAGCCGGGAGCGGAAATGCCGTCACGCCCAGCGGACTCTTTGTGCTACGCCCTCGTCGCCCGCAAGCCCTAGTCCTAGTCGCTAGCCCCAGCCCTGGCCAGTTCTGCGCCGGCGCGGATCCGTAGGATGGCGGTCATGCGCTACAGGTCGCTCGGAGAATCGGGACTGCAGGTGTCGGTTGTCGGGCTCGGCTGCAACAACTTCGGCCGCCGCCTGGATGTGGACGGGACGCGTGCGGTGGTGGACGCGGCCATCGACGCCGGGATCACGCTGTTCGATACCTCGGACACGTACGGCCCAGGCGGAGGGTCAGAGCGCGCGCTCGGCGAGGTCCTCGCCGGGCGCCGGGATCAGGTCGTGCTGGCCACGAAGTTCGGGAACCAGAACACGGACATGGGGTACGGGCCCGCGGCCGGCGCGAAAGGCGGCCGCGCCTACATCAGGCGCGCGGTGGCCGAGTCGCTGCGCAGGCTGCGCACCGACCACATCGACCTGTACCAGCTGCACACCCCGGACCCGGTGACCCCGGTCGAGGAAACGATTGCCGCGCTGCACGAACTGGTGGCGGAGGGCAAGGTCCGGTATCTGGGCCATTCGAACTTCTCCGGCTGGCAGCTGGCCGACGCAGCGCACCTCGCGGCGCATAACTCTCGCACCCCGTTCATTTCGGCCCAGAATCACTGGTCACTGCTCGATCGCGAGGCCGAAGCGGACGTGGTCCCCGCGGCCAGGCATTTCGGCCTCGGCGTGTTGCCGTATTTCCCGCTCGCCAACGGCCTGCTGACCGGCAAGGTCAGGCAAGGCCAGGCGATACCCGCGGGGACCAGGCTGGCCGGCCGCGAAAGCTACGTTACCTCCGAGAAGCTGGCTAAGGTCGAGGCGCTGATCACCTGGGCGCAGGCCCACGGCGTCACGATCTTGGACGTGGCGATCGGCGCTCTCGCGGCGCAGCCAGGCTGTTCCTCGGTGATCGCGGGTGCGACGAGCCCCGAACAGATCAAGGCCAATGCGGCCACGGCCGAGTGGATCCCGTCCGCAGACGAGCTAGCCGGGATCGACCGGATCGTTCCGCCGCCAGCCCCGGCCGGATAAGCCAGCCTGGCTCAGCCGCCGGCCACGGCCGTCTTGTAGAGTGCCGCGGCGTTCGCGCCGAGCACCGCCGAGTACGAGACCTGGGGCGTATCGCCGCCCTGTTCGTAGCCGCCGATGACCCCGATCACTGCGCCCTGGCCGGTGGCCAGGTCGACCTCGGCGAGGAACGGGCCGCCGCTCGTGCCGTCGGTATAGCCGCCGCAGTCGAATTCGAGTTGATCGGTCATTGGCTCCTTGAGCCAGTTCTCGCAGGTGATCGGGCGGTTAGACGAGTCTGGGTAGCCGATCACCTGAACCAGCTGATGGTCGTAGGGCTGGCCGGTAATAAGCTTCTCCGCTCCGGTGACGTCCTCGATCGCCACCCTCGAGCCGCGCTGGCTGACCCGGAGGATGGCGAAGTCGTCGTCGGGGTTTTGCGAGGACTTCCAGGCCTGGTCAACGTAGACCTTGGTCACGGTCCATACACCGTACGGCGTGGTGCCGCCGTTGTAGCCGGGGACGAACACCACGGTGCCGGAGGTGTGGGTGACGCAATGCGCGGCGGTGATCACCAGGTCTCCGTGCGGGCTGTTGATCACGCTCGCCGAGCAGAAGTGCTGGCTCAGCTTGCCCGCGGATGTGGAGAACAGCGCGCCGACCGCCGGATTGCCGGAGAACGCCTGTCCGTTTCGCGACGTGGACCCCAGATGCCGCATCGCCTGGGCAAAGCCGGTAGCGATGTCGTCGGCGGCGCCGCTGGCCGGGGTTATCGTAATGGCCGCAACGACGGCGAGCGTCGTGACGAAGGCTGCCCTGCTGGATGTCCGGGAAAGCCACCGGGCCCGCTCCCGCGGGCCGCTAGCGCCCGTGGCCGCGGTTTCTTCCTGGCCGCTGGCGCCGGGTCGGCGGCCGCTTTTCCGGCCTGATCGGAGCAGCACCTGGGCTGGTCACCCGCTCTCGGCTCGCCAGGATTATGTAACGTTAAGGTCAAGTTCGATACTCAATTGTGATGGAGAAGGTACCCCTGCACTAGGGGGAAAGTCTCCAAAGTTGATCAGAAGTCCCCTCAGCGAGCTGGGGATTTCCTGTGAGGAGGCCGCATGCCTGCTGCAGGCGGTGGCGATTGACCGTTGCTTCCGCGCCCCCCGAGCAGGCAAGAGTCACCCTAAGTTAACATGAGTTATCGTGAGTTACCGAGTGCGACGTGCCGGAGAGCCAACATTCAGCTGTCGAAATCGCAGGAATGTGTAGAGGTTGAGCCGATATTTTTGCAGGGTCCTCATGGTTACCTCGGGTCAGGCCGGTCGATGTTCCAGTGTCTGCTCTGGGACGCGAAACCACCGCAGGTCGGGGCTCGAGTCAGAGCGCAGGGCCATGTGGCCGGGCGGGAACATGGTGAAGCGGGTGATGCATCGCTGTCCGCCCTCGTGGTCGCCGTAGAGAAGCTCGACGGTCCACGGCTGGTGGTCCTCGATGACCTTGCGGGCGGGGGAGTACCTGGGGTCCTCGGGATCACGGAAGGCGCCCTGCCAGAATCCGATGTCGCCGACGGGGATGTACAGATCGCGGGTTTGCCGCTGGAACTCATCAAGCGGCGCGTGCGATGCCGCTCCCCGCGTTCCGGAGGGCCACCGCGAGATAGACGGGGTCATCCGGTCCCGCCGTCCCGTCTCTATCGCCAACCTCGCCTATCGCGCCCCCGCCGGGGATCCGCACCCATTTGTCGTCACCGAAGTTGACCTTCTGCATCGGGTCCTCGTGGCGTGACGCCATCAGCGCCGGCCGCAGCCCGACAAGCAGCGACTGCTGAGCCACCCGCGCCGACAGGTTCGCCGACCTGACCGCTGAGAACGTGGCCACCGCGAGGATCAGCGTGCCCAGCGCCGTACACAGGTCCGCGACCGTAGCCCAGTTGCTCCAGTTCACCAGCGATCGTGCACCTTCGCCCGGAAGTACTTGTCGTACAGGCCCCCGATCGCCTCCAGCTCAGCCTGGGAGAGCGGCGGAAGGTCCGCGGCCTCGGCGTTTTGCCGGGCCTGGCCGGTACTCCGCGCACCTGGGATCACCGTCGTCACTCCCGGCTGCTGGATCACCCAGCGCAGGGCCCATTGGGCCGGGGTCCACTGGGAGGAGGACCCGGGGCTGCCCGAGATGGCCGCGAACTCCCTGGCCGCATCGACTCCGGTCTCGAAGTCGATGCCGGAGAACGTCTCCCCGACGTCGAACGCCTCGCCCCGGGCGTTGTAGTTGCGATGATCATCGGCGGCGAACGTCGTGTCCCTGGTGTACCTGCCCGACAGCAACCCGGAGGCGAGCGGGACCCTGGCGATGATCCCGGTACCTGCCGCGGCCGCCGCGGGCAGTACCTGGTCAAGCGGCTTGCGCCGGAAGGCATTGAGGATGATCTGCACGCTCGCCACGCCCGGGCGTGCGATCGCGGCGAGCGCCTGGCCGGTCGTCTCGACGCTCACCCCGTACGCGGCAATCCGCTCCTCGGCGACCAGCGTGTCGAGCGCGTCGAAAACGGCGTCGGAAGAAATGACCGACGTCGGCGGGCAGTGCAGCTGCACCAGATCGAGCCGGTCGGTGCCGAGGTTCACCCGCGACCTGTCGGTCCAGGCCCGGAAGTTCTCCAGCGTGTAGTTCTCTTCCTTCTGATCTACCCGGCGGCCCATCTTGGTCGCGACCGTGACGCCCTGCCCGGCATTGCCGGACAGGAACCGGCCGATGATCCGCTCGCTGCGCCCATCACCGTAAACGTCAGCCGTGTCAAAGAACGTGACACCCGACTCCACAGCGGCCCGCAGCACCTCCATCGCGTCGGCCTCGGACACGTTGCCCCAGTCCGCCCCGAGCTGCCACGTGCCAAGCCCGATGACCGAAACCGGCCTGCCGGTACCGCCGAGAATCCGCTGCTCCATGGTTGGCGATCTTACTAAGGCCGTGTCCTTGCCCGGGGACACACGGCGGCGCGGTAAGCCCCCGGCGTAACTCCGTAGTAACGCCGGAACCAGCGGGTGAGGTGCGCCTGGTCGGCGAATCCCGCCTCGGCCGCGGCCTGGGCAGGCGGCGTGCCCTGAGCCAGCAGACGGCGTGCCGCGCGTACCCGAAGCTGGCGCTGGAAATCGCTGGGCGCCAGCCCGTAGGCCTGCGTGAACGCCCGGTAGGCGGCGAACCTGCTGCATCCGGCGGTCGCGGCCACGTGGTCGGCGGTCAGGTCCGGGTCGGCATAGCCGTCGTAGATGAGCTCGCGGACCCGCTCGGCGACGCGGCGAGCAGGGATCCGGGGGGCGCCCGCCGGTATCCGCGTCGCGTGCCGGACCAGCAGGCCGGCGGCCGCGGTGAGCCGCTCGTACCGTTCCAGCGGGGTGGTGTTTCCGTCCGGCCCGGTAAGCGTCATATGCAGCGTGCGCAGCGACTTAGCCACCACCGGGTCGTCGATCACCGGGGTGCGGAACAGCGGGTGCGAAGCCGCCGACCCGATGAGGGAGGTGAAAAACTCCGGCCAGACGTGCACCATCCGGTAGGTGAATCCGCCGCCGCCCGCGGCGTGGCCATCGTGCGGATCGTCGGGATTGAAGGCCATCACCATGCCGGCGCCGCTCACATGGCGCCCGTTCCGGCAGGTGAACGCCTGCGCGCCGGCTTCGGTCACGCCGAACGAGTAGCTTTCGTGACTGTGCCGGTGATAGACGTGCGAGGTGAAGTGGGCGTGCATGGCTTCCACGGGCACGCCGTCCGCTCGCCAGTACCTGGCCCAGTCTGAGATCGAAGGATCGGCGCCCACGGCCATACCCCCATTATCGCCGATGAGCCGAGACGGCGGACTGGCCGCTCCAGCGTTCAAGACCCCCGAAGCACGGGCGGGCCACGATGGCGGCACCACGTGACTTACAGGGAAGGACAATGACCATTCGTTTCGACACCAAGATCGCTATTGCCGTGCGCTCCGACCTCGAGCAGTGGCAGAAGCTCAACGTCACGGCGTTCCTGGCCAGCGGGATCGCCGTTAGCGTCGGAGACATCATGGGCAAGCCGTACGAGGACGCATCGGGGAACACCTACCTGGAGCTGTTCCGTCAGCCGGTGGTGGTGTATGCGGCCGACGCCGGGACGCTGACTCAGGCCCATCAGCGAGCGCTGGCCCGGGCCATGCCGATGGCC